>JAEEGL011777020.1_pt1 | contig 12346 bp, 16 predicted proteins | sample 9134231 | NCBI WGS metagenome assembly JAEEGL01 (sample SAMN16246548, study PRJNA631951) | gut metagenome | biome: gut microbiome; feature: rumen; material: fiber-attached | host: Bos | place: Iran: Karaj | collected 2018-10 | reverse complement strand
GCCCTATCGCATTTCCAGATCCATGGGACAGGCCTAGTAGGACGATGCTTACGAGTGAATCTACATTGAACAGAAGTACTCATATAGTAGCAGACCCAAGGACTGGAAAATTACGTTTACTTACTCCTATAGAAACGGAAAGGCTTCAAGGTTTTGATGATAATTGGACAGATACCGGTATGCCTCAGAGAATGCGATTCTTCTGTATGGGCAATGCACTTGTCGTTCCAATGATCACAAGAATGGGTACCGTACTTGATAAGATAATAGAAAAAGAAGACTGATATCTGAAACATATAAAAAAGCATTTAGGTCTACCAAATAATGGATACATGCCCAGCCGTTAAGATTTAGTTTTAAAGATGTTTAAGTATAGCTGGACAGGAGGATATAAATGGAAGGGTCTGATTATAGGACAAAGGAAGAAGTCTTAAAACGTGCACAAGAAGCCGTGGGCATTCCGTTGAAAGATATAGATCTGACTGGAAGACTCAGCACAGGGAAAGGTGCCATTGGAACTGTCTTAGAGGAGAGCTGGTTTGGATATAAACCAGACCATGAACCCGAACCGGATTTTCCTGAGGCAGGGGTTGAATTGAAAGTAACTCCGTATCTAAGGACTCGTACCGGTATACGCGCCAAAGAACGACTGGTCTGCAATATCATCAATTACATGACAGAGTATCAAAAGACATTTAAAACGAGTGATTTTTGGCATAAATGTGAGACGATACTAATAATGTCCTATGAACACAAGGAGAACGTTCAAAAGGGCGATTATACCATTGATAAAGCTATACTCTTTAGTTTTCCAGAAGAAGATCTTATGATAATCGAACAGGATTGGCAAAAGATCATAAACAAGATCCGTTCTGGTCAAGCTCACCTGATAACAGAGGGTGACACTCTGTATTTGGCTGCATGTACAAAGGGTGTTAACGCTTCTTCAGTGAGAAAACAACCATTTAGTGATATTCCTGCAAAACAAAGGGCTTATTCATTAAAATCATCCTATATGACTAGGATATTAAACAGCTATATATTTGGTCATGACGAAGATGAGCATATAATAAAAGACTGGCAAGCATTGACCAAAAACACATTTGAAGATGTCATTATCGAAAGATTGAAGCCGTATTATGGAAAAACAGTTGCACGTATTTCAGCATATTACGGACTTTTGACTAGTGCTAAAAATGTCAATGATCTTCTGCTTTCAAGAATGCTCGGAATTAAGGGCAGAGCTTCTCATACGAATGAATTCAGGAATGCCAATATAGTTCCCAAAACGATACGGGTCCAGAAGAACGGCAGAATAAAAGAAAGCATGTCATTTCCATCATTCAAGTTTACTGAGATAATCAAAGAGGATTGGGAATCATCTGAGCTGCTTGAGATGCTCGAACCTACTAAGTTCATGTTCGTCATTTTCAAAGAGGATCAGTCTGGAGAATATGTATTCGAACGGGTGATGTTTTGGAATATGCCCGCACAGGATCTGAAAGAAGTCAAAATGGTTTGGGAAAAAACTGTAGATACGATAAAAAAGGGAGTCAAACTTGTTCGAGACGGAGATATTATCAGGAATGACCTTCCAAAACAAAGCGAGAACCGAGTTGCCCATGTTCGTCCTCACGGAAGAGATGTGAATGATACTTATCCTCTTCCTGACGGTAGACGTATGACGAAACAATGTTTCTGGCTGAATAGGAGATATATCGAAGAGATAGTCGGTACAAAAGAGAATAAGACTTCTGTGTAGTGCGATAAAAGAGTATACGATGCGGCGAGAATGAAGGCGAGGATCGATAATGAAGCATCCAAAGCAGTACGATACTGATGAAGCAACTTCAAACAGAATGTCCCGTGTGAAACTAAAGCACGGTGACGCAGAGACAGCTATCGCTAAAGCACTTTGGCATGAAGGGTATAGGTATTGGCTGAATTATAAGAAACTTCCCGGGTCACCGGATATAGCCATACAAAAGTATCGCATTGCTGTATTCATCGATGGGGAATTTTGGCATGGATTTGATTGGGAAAACCGCAAAGCTAAACTGAAAAGGAATCGAGAATACTGGATTGAAAAGATAGAAGAGAATATGGCGAGAGATCTTAGAGTCGATAAAGAATTAGTGGCTCTTGGATGGATCCCGATACACTTTTGGTCAAAAGAAGTAAAGAAAGACTTCACTGAATGTATTCAGGTAATTAAAGAAATGATATTTGAACAAATGGTAGATTTTGATATTTAAGGGTTGATCAAAAAACAGAATATGATAGTATAAACTGGCTGATAAAAGGTCAAAGCATTAAAGAGTGAATACAATTAAAAAAGCATAAAGCTTTGGAGAAGATCATGACAAAGTCATTGAATGAACTTCTTAATAACAGCAGGACTGCTGTAAGTTACATGATGAAGGAGATCACGCATATCTGCCGTGATATGAAAAAGCGTGAGCCGGGAAGTAAAGGCGAGCGTGAGGCCGCGGAATATATGGCCGGTCTTCTTAAAAATGAATGCGGATGCAGTAATGTCAGGACTGAGACTTTCAGAACACATCCTGACGCATTCTATGGCTATTTCTATTTCTCCGCTTCATGCGGACTTTTATCTGTTGCGGGATTTTTTATTCACCCATATATAAGCCTCATATTCGGAATAATCGGACTGCTTCTGTTCCTGTTCCAGTTCGTCAAATATAAAGAAATCATAGATCCTCTTTTCCCGGAGAAGGAAAGCGTAAATGTTACCGCTGTCCGTCCCTGTAAGGGGGAAGTAAAACAGCGTATATTCCTGAACGCGCACGTAGACGCTGCATGGGAATTTCCCCTTAATTATCATTTCGGAGGAGCAGTCTTTGAGATACCGGGAGTTGCCGCACTTTCTGGAGTCGGGGTATATATAATACTTTCTGTCTGCCGGCTCTGCGGGGCAGGTGCCTGGACCCGTACTGCCGGTCTCTGGGGTCTTATTTTTATCCCTTTCTTCATACTTCTAGCTTTTACATACAATCCGAAACGCATAGTGGACGGAGCCAATGATAATCTTTCCGGATGTTATCTTCCCATAACACTTCTGCGTGAAATGGAAAACAGGGGTATAGACTTTGAACATACTGAGATCGGAGTGATACTGACTGGCTGTGAAGAGGCAGGACTCCGAGGTGCAAAGGCATGGAGCAAAGCACATAAGGATGATTACAGGGACGTCGAGACATATATCGTATGCTTTGACACTATACACGACCCGAAGTATCTTGCGGTAAACTACAAAGACCTCAACAGCTGGCTCGTTTCAGATAAGGAACTGTGCGATACATTCCTGAAGGCGGCCGACGCCGTAGGCGTCCCCTGCATAAAGACGAGAGTGCCCCTCTTCGGAGGATCCACCGACAGCGCTGCCTTCACTCAGGGAGGATTCCGTTCCATGGCCGTGACGGCGCTCAGCCACGTGCTGGAGGATTACTATCATACCCGCAGGGACACATATGACAACATGAACGAAGAATGCCTTGAGAATTGCTATAAGGCGCTCGTGATGTTCGTGGATATGATGGAAAAACATGTCACGGAATAAAAAATGTTTTCCGGATCAATGATGTATAATGAGATATACTGAATACATATATCAGGTGACGTATAGATGGATATAAAGATAGTTATTATAATCGTGGTAATAATCGCTGCCGCCCTCATCTTCGCAGGCTGCAGGAAGCAGCCCGGGGAGGGGAGCTATTCCGGTTCGTCGGGAAAGACGTACAGGAAGATAAGCATGGCGGAAGCAAAGGAAATGATGGCAAGGGATGACGGCCACATTATCGTGGATGTCAGAAGACAGGACGAATATGACGAAGGCCATATCCCGGGAGCAGTCCTTATCCCAAATGAGAGCATAGGAACAGTTCCGCCCGGACAGCTGCCGGATTTCGACCAGATCACCCTCGTGTACTGCCGTACGGGCAGACGCGCGGCGGCTGCCTCAAAGAAACTTGCGGCTATGGGATATACGAACGTATATGACTTCGGCGGGATAAACAAGTGGGACGGGGAGACCGAGACCGGAGAATAGCTTATAGATCAAAAGAGCCGGTGATTTTTTATCGCCGGCTCTTGATTTATTTCCAAGGCGGTATATAATACGGTTAGAGACTGCTAACCGGCAAACGGACAATACGTAAAAGACAGATCATTTTTTTTGACGACTGGTTAGCAAATGCTAACACAAAGAAGACAGCTGGATATACTGCATATCACAGATACAGGAAAAGGGGGAGATAAAGGCATGTTCAGGACAGTACTTGAGATAGAGGGGATGGTGTGCTCCATGTGCGAGGCACATATCTGCGATACCATACGTAAGGCGGTCCCCGGCGCGAAGAAGGTCAAGGCCTCCCACAGCAGGAAAGAGGCGTCTTTCCTGACGGAGGAGGCTGTCGATACGCATCTCCTCATATCCGCCATAAACGATACCGGATATACATGCACATCGGCGGAGTCGGCCCCATTTGAAAAGAAAGGTCTGTTCGGAAGAAAATGATGACAGCCGTCACGGGACTTCTCATCCCGTTCATAGGTACCGCCGCGGGAGCCTCCTGCGTATTCTTTCTTAAAAAAGATCTGGGTACCGGTCTGCAGCGCGCACTTATCGGTTTCGCAGCCGGAGTGATGGTGGCCGCATCGATCTGGAGCCTTATAGTCCCCGCGATAGAGCAGTCTTCGGACATGGGACGCCTCGCGTTCCTTCCGGCATTCACAGGATTCTGGTTCGGCATACTGTTCCTGCTTCTGCTGGATCATGTCATACCTCACCTGCACAGGCGCATAGACCAGGCGGAGGGACCCAGGAACCGCCTGTCACGCACGGCGATGCTGGTGCTTGCCGTGACCCTCCACAATATCCCGGAGGGCATGGCGGTGGGAGTCGTCTACGCAGGCCTGATATCCGCCTCGGGAAACATCACTTCGGGAGGGGCTCTGGCACTGGCGCTGGGAATAGCCATTCAGAACTTTCCGGAAGGAGCCATCATATCCATGCCGCTCTACGCGGAAGGGAAGAGCAGACCGGGATCGTTCCTGCTGGGAGTCCTGTCCGGAGCAGTCGAACCCGTCTTCGGAGCCCTCACGGTGATCGCTGCTGGGCTCATCGTCCCTGCGATGCCGTATCTCCTGTCCTTCGCGGCTGGCGCGATGCTGTATGTCGTCGTGGAGGAGCTCATACCCGAGATGTCCGCGGGAGAGCATTCCAATACCGGCGTCGTGTCATTCGCTTTCGGCTTCAGCCTGATGATGGCTCTGGATGTGGCGCTGGGATAAGGAGAAGGATATATGAGATACCATATCGAAAAGAATACGGTGCAGGAGACGCTGGTCATCCCCCTCTTCGGGAGACTGGTATGCTCCGAACGCTTTCCGGAGCTCTTCTCTGACCCTGAGGCGGAGCGCATCTGCGGCAGTCTCGACTATGATTTCGCTGAGAAGAGAAAGAAGATGGAGTCCGCGGCAGGGCTCTTCGGCGCGATCGAGGTGGCGCAGCGCCAGTATGATCTGGCCGGTGAGATAAGGGAATATCTGAGGGAACGTCCGAAGGCCGCGGTAGTGAATCTTGGCTGCGGGCTGGACGACACCTTTTCAAAGACGGATAACGGCATGTGCAGAGGGTTCAATCTGGACCTGCCCGACGTTATAAAGATCAGAAACGAACTGCTCCCCGCGGGAGAGCGCGAGGAGAACATCGCCTGCGACCTCAATGACTTTTCATGGATGGAAAGGATCGATGCGTCGGACGGCGCGGTCTTCTTTGCCTCCGGCGTCTTCTATTATCTCAGAACAGAAGAGGTGAAAAGGCTTTTCAAGGCTATGTCGGAGCGCTTTCCCGGCGCGGTGCTGATATTCGATTCCTGCAACGGACGCGGTGCGAAGCTGATGAGAAAGACCTGGCTCAAAGAAGCCGGCGTCACCGATGTGGGCGCTTTCTTCTCGCTGGAAGATGAGAGGGAACTTGAAGGCTGGGACGGGAATTTCGCATCAGTATCGGCAAAAAGCTACATGCGGGGATACCGGGACATATACAGTAAAGTGAATCTGCTTTACAGGCTGATGATCCGTTTCTGCGACGGTCCTGTAAAGATGAAGATAGTTAAGATCACCTTCGGAGGGTGATGACATGACGAGGAAAGAACAGATAAAGAGCGCTTACAGGCAGCTGGGCGGCAGCGCAGGCTTCTATGACGGGATCATCACCTGTTCCACGCTGCCGGGCAGGGCCGTATGCGGACTCATATGGAACATGGACAGGGAAAAGAACACCCGATATCTGGAACAGGCTCTCTCGGGGATACCTGAGGACTTCAAAGGAAGGCTCCTGGAGGTGCCGGTCGGGACGGGAGTACTGACCATGCCGGTATACAGGGAACTTCCGGACGCGGATATCACCTGTCTCGATTATTCGGAGGACATGATGGACAAGGCAAGAAAACGCGCCGCCGCGGCGGGGATCAGAAACATCAGTTTCCTGCAGGGCGACGTCGGCGCGCTGCCCTTTGAGGATGAGAGCTTCGATACCGTGCTCTCTCTCAACGGCTTCCACGCCTTTCCGGACAAGGAAGCCGCATACAGGGAGACATACCGGGTACTTAAGAAGGGAGGCACCTTCTGCGGCTGCTTCTACATACAGGGCGGATGCAGGAGGACGGACTGGTTCATCAGGAACTTCTATGTTCCCAAAGGCTTTTTCACACCTCCCTTTGAAACAGAGGATACCCTGCGCCGGCGCCTGTCCGGCATGTATGAAAAAGTCACAGTGTCTTCGGTCGAAGGCATGGGCTGCTTTGCCTGTATAAAGTGAGGAGAGAAGATGGCAAGAAAGGATTCGGAGAACCAGAAAAAGTCTATGAGCAGACTTTTCCGCGGAAAGGCCATATTCAAGCCCCTGAACACGGGGCGCATCGATGAGAGGGTATCCTGCGTACGTGAGTGGGTCGCCAACATCTTCTTCTATACGAAGAACGGCACGACCGTGATGATCGACGCAGGCTACAACTACGGCAGACTTGAGGAAAAGATGGGATGGCTCGGCATAGATCCGGCGTCGGTAAGAGATATCCTTATCACGCATCAGGATACGGACCATGTCGGAGCACTGGAAACGGACAGTGAACAGCTCTTCAGGGACGCCACGGTATATATAGGGGAGATAGAGAACAGATATCTCACCGGAGAGACGAGAAGGAAGGTCATCCGCGGGCTGTACAGACTGCCGCAGGTAAGGATGGAGAACGAAAAGGTCCTGCTGAAGGACGGAGACGTCATACGCATCGGGGACATCATGATAGAATGCCTGCTGGTCCCCGGCCATACCTGGGGCCATATGGTCTACCTCATAGATGATGAGTACCTCTTCACCGGCGACACCATCTGGTTCGGCGCGGACGGCGGCTACAGCTTCATATCGACCCTTGCCGAGGACAACGCCCTGGCGGTGCGTTCACTGGAGAAGCTCGAGAAGGAGCTGAGGTCGCGTGATCTTAAGCCGAAGATCATCACCGGTCATACCGGCTGGACGGATGACCTCGACTTCGCATTCCTGCACAGGACAGAGCTGTGCAGGCCCTTCACGAAAAGATATACAGATCCCTCGGCGCCGTATGACGGCTATGAGGAGGATGACGATACAGAAGAGAACGCGGTGAACGCGATGCTCGGAAAGGCAGGTGCAAGATGAAGCCTGACTATAAGAACTGGATGCCGAAAGGCATGATATATTCGTCCTTTGCTGTTACGGCGGTATGCCTGATACTGGCCGTATTCTTCCTTTTCTCCGGGCTCGTCTCCGGCACGCTGAAGACGGTGCTCACTGCCGCCTTCGCTGCCGGGACGGTCATCGGTGCAGGAGTCACGGTATGGATGGCCCTAATGTACCGCGCTTTTTCCTATGACGGGAAGCGTCGGATGTCAAAGCAGATAATCGAGGGGATCGCGCGGTATGTGGATGTCCCGGAAGGGGGCACGGCACTCGACGTCGGCTGCTGAAAGGAAAGACCGTGCTGGTAATCGCGCACCGGATGCGTACAGTGAAAGCTGCCGACAGGATCGTCGTGCTTTCAGACGGAAGGGTCGCAGAAGAGGGCAGTCCGAACGAACTGCTCTCACAGGAAGACAGCATCTTCCGCCGCATGACGGAATTGCAGGCCGGAAGCGCGGAATGGACGATCTGAAAAAATACACCGGTCCCAGAAGACCGCATATGATGAGGCTCACAAACTGAGCCTCTTTTTTTGCAGGATAATGCTTCTTGAAAGGGCTGTACATATTTGATACAATATATACAGATAAGGTATATACGAGGCAGGGGCACTGAACAGTCCCCTGTCGTACAATCATATGCAACCATAAGAATTAAGAACGATACATATAAATAAAGGAGCTGTGAAAAATGAAAACAGTATATGATTTCACTGTTAAAGACAGAAAAGGGAATGAGGTAAGCCTTTCCGAATACAAGGGCAAGGTGCTCCTGATAGTCAACACCGCGACAGGCTGCGGATTCACGCCGCATTATGATCCCCTTGAAGCCATGTACAGAGAGTTCCGTGACCAGGGCTTCGAGGTCCTGGATTTCCCCTGCAACCAGTTCGGACACCAGGCACCGGGCACCAACGATGAGATACATGAATTCTGCACCGTTAAGTTCGGGACCGAATTTCCTCAGTTCGCAAAGATAGATGTCATCGGAGACAATGCAGATCCTCTGTTCGCCTATCTGGTTGAAGAGAAACCGTTTGCCGGATTCGGTGAAGGACAGCTCGCCGACGCATTCAAGCAGTTCACCGATATGAACAACCAGGCATTTGCGGGAAAAGATAATATAAAGTGGAATTTCACAAAGTTCCTTGTTGACCGTGAAGGAAAGGTCATCGCAAGATTCGAACCAATCGTCGACATGAACGAAGTCCGCGCAGCAGTCGCCGCGGAAGTAGCCAAATAAAAATGGACAAACAGACAGACCGCAGCAGGGTGATCGTCCGCACAAGCATCATAGGGATACTTGCGAACGTCTTCCTTGCCGCGTTCAAGGCAGCCGTGGGACTGACATCCAACTCTATCGCTATAGTGATGGATGCAGTGAATAACCTGTCAGATGCCGCAAGCTCTGTCATTACCATAGTAGGTACCAAACTGGCGGGGAAGCAGCCTGACAGAAAGCATCCCTTCGGATACGGAAGGATAGAATACCTGAGCGCGATGCTGATCTCGATCCTTGTTCTGTACGCGGGCATCACCGCTTTCGTGGAGTCGGTGAAGAAGATCATACATCCCGACACTCCGGATTACAGCACCGCAGCTCTGGTGATCGTAGCTGTTGCAGTGGTCGTCAAGATCGTTCTGGGAAGGTACGTCAAGCATGTAGGTGAGAAGGTGAATTCCGATTCCCTTGTCAATTCCGGAGAAGACGCCACGCTGGATTCCGTTATCTCGGCCTCTACACTTGCGGCGGCAGCCGTATATCTGCTGTTTCATATCTCCCTTGAAGCATGGCTCGGCGCCGTTATCGCCCTTATAATCGTAAAGTCCGGTATCGGCATGCTGAAGGATACTCTTTCGAAGATACTCGGTGAAAGAGCCGATGCGCAGCTAGCCAGGGACCTCAAGGAGACAATCAACTCCTACCCGCAGATCAGTGGGGCATATGACCTTGTAATGCATAATTACGGTCCGGATTCATATAACGGGTCGGTACATATAGAAGTCCCGGATACCCTGTCCGCAGACGATCTTGACAAGCTTATCCGTAAGATAGCTGTCGATGTCTATCATAAGCACAACGTTATCCTTACTGCCATCGGAGTATACTCCGTCAATACGAAGGATCCCGAAGCGGCTGCAGCCAGGGAAAACGTCTCCAGAATAGTCATGTCCGTTCCGCACGTACTTCAGATGCACGGGTTCTACCTTGACAAGGAGGAGAAGACCCTTCGCTTTGACATCATCGTCAGCTTTGATGCAGCAAACCGCGACAGCGTGTTTAACGAAGTATGTAAAAAAGTACAGAAGGAATATCCGGATTACACACTGCAGGTAGTGATGGACACGGATTTCAGTGAAGAAAGCAAGTCTTAAGGAAAGGAAGCTCAGACATAATGAAGATAGCCGTAAGGTATTATACGAAGACCGGAAATACGAAACGTCTTGCGGAAGTTTTTGCCAAGGCAGCAGGAACAGAAGCACTTCCGATCAGTGTTCCCGTTGACGAACCGGTGGATATCCTGTTCCTTGGGAACTCCTATTATGCCTTCAATATCGATCCTGAAGTCCGTGAGTTTATCCTGTCACTTGATAAGGAAAAGATAGGGCGTATCGTTAATTTCGGCTCGGCAGCCATGCTGAATTCGACATATAAGAAAGTTAAGGCGGAAGCCGATAAGGTAGGTATTCCCGTGGACGACCGCGAATTCCACTGCAAGGGAGAATTCAAGGTATTCCATAAAGGCAGGCCTAATGATAAGGATCTCAATGCTGCGGCCATTTTCGCGAGATCGTTCATACCTCCGGAATCTGCAGAAAAAAAGGCAGAGCAGTATACCCTGACATATGAGAGCAACGGAGGCAGTGATGTCACCGATGCCGAATATGATAAGGGAACGGAAGTCCAGCTGACCGCAGAACCGGAACGCAATGGATATACCTTTACAGGATGGTATTCTGATCCTACACTGATAAACAGGATCACATCGGTGAAGATGAACGGAAATAAGACGGTATATGCCGGCTGGGAATCTGAAAATCCGTATAACGGACGATGATAAGATCAAACTATTAATACATTATGAAAAAAAAGCAGATCCGAAAGCAAAGAATCTTCTGGATCTGCTTTATATATTTTTCTATACTTTATTTTTACATAGTCACATAATGATTTCGTTTCATGTCTGTTGATGGTTACGAGCGTCAACGTCCAAATAAATATCAAAATAGACCTTGATATCGGGATGGAAATGTATATAATAATATAATCTGCCATGAAAAAGAGAAACGGCTGATTTCAATAAAAAACTGAAGTAGCTTCATTCTGATATATGACTTTGACGATTTGAATAGTGATTGGAGGTATGAAAATGTGTACAGAACCATTTCCTGTCATAGACCTAACCGCGACAGGCAATAACATTAAGAGGCTGCGGATAGAGTGCGGCCTTACAGTAAGGGATCTGCAGGATTATTTCGGGTTTGAGGAGCCACGGGCTATATACAAATGGCAAAACGGGCAGTGCCTTCCGACAGTTGATAACCTGTACGCACTGGGGCATATCTTAAGGGTCACCCTAGATGAAATCATAATCCCGGTATCACACGAAAAACATACTCTTGATGAGCAGCAAGCTGAGGCTTGCTGCTCTCATCATTTTATTAAGTGGTTTTGTATTTACTGTATGGATTCTGCTGCTTGAAAAATCAGGATATAAAAAACGGTCCTATGAATTGCTTCATAGGACCGTGCTGTGTGTCGTGAATATTATCCATGACGTTAAGCCAATGACTTTTAATCAAAACTCTTTAATGATTATATCAGTTCTCTATTATCTTTATAGATGCAGTCATGAGATCCGCTACGACACGTGTATCGGTTTGATGCGGCCTGTACATCTCCCGATTACGTGAATATAATAACACGCATTTTCAGGCTTGTCATGGAACTACTGGTTCATTGTAAGGCATGTTCTTTCCCCGTATAATTCCATCTGCAAGAATAAGATTGACAGACAGGGAGTGAAATAAATGAAAAGCCGCTCTGTAGAGAAGAATGAAAAGGTGAATAGTTTAAAGAACAGATGGGATCAGGATGCCGAAGTCAATTTCATGGGCGGCATTTCGTACAGGATCGATCCTCTGAATACGATGAAGATGATCAGTGCCAGTTCTATCTTCGGAGAACCGCAGTATTACCGTGACGGTGATTCTGCGCATGCGAAGGTTTTGGATGGCATCTGTGCTGTTGATAAGGCATTTACCCGATACAGTTTGGATATCCTGGATCCCTTCCTCGGCAAGAATACCTCTGATGTAATGGAGAGTGCTATTGACAAGGCATTGGACTACGATTATTCCGGCGTTCTGGATTGGGCTATGGAGCTCCGGACAGCGTACCTTATGAGACTGACTCCGCAGATAATCATGGTCCGTGCGGCTGTCCACCCCGGAAGAAAGGAATTCACGCAGGCCAACCCCGGCAGATTTGATACTGTTGAGCAAATGATCATGTCCAGAGGCGACGATGTCATTGCGCAGGTGGATTATGCCATTTCCCTAAACGGGACGAAAAAAGGCATTCCTTCCATTCTGAAGAGAT
>JAEEGL010466970.1_pt1 | contig 12346 bp, 6 predicted proteins | sample 9134231 | NCBI WGS metagenome assembly JAEEGL01 (sample SAMN16246548, study PRJNA631951) | gut metagenome | biome: gut microbiome; feature: rumen; material: fiber-attached | host: Bos | place: Iran: Karaj | collected 2018-10 | reverse complement strand
GGTCAATGGAAACGTTCTCGGTGATCGTTTCAATTCCAAGAAGGCTGATAATCCCGATTATCAGTATAATGCCCTCGCCGGCTTGAAGGTCAATTTCGGCAAGGCCACCCGCCCGAGTGCCAAGTATCTGGCCGAGCTGGCCGCCGCCGAGGCCGCCGCTGCAGCTGAAAAGGCCCGTCTCGAGGCCGAGCGTGCTGCGAAGCTGGCAGCCGAGAAGGCTGCTGCCGAGAAGGCTGCCGCCGAGAAAGCCCTGGCTGATAAGCTTGCTGCCGAAAAGGCCGCCGCTGAGCGTCTTGCCGCCGAAATGCGCCAGGTGAACACCTTCTTCACGATAAACTCCGCGGTTATTTCCGACGAGGAAGCTGCGAAACTCATTCGCTTCATCGATTGGCTTAAGGCCAACCCCGATGTGAACATCTCTATTGCTGGTCACGCCGACAAGGGTACCGGTAACAAGCGCATCAATCAGAAACTCTCCGAGTTGCGTGCCGCCGCTGTCAAGGCGTTCCTTTTGGAGCACGGCATTCGCGAGAGTCGGATTGTCTCCATCGCCACAAACGGCGATCGTATCCAGCCGTTTGCTGAGAATGATCTGAACCGCGTGGTGATCAGTACTGTCGAATAATCCTATTAAAACTATAGATGGCATTCTAAGAACTGAAACTTAACAATTGGGTTAGTCTCCTTCTAGGAGTCAGAAAGAAAAGTAATTAGTCAAACAATTTATTATCCATTAATTTTAAACATTTATGAACAAGATCTTCAAATTCTTCTTGGCCAGCGCGGCTATTGCAGTCGCACTGGTATCTTGCACGAAGGATCTGGCTCAGGATGTTGCGGATCTGAAGGGTCAGGTTTCTAACTTGACTACTCAGCTCAACACTCTCCAGAAACAGATCAACGATGGTGAGGTCGTAACCTCCGTGACTCCGATCGCGGGTGGTATCCGCGTCCAGACCAACAAGAATTCTTATGACATTGTTGGCCAGAAGGGCGACAAAGGCGACAAGGGCGACAAGGGCGACAAGGGCGACAAGGGCGACAAGGGCGACAATGGCGCACCTGGTTCTGTCGTCAAAATTGGCGAAAACGGCAACTGGTTCATTGACGACAAGGACACTGGAGTTGCTGCCAAGGGTAAGGATGGTGAGAATGGTAAGGACGGTAAGGATGGTTCCGTTGTTACGATTGGCGCCAATGGCAACTGGTTCATTGACGACAAGGACACGGGTCTCCATGCCGGCGGCATCAGCGCTGTCTGGTCTGACAACACCTTGACGATCTACGATGAGAAGGGTGAGGTTATTGCCGCTATCAACCTTATTTCGAAGTTGAAGGGCCTTGCTTTTGTCCCGGAAAGAATTTTTGATGGTCTGGGACTGATTAAGGTCTATGAGTTCGCAGCTGCGGAGAACAATGATGAGTTCCCGTTTGTTAACAAGGAGCTTGCTGAGGACGAAGATCCTATTTTCGTGGCAACTGTTCCGACAGAAGTGACATATCGCATGGATGCTTCGAGTGTCGATGTCAAAGACTATGAGTGGTCTTTCATTAACCGCGAAGTTTACACGAAGGCGGCTGCTCCGGACAAGTATAATCTTGTCAAAATAATGAACGATAATCAACTTCCTGACAAGGATGGATCCTTTATTACCTTTAAGATTCAGCTTACTGAGGCTGTTGAACCTGCCGATCATCAGAAGGATAACGTTATCGTTGCTCTCCGCGCTTTCGATGGAGAGAAGGAACCGGTCGTTTCCGACTATGCTTATATCGAGAAAGAGACCAACACCGGTTATGACCTGATCCACAAGGATGGGTACAAGAAGGGTGAGCCTCGCTTCTATCGTAACGGACTTGACGAAGGTGAGACCGTCACGATTTCCGATCCGACCGACTGCAACAAGGGTGACGGCATCACCGTCAGAGGCAATGACAATCCTGCTACTCCTTATCTTGTGATCGAGACCCAGGAGAGTGTCGACCTCCTTGCCTATGTCGAGACCTATGCTGAGCAGCTTGGCGACCTGGTTTCCACCGCCGGTATCAATCCTACCTACAATTTCTTCTTCGCTGGTTTTGACGAAGATGGTGCGATCGTCATCGACAAGGATTCTGCGAAGGCTGTTTATCTCTCCAATGACGTTGATAAGACCAACCAGAACGACTTCGTGACCCTGGATGGTTCTGTCGTCACGATCAACCGTGATAAGTATACCACCGGTAATCCGGCCATCGGTCGTACTCCGCTCATCTATGTGCAGTCCGTCTATAACGGTGTCATCCTCGCTGAGGGCTTCATCAAGCTTGAAATCAGCGACAAGGATCCGGAGCCGGAGAAGCCTACGCAGGGATTCAAGATCTTTATCCGCCACAGCGCCGAGTTCGACATCGACGAAATCGTTGATGGTACTTATGGTCAGGATGGCATCGGTAAGGATTTCCTCGCTCCCAATGAGAAGTACAACTATGACAATGATGCTCCGTACGCTTTCGAGAAGATCCGTGAGCTGAATGTCGCTTGGGAGGAAATGAACCTCAAGGTGTTCAATGTGCTCGGCATGTCCTATGAGCAGTTCCTTGCCAATTATGTTACTGATTCTCAGGAACTGATGATGATCGTTAAGGAAGATGGCTCTGAGCCTGGTGATCTCGAGGGTGGTCTCAACAATCTTGAGATGAAGGAAGCCGGTCTGAAGCTTGTCAATCTCCAGGAGACGATCGGTACCCTGTACGGTGGCTTGGATTATGCCGCTGCTTGCCCTGCAAATCCTGAGCAGAATACGAATATTGTCAACCTCCTGCTCTCCACGCAGATGAAGCTTGGTGGACCTCACTTTGTCTATGTGGTTTATCCTGCCAAGGACAACAAGGCCAATCCTGATGTGGTTGTCAAGTTCGTCTACAACATCAAGTTCACTCCGCACGAGCACGAGTTCATCCTGCTTGAGTGGCTGCTCAACCCGGACTACATCCTCGGTAACCAGGATCACCTGAACTTCACCGCTCCTGACAGATTCGGTGACTATGGTCCGAATTACGATGTGGATGACAAGGGTTATGGCGCTGTCCGTATCAAGGGTCAGGAAGGTGAGAACAACTCCGGTATCATCGAGCACTTCAAGGAGTACTCCGTGCCTGTGGATCAGGCTGAGGATGGCACGATCTTCCGCTTCACCATCATGAACTTCCCGACCAGCTCCGTCGACTTCAAGACTCCGGATCAGATTGAGAATTCCGACTTCACTTACGGAACCGAGACTATGAAGGATGCGAGCGGCAACGATGCTACTTACGCTTATGTCGAGATGACCAAGGAGCAGCTCCAGGCTGTTGTCAACCTCGAGGTTCCTTCTCCTGAAATCTATCTCAAGGGTATCCTGCTCGATGAGGATCGTGATGTTCTCATCAAGGTTACTGAGACCTGCAACAACCCGTACGCTGTGACTCCGAAGATGGAGGGCTACTACTATGTCGTCTTCGAGTCCCTGAAGCCTTACATCGACCTGGTGGACATCGAACTCGGTACGTTCAAGGAGACCAATGACTACGCGCTCACGCACGAGCTCATCGAGGGCATCTTCGATGCGCCTAAGGGTACTCCTGGCCGTAACAAGGTCTTCGAGTGGGATGATGAGCAGGGCGCCTGGGTCGCTACCGAGGCCGCTGAGGTCTACGGCATCACTGGCCAGACCACTGTTACCATTGACGTTGACAAGCTGATCTACTTCAATGTGCCTGTTGACAATGAAGAGTCCTTCGGTGGTCGTCTGAAGACCTTCGAGGCTGGTGCTGCGCTCGTTCCTAATCCGACCGAGGCTGTTACCGAGGGTGGTATTGACTGGTGGAACATGGGTACTGACCTCCAGGTTGACAAGGTGGCCAAGTATCAGGTTTCCGTCAAGTTCACTCCGGAAGGTGCTGAAGATCCGATCGTCCTTTGCGATGGCCAGGCCAAGGTTACTGTGCTTGCCACCGGTAAGAAGGCTCATCCTTATCACAACCCCGACGGCACTTGGTATGCCGATTAAGGTGATTTGATTCTATGAAAAGGAGAGAGAGCGGAAACTCTCTCTCCTTTTTCTATTTTTATCATTCAAGCCCTCAATTATGAAGAGATTTCTTTCATATTCATTTCTTTTGTCCTTATTATGTCTGATTGTGGCCTGTGCACATGATTCCTTGTATCAGGATGACGATGTGACTTTTGTCAGGACATTGAGGGCTACTTTCATGGATCAGCCCGATACACGTACTGTTTTTGGTGAGTCGACATCATCAGGTAGTTTTTCCAAGATCGAGTGGAAAGCGGGAGATCGGATAAGTGTTTTTTCGTCGTCCGGTTCGGACATTTTCGAGACGACCGGCGGTGGTGAAACCACCACTTTTACGTCTGTTTCCGGTGAGGGACTTTCAGGCAGTTTTTTCCTGGGCCTCTCTCCCTACGTTGAAACGGCTACGGCCGAAGTTTCCAGCTCCAATAGTTCTATTTCGGCAACTATCCCTGTCGAACAGGTTGGCGTTGGTGACAGTTTCGATCCGAATGCCTTGATAGCTGTCGGATCGGCTACTAAAATCGAAGATAAGATGACGTTCTATAATGTCTGCAGCGGTCTCCGTTTCACGCTGAGCGGCTCGAACGTCACTAAATATAAAAGCATCGAGTTAACCGGCAACGATGGAGAAAAGATTGCCGGAAATGTGGTTATCTCCTATTCTCCATCTTCTTCGCCGGTCGTTTCCTCCTGCGACGCTACTTCCGTTACGCTTATTCCTAAAAGTGGTTCCTTTGCGAAAAATACGAGTTATTATCTCGTTTTCCGTCCAGGCGTTTTCAAGAAGGGTTTTACGCTTACATTCAAGGATTCAAGCAACAATGCGGTCGTTACCAGTAAGTGTAGTTCCTATGTGGAGTTCAAGCGGAGTGTTTTCGCTTCGATCAATGGAGCAGATATCCCAAGTCATCTGGAGGCGATTCGCGATGGTGAATTGTTGTCGAAGAATGGCACTGCAAACTGTTATATTGTCTCGAAGAAGGGTTCGTATAAGTTCCCGGTTTCCCGTGCAACGGAAGAGGATTATCTACCTGGTGTTACTCGTGTGGGAGTGCTTTGGGAGACAGATAACACAACGGGTCAGCAGACCGTGGGCAGCATCATTACCAAGTTGGCTTTCAACAAGCAGCATGTTTATTTCGATACTCCCAGTACCTTAAAGGATGGCAATGCTGTCATTGTCGCTTACAATAGTGCGAATGAGATCGTTTGGAGTTGGCATATCTGGGTTTGCGGGGGTTATGATCCGGTGACTAGCAGCCAGACCTATACCGGCAAGACCGTGGCAATGATGGACCGGAACCTTGGGGCCTTGACGAGCTCTCCGAGCCCTCTGTCAAACGGATTGTTCTACCAATGGGGGCGCAAGGATCCATTCCCGGGAGCTGCTGAATCGTATGTCGCCGATCCGGAAGGGGGACATTTCATGGTAACGACGAAGGGTACAATTTCGTCGGTTTCCTCCGAATCTGTGGAAGCGACGGTCGATTATGCCATTGCCCATCCTGATAAGTTTATTACGACTACGAAAGCCAGTGGAGATTGGCTTGCCGCTTCGGTCAGTACCTTGTGGGCGCAGACAAAGACCGTTTATGACCCCTGCCCTGCCGGTTGGAGAATCCCTGCGGCCGTTGCCGATGACAGCAGTCAAGAGGCTTGGAGTAACGTGTCTTACTCCTCCAGCGACAAATATGGGGTTTATCTGGACTCTTCACCAGTACGAGCCTGGTATCCTGACAACGGATACATCAGTACTTCCGGTGCTCTTTATATGGTAGGCCAGCAATCTCTTTATTGGTCTAATTCCACACGTTCTCTTACTGCTTATACGATGGAAGTCAAGTATTCCACGTCTTCCGGGAAGCAAGAGTTCAATCCCTCCAGGGGAAGCAGTATGCGAGGTGAAGGACATTCCGTCCGTTGTATCAAAGACAAATAATCGATGCGTATGAAACTTAGATCCTTTTTGATGGTTTTTGCGGCGCTGGCCTTGGTTACATGTGCACCGGAGCCCGTAGTGGTAACACATATTACCTTGAATCCCCAATCCATAACCTTGGATCATATCGGGCAGACTGAACAGCTTACCGCGACGATCTCTCCTTCCAATGCAGATAATCAGACAATCCTATGGTCCAGTTCTAATGCCGATGTTGTAACTGTAGATAAAAATGGGCTGGTGACGGCGAAAGCGAAAGGAGATGCGGTTATCACGGCATTGTCGGATGACGGTAACAAGTCTGCCGCCTGCGCAGTGTCGGTGCTCATCAGTGTCACCGGCGTGTCTTTGGACAAGACTTCCATCAGTTTGTTGGAAGGGGGAATAGACAACTTAAAGGCTACTGTTGCCCCTGATGATGCGGATAATCCTTCGCTTCTTTGGTCCAGCAGCAATCCTGATGTGGTGTTGATCACTGGGGATGGTGCGAACGGCAAGTTATTTGCCATGGCTCCGGGTACGGCGGATATCACTGTCACGACCGTGGATGGTGGCTATACGGCCACCTGTAAGATAACGGTGCAGGAAGTGAAGATGGAATTGAAACCACTGACCTTGGATATCCTGGTTGGCCAAACCCAAAAGATCGAGGTCATTCTTGGAGAGCAGAACCAGGATGTCAGCCACAATATCTACTGGTACAGTACGGATGAGAATATCGTTACGGTAGATGGGGATGGGCTTGTTAAAGCCCTTACCGCCGGCGACGCTATTGTCTATGCAACTACGGATAGGGGCAAGACGGCTTTCTGTAAGGTCCATGTGCGGAATAAGTTGGAGTCGGTGACGGTAACTGCGACACCTCAGGAGAAAGAAATCATCATCGGCGGGACCCTGCAGTTGAAGGCAGTAATCTCTCCTGACCTGCCCGGAATTGAGAAGGTTTGGGAATCCAGTGATACATCCATTGCCACTGTGGATGCCAATGGTCTCGTGACTGCGAAGACCATTGGCGCTGTGACAATCACCGTCACTGTGACCAACGGGCCGGAGACGAAGACGGCTACCTACGAAATAGAAGTGATTCAGCCGGTAACATCCATTTCTGTCTCTCCTGCTACGCTGACTATGTATGTGGGAGATGAGTTGGTAATCGACGATACCTTCACTGTCGAGATTGGACCGAAAGACGCAACTAACCGATCCGTCCATTTTGGTTTCTCACGTACAGGTATTGTGAAAACTGATAATGGAAAACTTATAGGGCTTAAGGCTGGAGATGTTGTCTTGTATTTTTATCCCAACAAAACGAATTCTCCGAGCCTGAGGGCAGAGTGCGAGATTACGGTAAAGGCCAAGGTGGAAAAGGTTACCTTGCCTACCGCCAAGACCATTCAGGTGAAGGAGACGCTTCAGCTGAAAGCAACCGTGACTCCTTCCAATGCTGACCAGGAAGTGACCTGGAGTTCTTCCAAGCCGGAGGTCGCCACTGTGAGCGAGAATGGACTGGTAACGGGTGTGACGGCAGGTACGACGGTGATTACGGCCACATCGAAGGATGATCCTTCCATCAAGGCTACGTGTACAGTGACGGTGATGAACATCCCTGTGGAGTCTGTCACGCTCAATAAGACTTCTTTGACTTTGGTGGAGGGAAGTACCGCAACCCTGACAGCCGCGGTCAAACCAGAGAATGCATTTGACCGTACTCCTACATGGTCATCTTCCAATTCGGAAGTCGCTACCGTATCGGATAAGGGTGTAGTCACTGCCGTCAAGGCCGGTACCGCCACCATTACCGCAAAATGTGGCGAGAAGTCAGCCTCCTGCGAAGTGACAGTCACTCCTCAGCACGTTGACGTTACCGGGGTTACACTGGATAAGACCGATCTTTCGATGGTTGTAGGTGATACGCAGACCTTGACTGCGACTGTCGCCCCTGCAAATGCTTCGAATCAATCCGTGACCTGGTCTTCGGATAATACCTCAGTGGCAACAGTCAATAATTCAGGTATCGTTACGGCTAAGTCGGCTGGAAATGCGACAATCACTGTTACGACGATTGATGGGGGCAAGACGGCCACCTGCCAAGTGACCGTTGCACCAGCTGTGGCCTCCATCACTTTATCTCAAACAACGGCTACATTAGCTTATGGTCAGACCCTTAAATTGACGGCGACGGTTCTTCCTGCAGATGCGGCGGACCCGAGCATTACCTGGACGTCATCGAATTCCAAGGTTGCCTCGGTTTCTGATGGAACGGTTACAGCAGGTTCGACTGCCGGGACGGCGACCATTACGGCCAAGTCTACTAGTAATCCAAAAGTATCTGCGACCTGTACGGTTACGGTGAAGTCCAAGATTGTCAATGTCAATGGTGTCTCTTTGAACTATGTGAATCTGAATCTTTATGTCGGGCAGAGTAAGAAGCTCACGGCAACAGTAACGCCCTCGAATGCTGATAATAAGGAGGTCATTTGGAGCGTAGCTCAGGGAGGTGTGGTCCGGGTCGATCAGACCGGGACGGTTACCGGATTGAGAGCCGGACAGTCCACGGTGTTCGTCAAGACGGTAGATGGCGGATATCAGAAGACATGTTCTGTCACTGTTACCCGCAATGAAGTTGATCACGTAGAATTGGACAAGACCTCACTCGTGTTGAAAGTAGGAGAAACTTATGATTTGAAGGCGACAGTTGTAGGTGTAGATACTTCTGTCAGTCCGTCTAATTCCAATGTTAAATGGACCTGCACACCCACAGGTATAGTCTCTGTCGATAAAGGACGGATTACAGCACTCAAAAGCGGAACTGCTACGGTTAAGGTTACTTCTTCTGACAATAGTGGAAAGTATGCAGAATGCGCAGTAAAAGTCATTACCGGATCTCCTGGTTCAGGCGGCACAGAAGGAATCGACTTTGACGATTGGAACTTTTGATTTAAATGATTGAACGATGAAACGTTTTCTTATCTTTCTTTTGACGGCCTGTGCTTTGACGGCATGTTCACCTTCTCCCGATAAGGCGAAACCGCTTATCCGGGAGTACCTGATGAAGCAGATTGTCAAGCCTGAAACCTACAATGCGGGTGCGGTGGAATTGGTATCCAAGGGAACCATTGATGTCGCTGATACCAAGTATTGGAACAATATTCCCGAGAGTGGCAGGATCGATGTGGTCCTTCTTCGGCATGAGTTCAGTTTTGAAAACAGATTGGGAATGAATATAGAGAATGCATATTATTTCTATATGAGTCCCAAGCTGGATGTGATCTACTATGCTCATCCCGATTCTGCCGGACCTTTGTTCAAGCTTGATGAGTAGATGACGACGAGTCATCCGTATTTTGGGTCCGGGGCTCTTTGAAGAAGAGCCCCGGACTTTTCTTTATTCCCCGTTTCTTACGTGTAAGCCTCCGACAAAGTCCCCTTGAAGCCCCGCGAAAGCGGGGTTAACTTTGCATCCTAACCATTACAGTCGTAACAGTTATGATGACACGCGAAGAGATCAAAGAGATCGTGGACTATAGTCAGGAACACGGTATTACGGTCAAGCGGCGGCTCCAGGAGCTGAATGTCCCTGAGTCGATCTTCTACTATGCCAAGCGGATGTACGCCCGTGAGGACATGGTTCCGGGCGTGGAGGGTTGCTTCCTCCAGAAGTTCCTCTACCACATGCCCTTCTACCGGGCCATACAACGATACAAGGAAATGGGGGTGACGATCAGCGACTCCACGATGGGAGACTGGTATGCGGCGGTGTGCGAAAAACTAAAGATCATATACGATAGGCTGAAGGCCGAGGTCCTGTCCTGTGACTACGTCCAGGTGGACGAGAGCACCATCCCCGTGATAGACAACGAAAAGCACAAGACTCGGAAGGGATACATGGTGCGTCCGCGACGTGCTGGGCGGGAGCGTGTTCTTCCACTACGACCTTGGATCCAGGAGCACCCGTACCGCCATGACGCTGCTGAAAGACTTCAGCGGAGCCATCCAGAGCGACGGATACGAGGTCTACGAGAAGTTCGCCGGGCTGGAAGACAAGACGATGCTGGGCTGCTGGACGCACGCCAGGCGCAAGTTCGTGGAAGCAATGGGCGAGAACGAAAAGCTGGCATTCGAAGCCTTGGTCTACATCGGCGACCTATACCACGTAGAAACGCTGGCCAAGGAGGCCGGGATGTCACCGGAAGAGCGCATGGCCCTCGGAAAGAAAAGGCCTATCCTCAGATCCGCAAGTTCGAGGAATGGATCGAGGCCAAATACCCGTACACGACGGATGGCTCTCTGCTAAGGAAAGCCATGGAGTACACCTACAAACGTCTCCCCAAGTTGGCGATGTATGTCAATGACGGGAACTGGCTCATCGACAACAACCTCGTCGAGAATGCCATCATGCCGCTGGCTCTGGGGCGCAAGAACTATCTCTTCTGCGGGAACGACGCATCCGCCATCAGGGCTTCCATGATGTACTCGTTCATCGCCAGTTGCAAGGCCAATGATATCGATCCCCGTTTCTGGTTCGAAGACATCATCCGGTGCATCCCGGAATACGAGTATGGCCAGATGGATATCTCACCGCTTCTTCCTCAGCACTGGTCCCCGACTTCAACGACTCCAAACAAAGTCGGTTAACTTCAATGCGCGTTAATGAAAGTGCTGCGGCTTCAACTAAAGTTGTTGGAGCCGCTGAGAATATATCAAGGGCAGTTCACCGGATGCTTACCGCAATGTAAGCTTATTGCGTATTTCAGCTCCGGGGGGGGATTTATCAAGTTCTAATTATCAAGCACATACCAAAACATTGGCCGGGTCTCCTCCCCAAGAGACCCGGCCGGTATATAAAACGAACTTAACAAATAGACATGAACTTTCATTCATTGTCCAATGCAAAGGTAGAATCTTTTATTTGGATAAGCAAGATATTTACGGTTTTAAACCCAAATAAATATTTTTACTTATAAATTAAAAGATTTTAGATTCTTCGCCCCTGCGGGGCTCAGAATGACAATCACTTCACGCCGAAGGCGAAGATGCAGTGGCTGCGGTAAGTTTCGCCGGGACGGAGGACCACCGAAGGCCATTCGGGCTTGTTGGGGGAGTCCGGATAGTGCTGGGTCTCGAGGCAGATGGCGTGGCGCTGGTTGTACACGACGCCCTTCTTGCCCGTGACGGTGCCGTCCAGGAAGTTGCCGGAATAGACCTGGATGCCGGGCTCGTCGGTATAGACCTTCAGGTCGATGCCGGTGGCCGGGCAGTAGAGCTCGGTGGCGACCTTCGTGATGTCGCCGGCGGTGTCCAGGACCCAGTTGTGGTCGTAGCCGTTGCCGTTGCGCACCTGCTCGTCGTCTGCCGCGATCGCGTCGCCGATGGCATGGGCGGTGGTGAAGTCGAACGGGGTGCCCGCGACCGGGACGATCTCGCCGGTGGTCATGTAGGTGTCGTCAACCGGGGTGAAGTTCGCGGCATTGACATACAGGACGTCTTCGGTGATGGCGTGGTTCGCCGGATCGCCGGAAAGGTTGAAATAGGAGTGGTTGGTCATGTTGACGACCGTCGGAGCGGTGGTCGTGGCCTCGTAGGCGATGTCTATCTTGTTGTCGTCGGTAAGGGTGTAGGTCACATAGGCCTTCACTTCGCCCGGGAAATTGTTGTCACCGTCGGGGGAGACGCGGAGGAGCTTCACGTGCTTGGCATCGGCCTCGACGCATTCGTACACCTGGTACTGCCAGCCGGTGGGACCGCCGTGGAGGCAGTGACCGAAATTGTTCTGCGGGAGCTGGTACTCGACGCCGTCCAGGGTGAACTTGCCCTGGTTGATGCGGTTCGCATACCGGCCGATGGCGGCACCGAAGTCCGTCTGGTTGTTCTCCGGGAAGTAGTCGGAGACCTTGTCGAAGCCGAGGACGACGTCCTGCATCTTCCCATCCTTGTCCGGAACCATGATGGAGACGATGCGTCCGCCGAAATTGGTGACGCAAACCTCCATGCCGTTCGCATTGGTCATCGTGTACAAGGCGGTAGGCATACCGTTGTAGGTGCCTTTGAAATCCTTCGGGTTCAGGCCGGAAACCGTGAGTTTCTTCTGCGGGCTGCAGGCCAGGAGAAGGGCCGCTGCACCGAGCAGGATCAGTAATTTTTTCATATGTACAATTGTTTTGTTGTGTTGTCTTAGTTGTATACAAAGTTGCAAAAAATTTTCTATATTTGAGAGATTTTTAACCGACCGACTATAATTATTTAACAATAAAACTCAAGACAAGATGACTGAAACCAAGAAAAACACCAATCTGGTGGCCATCATCACGATGTGCTTCATCTTTGCGATGATCTCCTTCGTGACCAACATGGC
>JAEEGL016368573.1_pt1 | contig 12347 bp, 11 predicted proteins | sample 9134231 | NCBI WGS metagenome assembly JAEEGL01 (sample SAMN16246548, study PRJNA631951) | gut metagenome | biome: gut microbiome; feature: rumen; material: fiber-attached | host: Bos | place: Iran: Karaj | collected 2018-10 | reverse complement strand
CCGCCGTAGGACAGGCCCTTACCGGTCAGAACGCCATTCTCCCAAACAGCCTTGATTCTCTTGTACTGGCCATACAGGTAGCCGATCTCGCGGCCGCCAACACCGATATCACCGGCGGGCACGTCGACGTCGGGACCAATGTAACGATACAGCTCAGTCATGAAAGCCTGGCAGAATCTCATGATTTCGGCATCGCTCTTGCCACGGGGATCAAAGTCGGAACCGCCCTTGGCACCGCCCATGGGCAGGCTGGTCAGGCTGTTCTTAAAGGTCTGCTCAAAGCCCAGGAACTTCATGATCGACAGGTTGACGGAGGGATGGAAGCGCAGGCCGCCCTTGTAGGGACCAATGGCGCCGTTGAACTGAACACGGAAGCCGCGGTTGACATGGGGCACGCCAGCATCGTCGACCCACGCGACACGGAAAATAACCTGGCGCTCGGGCTCGACCATTCTCTCAAGGAGAGCAGCCTTCTCATACTCAGGATGCTTCTCGATGACGGGAACCAGAGACTTGAAAACCTCTTCAACGGTCTGATGGAACTCGGGCTGGTCGGGATCGCGCTGCTTAACAGCGTCGATTACCTTTTTGATATACTCGTTCATGGCAAATTCCTCCTCAAAAAAAATCTTTTACATCGATCTTCCGACAGAACTGTGAACGCAGGAAACCCGCTTGCCGCAAGGCAAGCTTTCCTGTTTTTATTTTAGTTTCAAAACGCTGCAATGTCAAGACAAGCCGGCTTCTCTGATCCATAAAACGAAGAATTTTACAAAACGAAATTACTCGATTCTTTTTGTTAAAAGTGACGAAACGGCTTCAATTACAAGGTCTGCCACGCCCGGCACCTCATTGGCGCGGGGATTTCGATCCAATACGCCAACAGCTTTCATTCCTGCCTTCCGTGCCGCCTCCAGCGCATAGGGAGCGTCTTCCACCACAACACAGTTTTCCGGTGCAAACCCCATCTTCCGCGCCACCTCGATGAGGGCCTCAGGGCTGCCCTTGGGATAGTGCGTCTCGTCGGACAGAATCACGGCGTCCACCGCCTGCTCCAACCCGAGCTTTTGCAACATGCCTCCGACGAGCCGCCGCGGCGACTGGGAAAAAATAACCAGCGTCGCCCCCTCTTTCCGCAGGGCATGAAGCGTTTCCAGCGCCTGCGGCATGAGGGTCGTTCTCGTCTCAAAGATCGAAGAGGCCACGTCGAGCCAGGCATCCTCCAGCTCCTCTTCGCTGAGCGGCACCCCGAAGTGGGTCCTCAGATAAAGCGAGCCCTCGGAGAAGCTCATGGCGTCCATTTCGTCGATCTCCTCCTGCGTCACCGAAATGCCGAACCCCTCCAGAAACGCGCGCGTGATGTCACTCCAGATGGTCAGCGTGTCGATCAGCGTGCCGTCGAGATCCAGAATGTAGAGCCGCGCGGCGCTCATCCCTGAATCCTCTCCGCAACCTCGCGCATGGTGCGGGCGGCTGCCGTGATATCGGGCTTGGCAAGAATTGCAGAGATCACCGAGATCCCGTCGAGTCCGAGTCCTTCGAGCTGCGGACCCGTAACCTCGTTGATGCCTCCGATGGCGCAGGCGGGGATCCCGCCCGCCTCCTTGATCGCTTTGATCTCCTCGAGGGTGAGGGCGCGGCCCACCGCCTTGGTATCGGTCATAAAGGCGGCGCCGATGCCGATGTAGTCGGCTCCATCCTCTCTTGCGCGGCGCGCGTGCTCCGGCGTGGAGGTTGAAACTCCCAGAATTTTGTCCGGTCCGATCAGGCGGCGGGCAATGGCGCAGGGCATATCGCTCTGACCCACGTGCACCCCGTCCGCGTCAACGGCAAGGGCAATGTCGATCCTGTCGTTGATGATGAGCGGCACGCCATAGCGTCGGCAGACGGCCTGCACCTCCATGGCAGCCTTCAAAAAGTCGGATGTGGAAACGTCCTTCTCACGAAGCTGCACCAGCGTAACGCCCCCTTCCAGTGCGCGCTCCACACTTTCTCCGATCGTCATTCCGTTCAGCCAATGTCGGTCGGTGCAGAGATACAGGGTAAGATCACAGGGATTCATGGAACCATCCTCCTTTGGATTCAGCTGCCGCGGCAAGGGCTGCGCGGCGCTTTAAATTGCAAAACAATGTCTTTTCTGTTGCCGGGATCCCGGCTCTCATCGGAAGAGCTGCCATAGCATCTTTCCCCATTTCGATTCCATTTTGTCCGGAAACAGGGGACGCTCCGACGGCTCGAGCCCCTCCAGGGGCGCAACTCTCGAAATATCCCACACGAAGCGGGAGACCACTCTGTCTCCCCTCCGGTAAAGATCGTGATAGTGCGGCACCTCCACGTTTCCCTCAAAGCTTGCCCCCAGGCGCTCGATGGTGCGCAGACTGGGCAGGTTGTCGGGAGTGGCCGTGATGATGAGCTCCTCCATCCCATGGGCACGGGCGAGCGGCGGCAGAAGACGGCAGGCCCTGCCCGCAAGCCCGATACCGCGGTAGGGCTCGTGCACTCCATAGCCGATGTGTCCGCCATAGTAGATATTGTCGTTCATCCCGAGACGCAGGTGGATATGGCCGAGCGGACCGGCCTCTTCGGGATCTTCAAAGAGCAGCTTCCCATTGTCGTCCAACCGGTCTCGCGGAAAAAGCAGAAACTGATACGAGGGAGCCCAAGACTGCGGCGACTGCTGCACGCAGGCAGACAGCCACAGCGCAAGCTCCCCATCGGATATCAGCGGCAGACGATAGAAATACAAGGGCGCTCTCCCCTTTCACAGCAGCGCCGTCAGCGTGGTCACGATCGGAATGGTGACCACCGACAACAGCGTTGACAGCAGGATGTATTCCGTCACATAGATATAGTCTGTCCCGCCGGACTTGGCGAGCATGGAGATCGAAACCTGACAGGGCAGGGCAAACATGATGGTCAGCACCTGGGTCACCAGCTCGTCGGCCGAGACGGCGCGCAGCAGCAGAAAAGCCGCCAGCGGAAGCAGGATCATACGGACCGGGATGCTGAGCAGAATGGAAGACCGCTTCCAAACGCCAGAGAGATCCATTCCCGCGAGCACCGTTCCGATGTAGATCATGCTGACGGTGGAGGAGGTGCCGCCGATCTTTGCCACCACGTCGACCGCCAGGGCGGGAAGCCGGATCCCGAGCAGCGCCAGGGCGATGCCGAGAAAGGTGGCGAGGGTCACGGGGTTTGCCAGCCGGCGCAGCAGAACCGACGCGCTGCGCTTCTCCTTCTGTACTTCCTTGGTATAGAGCCCCGTGCCGATCGTATAGAGCACCACATTGCAGGTCAGCGAGTAGATGGGGATGCAGAACACCCCCTGCGGATACAACGCCGTGAGCAGCGGGATACCGAGAAAGGTGGTGTTGGAAAACATATTGGAGAGCAGGTGTGATTTTGCCGTATCCTCCGGCAGCCGGAAAAGCCTGGCGCCGGCGCCGGCCAGCACCCAGTTGACCACCAGCCCGATCAGCGTCGCCACGATGATGATGCTGCAGGCTGAGAGCAATTCCCGATCCACCGAGAGCAGACTGTTCAAAATCGCAGCCGGCATGGCGAGCTTGGTCACATAGTCGGGGAAGACCTCACGGGTCCCCTCCGGCAAAAGCCCGATCTTGATCGAAACATAGCCGATCAGGATCATAAAAAACAGGCTGATAAGCTGGGTGAAAACAATCTGTGCCTGCTGCATGGTATGCGATCTCTCCCCTCCGCCTCTGCCGCGCAGAAGCCCTGCGCGGCGTGCGGCTTTTTGCAAAATTCCGGCTGACGCCGGCGGAGCGTTCCCGGGTTTTCTCAGGCCTGCTCGGCTGTCTGCTCCGCGCGGCAGACCTTTTTGCTGACGACCAGCCCGTCATCTTTGTTGTATTGCCGATCCAGATAGTTGTAGTAAGCGCCCGGCGTCAGCAGGATCCCGGGGGAGAGGATGTCGGTCCCCAGGGTTCCGATGATGCGGTCGCAGAGCACGGCGCAGTTGGTCCCGCCCATGAAATAGGTCTGAAACTCCCCTCTGACAAACTGGTAGAGGCTCGCACCCAGTTGGTCGCGCAGCACCTCGGCATAGTCCACCTTGAAGCGGCGCAGCCGCTTCTTTCCCGTGGGCTGCCAGGGGCGCACCTGCTTCATCAGCTCTTCGATCTTCCCCCTCACCTGCTCTTTTTGTTCCGGGTTCAGGCGAAGACCGTAGCAGAAAATGGTCTTCTGACTGTAGGAGGTGCAGAAGTCGAGATACCGGTCTCTGCCCTTCACCACCGCCAGAACGCCGTTGCAGATGAGCCCACCCATGCGATGGGTGGCAAAGTCATAGGGTCCATAGGTGCTCACCGTATCCTCAAAGCAGAAATCCATATGTCCCACCGTGCCGAGTCCTTTTCCGGTGGCATGGATAAAGATTTCAAAGTCGGGTTTCTCCGTGTCCTCGGGTTTTTCGGGTCTCTGCCGGGAAAGCTCCTCCCAGCGGCGGTCGATCTTGCGTTGCGCGCTGCGCGGGATCAGCATCATCAGCGCTGAGGGACGCTCTACCCGCACCCTGCGCCACAATCGGCGCGGACGCTCACTGGGCCGGATCTCTTCTAAATAATCCCAATACTGCGTCACGGCCGACATCAGGCAGTAGATCCCCGCCAGCACAACGGCCGTGTCGGTCAGGGCAACCGGCCAGATGATGAGCAGCCCTCCCAGCAGCACCGAGAGCAGGCCCAGAAAGTACCCGTGGATTCCCACCCATTCGTTGTTGCGGCGCTGCAGATAGCAGGTGACAAAGTGCAGAAATCCACTCATAAGCGCGCCGATTCCGATGGCAAGCGGCAGCACGGTGACGGCCCTGCGCGGCACCCGATAGGCAAACCAGGCCAGCGGCAGGGAAATCGCGGCAATGGCCAACTGACGGATATTGCGCACCTCCTGCTTTTTCCCGAACAGAAAGGCGAAAAGCCCTGCGCATCCGGATGCGGCCAGCAGGCAGCAGATCAGGATGGCAAAGAGGTCGCTCATCAGGTGAGGGCGCAGCAACAGCAGGGCACCGAGAAAGAAGGTGACGATGGCATGCAGCAGCAGAGAATCCGAGGAGAGTGCGATTTTATCGATACGATATTCCTGATACGCCACGGCGCCTTCCTCTCCTTTCCCATGATCTCTCTGCCTCAATGCCGGTTTGCAGGGTTTTCCAATGATATAGTATCATACCACAAAGGTATTGCAATTTCTACTCTGTCGGGCGAAAAAACATGACGAACCTCGGAAAAGCCGACCTCCTTTCCCGCGGCCTGCACATTGACGGCCCGATTCCGCTTTGTTATAATAGTTTCAATGAAAAACACTGCAACAACATTGCCGCCGCCTCCCATCGGAAGCGGCCGGAAAGGAGTCTGTTATGACCATCTATGAAGCCATGACCACCCGCCGCACCATCCGCCGCTTCGATCCCAAGCCCATCCCGGAAGAGACCCTGAAAAAAGCCGTCAACGTGGCGCGTCTGGCCCCTGTAGGCGCCAATGCACAGTCTCTCAAGTTCTGCGTGGTAAAAACCCCCGAACTGGTATCCGCCGTGTTTGACCTCAGCAAGTGGGGCATGCATCTGAAGGATGGTTCCGGCCGTCCGAAGCCCGGCCAGCTCCCCACCGCCTGGATCCTCATCCTCAACGATACCGATATCAAGGCACAGCCCATGGTGCAGGATATCGGCGCCGCGGCTGAGAACATCATCATCTATGCCACCGGCGAGGGCATCGCCACCTGCTGGCTGGAAAACATCGACCGCGCCGCCATCGCCGAGCTGCTCGGTCTGCCCGAGAACCTCAAGGTCTGCTCCTCTGTAGCGCTGGGCTATCCCGGCATGGCTGCCCGTGAGGTTCCGCTGCCCGAGTCGGGCGCAACCCCCTATTACTGGGGCGAAGACGGGGTTCTGTGCGTACCCAAGCGTTCTCTGGAAGATGTTATGCTGGTCAAGTAACTCCTTTTCCATTGCTTTTCTCAAGAAAAACGCCGGCCCGAAAGAGGCCGGCGTTTCTTGTCTTTTTGATTCGGATGCAAAAGCTCTGAAATCCTTCAGCGGATCGCCTTGGTGTCGATCTCCTCGTGCAGCATGGCGGAGAATTCCTCCAGGCTCATCACACCGAGGTCGCCGCCGGAGCGGGAGCGCACCGAAACCTTGCCCTCTTCCATCTCCTTGTCGCCAACCACCAGCATATAGGGGATCTTATTCAGCTGTGCCTCACGGATCTTAAAGCCCATCTTCTCGCTGCGCAGATCGCTCTCTACTCTCAGCTTTTCGCCGTTCAGCCGCTTCTCAAGCTCGCTGGCATACGCATGGTGACGCTCGGCGATCGGAATGATCTCCACCTGCACGGGAGCCAACCAGGCGGGGAAGGCTCCGGCAAACTGCTCGGTCAGGATTCCGATGAAGCGCTCGATGGAGCCGAAGGCCACACGATGGATCATCACGGGACGGTGCTTCTCGCCGTCGGCTCCCACATAGGTCAGATCAAAGCGCTCAGGCATCTGATAGTCGAGCTGAATCGTTCCGCACTGCCAGGTGCGGCCGATGCAGTCTTTGAGATGGAAATCGATCTTGGGCCCGTAGAAAGCCCCGTCGCCGGGGTTGATCACATAGTCCATCCCACGTGCCTCGAGCACGCTGCGCAGCGCATCCTCGCTCGTCTTTCTGAGCTCTTCTGTTCCGATAAAGTCCTCCGGACAGGTCGAGAGCTCCACATGATACTCAAACCCGAAGACCTTATACACCGAGTCGATCAGCTCCATCACGCCGGCGATCTCCTCCGGAATCTGCTCCTCAGTCATGAAGATATGTGCATCGTCCTGCGTGAAGCAGCGCACGCGCATCAGCCCATGCAGCGCGCCGGACAGCTCATGGCGGTGCACCAGGCCCAGTTCGCCCACGCGCAGCGGCAGGTCTCTGTAAGACCACATGCGGCGCTTATAGGCCAGCATGCCGCCGGGGCAATTCATGGGCTTGATGGCATAGGGCTCGTCGTCGATCGTGGTGAAATACATATTCTCCTTATAGTGATCCCAGTGTCCAGAGCGATGCCACAGATCCTCGTTGAGGATCATGGGAGTTTTGACCTCCTCGTAGCCCCACTCCTTGTGCAGCTCTCTCCAATAGTTTTCGAGCTCATTGCGGATCACCATACCCTTGGGGAAGAAGAAGGGGAAGCCGGGGCCCTCGTCGTAGAGACCAAAGAGGTCGAGCTCTCTGCCGAGACGGCGGTGATCGCGGCGCTTGGCCTCTTCCATCATGGTGAGATAGTCGTCGAGCTGCTGCTTCTTGGGGAAGGCGATTCCGTAAACGCGCTGCAGCATCTTGTTGTTGGCGTCGGCCTTCCAGTATGCGCCGGTGACGTTGAGCAGCTTCAGGGCTTTGATAGCTCCGGTTTTCATAAGATGCGGGCCGGCGCACAGATCGGTGAAGTCGCCCTGGCGGTAGAAGGAGATCTCCTCTCCCTCCGGCAGCTCCTCGATCAGAATGACCTTGTAGGGCTCCTCGCGCTCTTTGGCGAACTGAACGGCCTCCTCGCGGGAGAGGGTATAGCGCTCCAGCGGGATGTCCTCCTTGACCACCTTGCGCATTTCCTCTTCGATCTTCTCGATATCTTCGCCGGTGAAGGCGGGCTCCACGTCGATATCATAATAGAAGCCGTTCTCGATGGCCGGACCCACCGTCAGCTTGGCGTGCGGGTAGAGCCGTTTGACGGCCTGGGCCAGCACGTGCGAGCCGGTGTGCCAGAAGGCGTGCTTGCCGTCGGCATCGTCAAAGGTCAGGATCTCAACGGCGGCGTCTTTGTCCACCACCGTGCGCAGGTCGCAGACCTCTCCGTCGATCTTGGCCACACAGGCCTCTTTTGCCAGCGCAGGAGAAATCGCCTTTGCGATTTCAATGGCGGAAAGCGGATTTGCAAATTCGAGAACGCTCTTGTCTTTCAAGGTTACCTTTATCATCACTTTTCTCCTTTCGCGTCGCCCTCTTCAGGCGGCGGCTTGCAGATAGTTTTTTGAGCTTTTCGATCCTTCGGGCGGCGGCTCTTCAAAAACAAAAAGCCCCGAATCCCAGCCTGGGATTCGGGGCGCAAAGCGGCGCGGTTCCACCCGAATTCGCGGCGCACCCTCCGTCCCCTCGGGATGGAAGACGCTGCCGCTTCTCACTTTGGCCTCTAACGGAGCCGACCCGGCGGAGCATTTCCTCTCCGCGACTCAGGAGCGGTCTGTTCAGCAAATGCGCAAGGCGGCTCTCAGCTTCCAACCGTCTCTCTCTGATGCGCGCTTTTTTCTCTCCATCATCGTCGTTTCGCTGGATTTCAGCGGCACGGCAACTCCTTGCAGCGCCGCATGATTTTAAACGCGGTTTTCTCGGTTGTTTCATTATATCTCCATCGTTTTCCTTCTGTCAAGTCCTTTTGCGTCCCTCTCCCCTCCTTTTTGTCCGGCGTTTGTTTTTGGGAGCGTTTTCCCCTAATTTTGCACCTTTTCCCTTTTCGAATTTCGGAATTTACAAAAAAGCTGTGACATTTTAGCGCAAACCGAGTATAATAAGATAGTTTTGAATCGTTGCGTTCCGCACTTCTCCACGGAAGAGGGGTGCCGATTCCGCCCAATTCGGAAAAAGGAGGTTCGTTCCATGCTCGTTCCCGTATACGGAACCTCGGTGCACTGCGAATGGTTCGGCGAGGGATCGCAAACCGTTGTGGTGCTGCACGGCTGGGGGACCTCTATCACCGTCATGCAGTCTGTGATCGATCACCTTGCCGCCCGGGGCCTGCGCGTGCTGGCGCTCGACTTCCCCGGATTCGGAGCCAGTCCGCCGCCTCCCTTTGCCTGGGGCGTGCCGGAATATGCAAAGGCCACCGCAGAGCTGCTCGAGCAGCTTCAGGTGAAATCTCCCATCCTGTTGGGGCACTCCTTCGGCGGAAGGGTGATCCTCTATCTCACAGGGGCTCTCGGATTTTGCGCGCATCGGCTGATCCTTGTCGACGCCGCCGGCATCAAGCCCCCGCCCGGAAAGGCAAGCCGGAAAACACGGCTCTTCAAGATGGGCAAGGCAACGCTCAGCGTGTTTCCAAAATCCATCCGCGAGCCGCTGCTCGAGCGTCTGCGCGAGCATTTCGGCTCGGCCGACTACCGCGCCGCACAGGGTGTGATGCGGGATGTTCTGGTCAAAACGCTCAGTCTCGATCTCGCCCCGCTGCTGCCGGATATCCCCACCGAGGCGCTCCTGATCTGGGGAAGCGCCGATACGGCCACGCCGCTTTGGCAGGGACAGCGGATGGAGCAGCTCCTGCCGAACGCCGGTCTCGCCGTGATCGAGGGCGCGGGCCACTATACCTTCTTTGACAACCCGCTCCGCTTCTATGCCATTTTAGACAGCTATCTTTCCACGCTGGCAAGGGAGGGAACCCCATGAATTCCTTTTCCGCGCTGACCGCCTCCTCGGCTTCCGGCCGGCCGCCTCTGACCTTTTTGCTGCTTCCGATCTGCGTGCTGCTCTGGCAGGCAGCCCGCAGCCGCCGCTATTTCCATATGCTCCAGCTCAACTCCTACCGCAACGAGCGCTATGCCGGCTGGCTGAAGAAAAATCCCGATTCGAAGCGCACGTTGCTGGGAATCGCCGCGGGATGCGTCGTGCTGGCTGTCTTGCTGGGCGGGCCTCTTGCCGCAGCGGCCGTCTGCCTGCTCTTTCTTGCCGCCGCCTTCGTTGTCCTGCGCACCAAGCGGCAAGAGAAAAAGCCCTTTGTCGTCACCGACCGGGTCAAGCGCCAGTTTCTCGCGGCGGGGCTGCTGCTGATCCTTCTGCTTGCGGCGGCGCTGCTCGGCTTCTGCATTTCCCCCGTCGCCGGCCTTGTGCTGACGGCGCTGCTCGCAGCCCTGCCACTCCCTGTGCGGCTGCCCCCCGCCGCCAACCGTCTTATGGCGGGCAAGGAGCGCCGCATTGCCGATTCCTTTATTCAAAGCGCCGCGCAGAAGCTGCGCTCCCAAACCGAGATGACGGTGGTGGGCGTGACCGGAAGCTATGGAAAAACCTCGGTCAAATACATTTTGACCGAACTGCTCTCCGAAAAATTCAACACCCTCATGACCCCCGAGAGCTACAACACCCCCATGGGCGTGGTGCGCACCGTCAATGAGCGGCTGCGTCCGCAGCACCAGGTATTTGTCTGTGAGATGGGCGCCCGCCAGGTCGGCGATGTCAGGGAGATCTGCGATATTGTGAAGCCCACCTACGGGGTCATCACCTCGGTCGGCATCGCCCATCTCGAAACCTTCAAAACCACCGAAAACATCCGCAAGACCAAGTTTGAGCTCGCCGACGCTCTGCCGGAGCAGGGGCTTGCTTTTCTCAATTTCGACAGCGCGCCCATCGCCTCCTCCGGCTACAGCCGTCCCCACCTCTCCTATGGACTGACCCCCGGGCTCGACTGCTACAGCGACGAAATCTCGGTTGATGAGCGCGGAACCTCCTTCACCCTGCACTATCGCGATCTGCCTCCCCTGCGCCTCTCCACCCGCCTGCTGGGCCGCCACAACGTGCTCAACATCACCGGCGCGGCGGCCGTGGCCCTCACCATGGGTGTGCCGCCCACGGGCATCGTCGTGGCGCTGCGTCGGCTGAAGCCGGTGCCGCACCGTCTGGAGCTCAAAGGCGGAGGTCCCGCCCTTGTGATTGACGACGCTTACAATGCAAATCCCGAAGGGGCAGCCGAGGCCGTGCGTGTGCTGGGAGGCTTCGCAGACCGTCTGCGCATTCTGGTCACGCCCGGCATGGTCGAGCTGGGAGAGTCCGAATATGCCGCCAACCGCGAATTCGGCGAAGCGGCCGCCTCCTGCTGCGATGAGGTCGTGGCGGTGGGCCGTGTCAAAGACGCTCTGCTGGAGGGGCTCCTGCGCGGAGGCTTTGATCCGGCGCATTTCCATGCCGTGAAAAACCTGCGCGAGGCGCTGGCCCTGCTGCCCTCTTTGCAAACCCGTCCGAGCGTGATTCTGCTCGAAAACGATCTCACCGACGACCTGGAATCCTGATCCCTCAAAGAATCGTTTGCACAGGTCGGCTTCCCCGCCGCCCGCCACCCATATTCCCTTAAAGGAGGCTTGTTTCCATGAAACTCTCTGTCGGCGTCTTCTTCGGCGGATGCTCCACCGAACATGAAATCTCCGTGATCTCTGCCGTGCAGGCCATGCACGCCATGGACAAGGAAAAATATGAGGTCACCCCCTTCTATACCACCAAGCAGGGGCTGCTCTACACCGGCGAGGCCCTGCTGCAGATCGAAAACTACCGCAACATCCCCGCCATGCTGGCAAACTGCACGCAGGTTGCCCTGCTGCGCCGCAGCGAGACCGAGGTGTGGGCCGTGCGTGCGCAGCCGAAGCGCTTCGGCAGCAACGACATTGTGCGCATCGACCTGGCCTTTCCCATCGTACACGGCACCAATACGGAAGACGGCTCGATTCAGGGCTTTTTTGAAACGCTGCGCCTCCCCTATGTCGGGTGCGACGTGGCCTCTTCGGCTCTCGGCATGGACAAGATGTCGGCCAAACAGGTGCTGGCCGCCGCCGGGCTGCCCGTGCTGCCCGGCTTCTGCTTCTATCACCGCGACTATCTGCTCGACGAGCAGAGCCACCTCGACAAAATCGAGCAGATCTGCTCCTATCCCGTGATCGTCAAGCCGGTCAACCTCGGCTCCAGCGTGGGCATCAAGGTGGCCTCCGACCGCGCGGCGCTGCGCGAGGCCATTGAATTCGCCGCCGGATTCGCCCCCCGCCTGCTGTGTGAACGGGCCGTGACCGCCCTGAGAGAAATCAACTGCGCCGTGCTGGGCGATGCGGAGGAGTGCATGCCTTCCCTCTGTGAAGAGCCGGTCACGGCGGGAGAGATCCTCTCCTATGCCGATAAATACATGGCCTCCGATGGTGCAGCGAAAGGCATGTCGGGCGCGCGCCGCCGTCTCCCCGCGGAGCTCTCCGAAGAGAAAACCGAGGAGATCCGCCGGCTCGCCGTCGCGGCCTTCCGCGCCATCGGCTGCTCCGGCGTGACCCGCGTGGACTTCCTGATCGACGAGGATGAAAACGACAAGGTCTATATCAACGAGCTCAACACCATTCCCGGTTCCCTCTCCTTCTACCTCTTTGCGCCGACCGGTCTGCCCTACGACGAACTGCTCGATCGTCTGATCGAGCTGGCCTTCAAGCGCCAGCGCCAGCGCGACAGTCTCACCTTCAGCTATGAGACCAACATTTTTGATACCAAGGCAACCGGGATGCTCAAAGGCGTCAAGGGCGTCAAGGGTGGAATCAAGGGGTAGCAAACGACGATTACCCTTTTTTCTTCCCTT
>JAEEGL016257100.1_pt1 | contig 12347 bp, 8 predicted proteins | sample 9134231 | NCBI WGS metagenome assembly JAEEGL01 (sample SAMN16246548, study PRJNA631951) | gut metagenome | biome: gut microbiome; feature: rumen; material: fiber-attached | host: Bos | place: Iran: Karaj | collected 2018-10 | reverse complement strand
TGATTGGGAAAAACCTGCCGCAAAAAAGAAGTACATTCCTCCTTACGACAGTATTTGGCGTATTACAAACGCCAACCTTTTCCGCAAAAAATCTCTAAATTTTTAAGGTGCTTAACTTGACAAAATCGCTTACGAATGACATATTAAAATTGCTTTTATCAGCAAAATTTATTAAATACTAATATACCCTTGTTAATGCTGGAATTGCTGTTGACAGCCTCTGCGTCTGTATTGTTTTCATCAGCATCTGTAAGTTATTCAGTATAATTAAAATGCTTTGTTGCAGAAAGAAGTGTCTGGTTTCCAGCTTCATTTATTTCTATTGCATTCCATTCTTCTTCTGTACCTGCATAATATACATCTGTAAGACCAATACAGCCTTCAAAGGTATATCCATTTATTCTTGTCAGGGTATTTTCAAACTGAATTGATTGCAATGAAGTACACCCATAGAATGCCCCATATCTAGTTACATTTGATTCCCCATTATAATAAGTTGTTACTTCTGTAGCTATATTATTCAAGGCTTTAACTTTTACAGGTACGTAGAATGTACCAAGAGAAGTGCATGCATAAAAAGCATGCAAACCTATCGTTTCTAACTGAGAATTTTTTGTAATAATCACTTCCTCTAACTCATAATCCATATAAAAAGCAGCCTGATCAATTAAAACCACACTATCTGGAATCGTTATACTTTTTAATTTTGGACAATGAGAAAAACCATCCCATAAAATTGTTTTTAACCCTTCAAACAAAGTTACTTTTTCTAGTTCTGGACAATACGAAAAAGCTCCTTCACTTACGGTAATAAGAGTTTTTGGAAGTATTACTTCTTTTAATGCAGTTAAGCGCTGAAAAATTCCATTTCCGCCAGAACCGCTGCCTGAATTAAAAAACTCTGTTATCTGCAGTTCACTTAAATCAAGTTTTCCAATATTCTCGTTATACGCCTTTATTGCATTTGACAGTATGTGTAAGTCGGAATTTGTCAAAGATACACCGCTGATAATTACTTCATTATCTGTAGATGTAGTATCTATAATACTTGCAAGATAATTCTGCAGCTCATTTATACTGTGTGCGCTCAAATCAAAATAATCAACCCAAACTCCATACAGCGTAACATTTGTTCCCAGCGCAAATACATCGCTTAATAAGGCATCTTTTTCAAAATCAAGTCCACTTCCATCGTGAGCAGTGTTCCATTTTTTTAACAGATGATCTGTCCAGACAAAAGTATTTACTGGCAGGGTCTTTCCTGCAAGTTCATCGCCTCGTACTGTAAGGGATGCCATTGTTCCGCTTGCCCCGTTGGCATTAAAGCTTACTGTATATAAGCGCATCCACTTAGCATACAATGTGTCATTTGAGCCAGTAGCTGCTACAACATTGGCATAAGCACCGTCTGCAATAGTTATGCCACTTGCGTCAGTTGCTGTGTTCCAACCGTCAAAAATAAATCCGTCCCGCACAAAAGTATTTTCCGGCAAGCTTGTTGTACTTAGCTCATCGCCCCGCACTGTAATGGCAGACATTGTTCCTGTTCCGCCATTGGCATTAAAGTTTATCGTGTATAACTGTGTCCACTTAGCATAAAGCCGTACAGTTTCTGTATATGTTCCGGCACTCCAGCCTGTTACAGGAGTTCCGCTAAAGTCTGCTTCAAAATACCAGCCGTCAAAAACATATCCTGGTTTTGACAAATTCTCTATAATTACATTTTGAGACTCAAGATAACTTAACTGATTATTATTTTCGACTCCATTTAAATTGTAGTAATAAATAGAATGTGCATCTTTTTCTATCCAGATTGCATATAATTTTACATCACCTGTGTCTATAACAAATAAATCACAATTTTTATAACTTTTTCCAGAACCATCGGCCTTTGTATTCCAGGAACCAAACTTCAACCCTGTAGGAGCAGTAAACAGAACTTCTGGTAATGTGTCTGGTACTCCAAGCTGATACTTCACAGCCTCCATTTTTCCAGAACCACCATTTGCATCAAAAAATACATTAAATTCTTTTACAGTTTGAGAAATGGTTATCATTCGTTCAACCATTCTTCCTGTATCTTCACACGAAAAAAACAAAAATATGAAAACAAAGATTAAAACCGATGAAATCTTTTTAAACATTTTTTTAAGCTCTCAAAACCTTTTTTTTATAAACTCTCTAAAAAAAGTGCTGCACACAATTTTTACATCTTATGCAATATCATGTACAGCACCATTAGTTATAATTCCAGAATACAGCAGGAATTATAACATCGTATTTTTAAAGTTACCTCTAAAAACTTCAGTTTTTAGAGGTTTTTTAAACAGATTAGTTAGCACCTGCTACTGTAACAATGTTAGAAACAACATATGCACCGTCAGCACGAGTTGCAACTACAACATACTGATATGAAGAACCTGTACTTAATGCTACAGTTTCTGAATATGAGTACTTAATGCTGTTTACATACTGATAATCAGCATTTGTTTTCCATGTATCATCTTCCCAGTAATAAACAGTTGCATCTGCAAGATTGTTTGTTGTTCCTGTTACATTTGCAACTTTTGTAAATACAACTGTTGTTGCATCATCTACGAGAGTTGCACGATACAACTGATATGTAATTCCTGGCTCTACTGTTTCAGATTTGTAAGCTACGACATGTGTTTCAGCATTATGAGTTTCTTCAGTTGTAGAATTAGTTGTATTGTTCTTTGTAAACTGAACAGTAATGTTACCTGATGCTACAGCCGGATTATCCCAGTCAGCAGAAATAACAGGAGTATAAGCAATTGCTGTTGTTGTATTTACTGTTGTTGAATCACGTGTATAAACAATATTTCCAGCCTTATCAGCCTTAACAAGCTTGAAGTAGTAAACTCCATTATCAACATTTGTCATGCTGTATGAAGCTTCATAGTAAAGACTTGAAGCATCCGGATCGTAATCATTATTGCGAGCCATTGTTACATCCTGAACTTTTGTCCAGTCAGTTGTTGATGTAAAGGTTACTTTTCCGGCAGCAATATCAACAGCTGTAGTTGCTACAGCCTTATACAATGTATATGTATAATTGTTAACAGAATCTGTTCCGGCAGGAATTACATCAGAAAGGGCAACAATAATGTCATTAAGAACAGGTGTTCCGGTTGAAGCATTATTAATTGAGTTGTCGATAGTAGAAGCTACTACATTAAGATTATCTCCATTGATAGCAGCAAGCTTAACTTCATAAGCTTCAGAAATTAAATATCCGTCTGCCAGATCCTCTGCACCTGCAACAACGAGGAGATATGCCTTTCCAATAGCAACATTATCTGTATAAACTTTGAATTCCTTTCCATTTTCATTATCTGTTGAAGAGTATGTCAATGGCTTTGTCATATCAAAGTCTGCTGCATATACTGTACCTGTCCAGTCTGCTTCTTTTTCAAGCAGATATACACCCTTAATTTCTGTAGCTGTACACTTAGGATCATCTGTAGCAACATCATCAAGCGTAATTGTCCATGTGATGAAGTCATTTACATTATTATCTGTTGTATCATAAGAAGAAGAAGCAGCTGTAATTTTTTCGATTGTACAGGCTTTTTGAGTATACTTATCTAAATCCCCTGTAAGATAATCTTCTGCATAAGAGGTTCCGTCTGTACAAACTACAATATATTTATAATTCTTTGTATTATCTGCAACCTGGTCATCAACAAAATATACTTTTTCGTTATTAATAGATTCAACTGCTGTTTTTACTTTTGTATATTCTTCTGTACCTTTAACAGCTCTGTATACTGTATAGTATGAAGCCGGAACAATTGTTCCATCTGTAAATGTAGAAGGTTCCCAGATTACACGTGCTGTTTTTCCATTATTAGCCCAGGATACACTTGTAAAGGTTCCAGCTTTAACACCTAAAGAAGGAACTTCTACAGACTGCTCTGACTGAACGATTGGTGAAACACCATAACACTCGTTGCGAGAAAAAGCTCCAATTGCAACGCGGTAAGTTCCGGCTGATGTAATAAGAGAAGATAAAGAATAGATAACATTATTTGAATATTCATCAATTACAGTATCTGTAGTGGAAAATGCGTTGGTTGTTTCAAAGAGATTTCCCTTATTCACATAATATACATACTTCAAATATGCTTTAACAGGAAACTGAATTGAAAGAATACCAAAACTATCTAAACCTAAAGAAATATTTGATGGAGAAACTACATATTTATCGCTTTCAGAAACTGTTTTAACTGTTCCGTCATAGCCGTTTTCATAAGCAGGCAGCTCAAGCGAAAGAGTTTTTGCTGGCGGCATAATACATTTGCATGAAGCTTCGCCAATAGAGTTAGCGGCGTAAACTGAACGGCCAGGATCGCTTTTGCTGATAGCTACAACAACATATTTACGAGTAATGCCGTTGTTAATTTCGCCAACTACATCTTCATAGATAAGATCTGAATCGGCTGCAAAAGGTACATTTGACTGAACCTGAACATCATTTTCATAGATACGGAGTTCATATTCCGAAGCACTTGGAACAGGAAGCCATGAAACAATGTTCACACCAGGATAGGCTTTAGCAGTAACCTTTGGAGCTGCTAAACTAATAACAGTGTCGATTTTTGCATCATATCCAGGAACTGTGTTTGAACATGATGTAAAAATACATGCCATTGCCAGTACAACAGCACAGGCAATTGTGATAAGTTTTTTCATTAAAAAACTCTCCTTGTAAATAATAATGATTTTTTTTGGAATTGTTTTTAGTTACTTTTTATATAATTAAAAAACTTTCCTTTTTTATAATATAGCACAAGTTTTATATAATAACAAGATTATCTGATTTTTTAAACGGATTTTTAAACATTGTTTTTCAATGAAATTTATGCTACAATAATAATGTATTTTTTGTTTTTTGAGGTCTGAAAATGAAAAAAATTTTAGTTGCTTCCAGCAATTCTGAAGTAATCCAAACTGTAAAATCAGCCTGTCAGAAATATGCCACTTATTTTGATCCTGATTTTTACCCAGATACAGATGAAGCTATCAGCTTTATTGATTATGAGCTTCCAGAAATAAAAGTTTTAGACTTTACTTCAAAAGACATAGACTGTTACCGCATTCTGAATGCAATAAATGCTGATCCATGGCTTCACAACGGCGGAATTATTGCTGTAGTTCCGAATCCCTCGAAAGCCCAGGAAATTGAAGAAAAAAAAGATCCGAATATCTTAATAGTACAGACTTTGCATACTTTCAAAGAAAATTTTTCACGTCTACTACGTATTCTCTGGAGTAACCAGCACTTTTTATTTAACCGCGGAATGCAGGAAAATTTTGGAGCCCGTGAAACAGGTTCTTTTGTCTGCGGCAATGATCCTATGGATATCCGCCTTTACACAAACTTTCTGGTAAATTATCTTTTCTGTTCAAACCGAATCAGCAACGACGACCGCTATGCCCTTCAGACCACTCTGATGGAACTTGTTACAAATGCACTTGAACACGGAAACTGCAACATCTCATTTGAAGAAAAAACAAAATGCCTTGAGGCAGGCGGAAACATTTTACAGCTCATTGCAAAAAAACAGGAAGATCCAGAAATTGCAGCCCGCAAGATTCACATATCCTATGTAATCGGACGGGATAAATCGCGTTTCAGAATCAAAGATGACGGTGACGGCTTTGACTGGCGCAAGCAGTTGAACAAAGAATTTGACGAAGAAACTCATGGACGGGGAATGAAGCTTTCAAGAAGTTTAGTTTCTGCAATGTCCTACAATGAAAAAGGAAATGAAGTAACTTTTGAAATTCAAAATCAGCTGAATGCTTCAAATAATGTTCCATATGTAATGCAGCCTTTTACAACAATTAACTTTGCTGAAAAACAGGTAGTTTGCCGTGAAAACGAAGCTTCTAACGATTTATTCTTTATCGTATCTGGAAGATTTGCTGTATATGCAAGCCGTAAACTGGTATCCGTTTTAACTCCTACAGATATGTTTATCGGAGAAATGGCTTTCCTGCTGAATGACCGCCGGACTGCAACTGTTCTTTCTGTAGATCAGGGTAAACTGATAAAAATACCAAAAGTTGCTTTTTTGAATCTTATCAGGAAAAATCCTCATTACGGAATATTTCTTTCCAAACTTCTGGCACAAAGATTAACCCGTCAGACTCAAAAAACCCTGTCGCTTTCAAATGAACTTTCAGAACAAAAAAAACAGGGCTCAATTTCTGATACTCTTGATGTATTTTAACAGATTCCAATGTCTTTAAACTCAAGCGAGATTGATTTAATTCTTGAAGAACTCGATTTATGCGGTTCGTTTATCCGTGAAATAGTCCAGAGCACGTATAATTCTTTGTGTCTGAACGTATACAAAAACGGCAGGGCAAAAAACATTCTGATATGTCTTGCACCTGGTGCGACAAGACTTCACGAAACTTTTTCGGCAGTTCCCAAAAATGAAAAGCCTTTAAGATTCATGCAGTTTATGCGCTCAAAAATTAAGGGCACAAGAATTTCAGAAATTGCCCAGATTGCACATGAACGAATCATCAAAGTTCTGCTTACCAGAAATGAAGAAAAATTTTATATGTACATCAGGCTTTGGAGTGGAGCCGCAAACATAATTGTAACCGATGCCACATTAAAAATCCTGGATGTTTTTTACAGACGACCAAAACGAAACGAAATTACAGGCTGTCAGTTTACAGAGATTGAACCACGAAAAACCGATCCGGAAAAAGACAAAAAATTCAGTATTATCCGAACCTTTGACGAAGTAAAAACCAAAAATGGTTCCTTTAATGAAAAAGTCGATTTCTGGTATCGTGAACACGCAGAAAATCTTTCGCTTGAATCTTTAAAAGAAAGTGCCCGTCAGCATTATGATCAGCAGCATTCCAGAATGACGCTTGCTTTGGAAAAACTCCAGAAAAAACGTGAAACCTTTTTAAATGCTGAGCAGTGGAAACATCAGGGCGATTTAATTTTAACTTATGGACACCTGATAACAGGCGAAGCAGATTTTCTTGAATGTGAAGACTATGATTCGGGAAAAACTGTTCTTATACCTGTGGACAAAAAAAAATCTGCACATGATAATGCTTCGGCATATTATGAAAAATATAAAAAAGCAACTTCCGGCTTAGCTGATCTGGAACGAGACATAAGTAAACTGAAAAAAGAAATTCTCGACATTGAATATATTTACGAACAAATCCAGAAAGAGACTAATCCTTTAAAAATAGAGCAGATGCTCAGAAAACAGACAAAGCCAAAACAGCAGATTGCAAAAAAGACTCCCGGCTTAACTTTTTCTGTAAACGGCTGGACTATTCTGGTCGGCAGGGATTCGTATGAAAATGACGAACTGTTACGGCATCATGCAAAAGGCCTTGATTTATGGCTTCACTCCAGGGATACTCCGGGCGGCTTTGTCTTTATAAAAAACCGCGCAGGGAAAACAGTTCCTCTGGAAATAATGCTTGATGCCGCATACCTTGCAATGTATTTTTCCAAAGCCAGAAAAAACACAGTTGCAGACTTTTACTGCACACAGGTAAAATATCTTCGCCGTGCTAAAAATGCCCCGCGAGGAACTGTACTACCTTCTAACGAAAAAAATCTTACCATCAAACTGGATAAAGACCGCATAAAAATCCTAATCGACGAAAAACAGATTCAATAATTGTTTTAATAGACATAAAGATTAGCATTGCTGGTTTTATCTGAATGCTTCGGCGGCTTTGTTCTGGATTTTTGACGAAGCTGCTTTGCATGAGAAAAATCTGTATCACGCGGTGTACGGCGGCTTTTGTAATTCTGTCTTTTTTCCTGACCTGCTCTTTCTTCTTTCTGATCTACATGCATATGTGGAAGAGACTTATCACGGCGGGAATATTCCAAAGCGCGACGTGCTGCTTCTACAGGTAAACTTACAAGAGAAAACTTATCAGCAACATCAATTCTGTCTACCTGCCTTGGATAGATATGCAAAAGAGAACTCAGATAATTTCCGATTTCACGCTTGCCGTATCCGTCTGTAAACCCAAGCCCCACAAAAAGCCGAAGCTGTTTTTCGTTCGAACTTCTGTTTACTCGTTCTGAATTACGCATTTTACACGGCGTAATTGTTCCGTAATGCTGTGAAGAAAGTTGTTTTCCATACGTCAGTTGCAAAAGGGCGGCTACAAGTTCATCCGACGGATAGACTTTTATCAGTTTAGAAGCAAGTTTTTTGTAAATGCTTTCAATTTGAAGTGTTGAAAGTTTTTCTTCAGTTTTGAGCTCTTCTGCTGTTTCAGAGATTGCCAGATTCTGTTCTTCTGAATTATTTTTATTTTCGTCTGTTTCTTCTCTGGACAGCTTTTGCAGTTCACTTCGTAAATGTTCCAACAGATGTTTCTTTTTAACATTGATTACCTGCTCCACTGTCGGAATTTCTTCTTCCTTCATGTCACTTTTTATCTGCTTTTGAACACTGCGTCTCAAAAAATCCAGACGGCGTCTTTCATCCGGCCGAACAAAGGTAAAAGCCAGCCCTTTTGCACCGGCTCGTCCTGTTCTGCCGATTCTGTGAATATAAGAGGCTACATCAAACGGCATGGAAAAATTTACAACATGGGTCAAACCTTCAACATCAATTCCGCGGGCAGCAACATCAGTTGCAACAAGAATTCTTGTTTTTTTATTCCTGAACCGGTAAAGAATTTTTTCCCGCTGCACCTGAGGGATATCCCCGTTTAATGCATTTGCTTCATAACCTTTTTCATCAAGCTTTCGGGCAACTTCATCAGATTCTGCCTTTGTCTGCGTAAACACAAGTCCATAAAAATCAGGCGAAATATCAATAAGCCGGATAAGAGCTTCCAGTCTGTCTTCACGCCGGACAAACCAGAAACACTGTTGTGTTAATACCGGTTCTTCTGGAGGTGTTTCTTCTTCAAGAATTTCATAATCACCCATAAACTCTGAGGCAATGGCAATTATTTCTTTTGGCATGGTTGCACTAAACAAAAGGACACGGCTTGCTTTATTTGTAACTGAAAAAATCTGACGGATATCATCGACAAAGCCCATATCAAGCATTTCGTCAGCTTCATCCAGAATAAAATATTTAAGTTCATCCAGCTGAATAACACCACGCTCCATCAAATCCATCACGCGGCCTGGAGTTCCAACAATAATCTGAGTTCCCTTTTTGCATTCCTTCAGCTGACTAACAATATTTGCCCCGCCATAAACTGCCGTAACTTTCGGAAAGTCTGTTTCACAAAAAGACCGGATTTCTCTGGCAACCTGCATTGCCAGTTCTCTTGTGGGCGTCAAAACCAAAGCCTGGATTCTTCCTGTATTCTGTGTAATTGTCTGAACCAGGGGAAGTGCAAACGCTGCAGTTTTTCCTGTTCCTGTTCTTGCTTTTGCAATTATGTTTGAGTCACTTTCCAGCAAACGTGGAATTGTTAAAACCTGAATTGGGGAAGGAACTAAAAATCCTTTATTTTTTACTGCTTCAAGAAGCTTTTCATTTAATCCTAGATCTTCAAAACTAACTGTATCCATAATTCTTCTTTTCTATTCTACAAAAATAAATAAAAAAAATCTTGAAAAAAATAAAAAAAAATCGCAAAAAATCATCATCTGATACCTATAAATATAAGCATGAAAAACAAAATAAATTTCTTCATTCTTTTACTGCTTTTAATTGCAGTACTTGTTTCCTGCAGCTCATTTTTTCAGGAAAAAGATTTGTGTATCAGTTCTCCGGAAAACGGAACAATTTATTACCTGGAAAACTGCATTCTTAAAACAAAGCATTGCCTTAAAGACTCTTCCCTTACTTTTGCTTCACAGAAAATTACAGCCTTATATTTTATTCCCGATGACATCAATTTTACTTCGGGAATAAATGTCATTCCTGAAATAAGCGGAACTATTTTTCCATTTCAAAGTAATCTGGATATCTGGGGTGGTTTTGCTGCACAAATATACATCAGGCTGATTTTACAAAGCGAAAAAAAAATTGAAGCGTATGAATATTCACAAAAATTTAACTGGAATAAACTTATTAATAAAATCAGAGAATATGAAAATCCATACGAACTCGATATGGATAAAATAATATGTGATATTGCCTCCAGAAACTTTTCAGCCTATTCTGTTAAAAAAAAATCTAGCATAGTTTCACAATAAGCGATATTATATAGATATGTATTTTTCAAAACTCACAAGATTATTCTGTTTTTTTATTTTTGCATTTTCTGCTGTATTTTCTTCCTGCAGTAAAAAAACATCTGTTGACGAATTAGTTTCTCTTACAGAAGAAATAAAAACAACTGCGGATAACATCAGCTGGTATTATTTTACAAAGGATTCTGTTTTTAAAACTGATTCTCTGGAAAATACACCAAAAACAGGTTTTAAAACCTGGCAGGATGCTGTCAGAGTTACAGATTCTTTCCAGACAGAAAATGATTCTTTTATGCTTGTTAATAAAAGCGGTATTTTATATCTGAACCAGAATGAACCGGAACTGATAACCGATTCTTCAATTTTCAAAGAAAACTCTGCAGGTACTTTTATACAATGCAGACAGATTCCTGTTTTTAATATTTACAAAAATAATTTTTTTACTGTTGAAAACGATAATTCCCCGGAAGGTCCAGAACAGATTATCTACCAGTTTAGAAAAGAAACAAAAACTTTTTATCCGGTTATTTCAAAAACAGAACTGAAACTTTCTCCTGTTCAGGAAATATCTTCGTTTATAAAAAAAGACAATTTAATTTATGCTATGACCCGAGATACTTCTGGCGAAAAAATTAAATATGCGTATTTTTCTTTTTCAGATGAATACCTGCTTTTCAAAACAAACGGAAATGCAAAAGCTGTTCAGTTGCAAAAAGAAAAAGAAAATCAGGAAAACTACCGGCAGCTGTTAACTCCTGTTCCTTTCACAGAAGCTCCCAAAAGAATCCGTTCTTTACTCGGCAGAGTTCCAGCCTCCTGCAGTTTTATTGTAAAGATAAAATCAACCACGGATAATGTATATCCGCAATATATAAATGAAGCTGCTGATACAGACCATCAGATTATTGAATGTAAAATACTTCTTGCTCAGAATTATTCGATTGCTGTTTTTGAAGATGGTACTACTTTTTTTTCGGGTTCCCTTCCTGATAAATATATAATTTCAAATGGTGAACCTTGTGCATTCCGTTTGCCTAAGCTGCTTCCTGAATTTGTTTACACAGACATTGCTGTTGCCGGAAATAAGCTTTACGTTGCCTGGGAAGAAGATAATTTTTATGAAACAGCACGTTCAGGTTTTCTTGAAGTTCAACTGGAGAACATTTTATACTGATGCATATTAAACAATCAAAGGCGAAAAAAATATTTTCTCTGTCCTTTTTCTTTATACTGATAGCAAATCTTCATGCAGTATCCTGGTATATCAGTCTTGGTTCCACAGTAAGCCTGAACATGGCAAGTAAAGAAATCAGTGCTCCCTCTCCTGTAGATTTTACCTTCGGTGCCTTTTGCGACATTTTTCCATTAAGTAAAAACACTTTCATTCCTTCAGCATCTGTTTTTGCAGGCTATTATCTTTGGGATGACACAACCAAAAACGCCCTTCCTGCCGAGATTGAACAGCGCACTGCTTATACCATAAATGCTCTTTTAGATTTACCCTATGTGTACCGTATTACTGCAAAGAATTCTGTATTTTCTTTTGGTACAGGAACGGCGTTTTTGCTTCGAGCCGGTTTTCTTGCCGCAGGAGTTCCAGAAACAGAAAAAACTGACATAAAAAACATAAACCAGTGGTTTTATCAGTATGGCAGATTTTTTTACGGACTAGCCCAGTCTTCTTGGGACTACAAGTTTCAAAACAAATGGTCAATGGGTCTCACATTAAAATACTATGTGCCGGTAACCCAGTTTTTAGATCCTGCTTCCCCGCATCCGCTTCACGGCTCAATGCTTGGCATCTTGTGCCGAATCGGAATTCCTGAATAAAAGCAGCCATTTCCAGAGTGCCGGGTATACACGACGGTTGTATCCAGTTTTGTCGTATATATTCGACAAAACTGCCTTCGTCAAATTAACAAAATAACCGTGTAAACAAAAAAAACCGCCAGCATTAATCCCATACTGGCGGTTTCCATCTTGCTTTTTTATTCAGGTTTTACTTACCTACATAGAACGCTGCACGATAGTCAGAACCAGGACAGAAACCGATTGCTGCCTTGTATGTATTTGCATCAAATGCTTTGGCATTAACTTCTATGCAAGAACGCACATTTGTAACCTTTGCATTTAAAGGTGCTGTCATTGT
>JAEEGL014953833.1_pt1 | contig 12347 bp, 8 predicted proteins | sample 9134231 | NCBI WGS metagenome assembly JAEEGL01 (sample SAMN16246548, study PRJNA631951) | gut metagenome | biome: gut microbiome; feature: rumen; material: fiber-attached | host: Bos | place: Iran: Karaj | collected 2018-10 | reverse complement strand
GTTTATCATAGTATATAAACTGCCAGTTCGATTTAGGCGAATTGGTCGCTAGTATCACACTAGCCAACCCCTTTTTATTCTTTTTAAAAGGAGGCCCCAGGGGGTGCCTCCTTTTTGTGTGTCTTAATCTATTTCAAAATAATCATCTTGATTAAGTTCTAAGTTTTTATCTTTAACATATAGGGTTGCTAGTTTATCACCTACATTAACATGTTCACCAACATCTTTATGAACAACTATTCCTACTGTATGATCTATTGATTCTTCTTTAGTTCTACGTCCTGCTCCAAGTGATACTGATAATTCGCCTAAAGCAAGTGCTCTTATATTCTTTAATGTGCCTTCTTTATTACTAATGATATCGATTGTTTTTGTACTTACTTCAAGACTAGATAAGTCTCCTCCTTGTGCTTTAACAAATTCTTCAAATTTATTAAATGCCCTACCACTAGTAACAGCATCTTCTGCTTCTTTTTTAGCCTCAGTTAAACTAATACCTTTTGATAAACTAATCATTTCTGCGGATATATCTAAACATAAGTCATATAGTCTTCCTTTTCTTCCATGTAATGTGTCCATGGCCTCAATTACTTCAAGACTATTACCGATATTATGTCCAAGTGGAATATTCATATCTGTTATTTCACATTTAACATCTCTATGATGGGCTTTACCAATTCTTTCCATAATGGATGCTAACTCTTCTGCATCTTCTCTTGTTTTCATTAAAGCTCCATCACCAACTTTAACATCCAAAAGTATTTTATCGGCTCCACCTGCAATTTTCTTTGACATTATACTTGTTGCAATTAAAGGAATAGATGCTACTGTTCCTGTTACATCACGTAAGGCATAAATGACTTTATCCATAGGACATAGATTCTTTGTTTGACCAGTAACTGCAAAACCAATCTTTTTAATTTGATTAATAAATTCTTCCTCAGTTAAGTTAGTATTAAAACCTTTTATACTTTCTAACTTATCAATAGTACCACCAGTATGACCTAACCCTCTACCACTCATCTTAGGTACAGGTACACCACAACTAGATACAATAGGTCCAATAATTAATGTTACTTTATCACCTACTCCACCAGTTGAATGTTTATCAACCTTAATTCCAGGTATACTAGATAAATCAAGTACATCCCCACTCTTAATAAAAATATCCGTTAAATCAAAAATTTCTTCATCAGTCATTCCATTGATACATATTGCCATTAATAAACTACTCATTTGATAGTCTTTAACTGTACCATTTAAATACCCATTGAAAGCATAATCAAGTTCTTCATGAGTTAAACTCTTTTTAACTCTTTTTTTGTTAATTATATCAACAATATTCATAAGACCTCCTATACCTTAATTATACTTTTTTTATAACTTTAATTCAATTGTTTTACTTTTTATTTCTGTAACAAATATTGATTCATAATTCTTATTGCTCATTATAAAGACATTATTCTTTGATCTTGTTAATGCTACATAGAATAATCTTCTTTCTTCACTATAAGGATATTTCTCTTTGTTTTTAAATATTTTCTTTGTAATTGACTCTTCTTCCATCTTTGATGGAAAACCATTTATTCTATTAGTCATATTTATTAAAATGACATTATCTTCTTCTAAACCTTTAGCTTTATGAACCGTTAAATATCTTAGATTCATATCCTTATATTCAAGTTTATCCATTAATTCAAGAATATCTTTATTGTATCTACCAAGTATTAAGACTTTTTTCATATTATGTTGATATAAATATTCAAGAAGTAACTTAAACTTATATTTATAACTTGAATTTGAATAATAAATTATTTTAATTGGATAAGAAAGAAGTTTATTAGCTCGTAAATACTTTTTTATTTGATAATGATTCTTATTTATAAACTTAGTACATACTTTTAATAGTTGAAATGGATTACGATAATTGTTAACTATTTTTAAAATTCTTGTTTCATCAAAATATTTATAAAAGTTAACAAATAAATCTAAGGTAGTACCTGAAAAACCATATATTGATTGATAATCATCACCTACACACATTAACTTTGCATTTGTAGCCTCTATAATAGCCTTTATAAGCTTAAATCTAACTAAAGATGTATCTTGATATTCATCAATAATAACATACTTATATTTAGCCTTTATACCCCATTTATTAACGTATTCTGTAGCAACCGTTATCATATCATCAAAATCCAAGGAATAAGTACTATTAAGTTCTTCTAAATAAAGTTTATATATATGAAATACAATTATTAAGAAACTTTTATTTTTATCACTAAATCTTGTTTTTGACAAATATTGATGAAAATCATTAATATGATGATTATTACTTTTAATCTTTCTTATAAAGTTAATTACTGAATTAATATAATTATCTAGTATCTCTGGATATAATAATCTTATTTCATCATAGTTATACTTAGTCTTAAATTCCTTCTTTAAATAATCAACAACATATTTTTGATAATTATAAATATATATTAATGTACTAAAATATTCACCACATAAATATTCAAGTAAATCATCAGGAGCTACATTATAATCTAATTTATAACTTTTTATTATCTCTAAAGATAATTTATGAAAAGTATAACAATCTATATCATAACCTACTCTACTAATAAGATTATTAACCGTTTCATTAGTGAATGATATACATAGTATTTCTTTTGGTTTTATCCTTTTAACTTCAATTAAATACTTTATTTTTCCAATAATTGTTAATGTTTTCCCAGATCCTGCTCCTGCAATTACTAATAGATTTTGACTATCATCTAAAATAATATCTTTTTGATAATAATCTAGTTTTATTCCATTTACTTCTTCAATATCTTTCTTCTTTCTCATAATATCAATATATTAAAAGAATCTAAATATTAATTATTTCTTTGTTTTTTATTTAGTTTCGTAGTATAATAAAGCCTATCTTGTTGAAAGAAGGGTGTACATATGAATAAAATCCTAAAAGATGATGTTTTAGAATTAGTAAAACGTTTTAATAGAGCAAAAAACGAAAGAGAAAAAGTACTATGTGCTAAAGACTTAGCAAATATCTTTGATGCTGCTGAGATGATGCAAAGTGATATAAAAGCTAAAATATCTCTTCCTAAAGAATTAGCTATTGCTTTAGCTAATTTAGATAATGAAATGGAAAAAGAAAAAGATGATATTACTAAACAAATATATGAGAAGTTAGATACTCTTGAAAAAATATATGATACCTTTCTTGATGAATTCCGTAAATATGGTTTTAAGTATGATTTTAAAAAAGAATATCATGACGTTGATTTAGATATGTATCACGATTTCTTTAAACAATTTGGTAATATGGATGAAGAATATACTAAAATTCTTAACAACGAACAACTCTTTATGACAGAAGGGAATCATGCAGGATCAACCATTAATTTTCAAGTATTAGATAAACAATATGTTTTTGTATCTATTAATGATTATATTTATGCCGCCAAAGGTTTAGCTCATGAAATGGGACATGTACATGCATTTAATATTACATATAACGATAATGTTGATGACTATAATTTTCTTACTGAGTTTATGTCTTTCTTAATAGAATTATGTTTCTTTAATTATGAAGATGCAAACTTAAGTAATCAAAACAATATCAATCTTATATTTGTAATGGGATTAATTGTATATCAATCTCTAGGTCAAATAAAATTAATGAAAAGACATCCTGATGCTTTTATTAACTTTAAGTTAAATCCTAAGTATGAAAAAGAATTAGATGAAATATTAAGCAAACTTAATTATAATCATCATAAAGACTCTCTTTATTCACAATTATATGCCATTGATTATTTACTTGCATTTAACTTTTATTATCAATTAAAATATGGTGTTGATTTTAATGAAGTTGATAAATTCTATATTGAAAACACATGTAAAAACAATTTAAGTGACTTATTAAAATATATAGATATGGATGCCATAAAACAATATTTAAATGAATTACATCTTAATAGACAAAATAAAAAAAGATAATTATCAAATTATCTTTTTATTTTTTACCTAATAGAAAGTTAAAGACATCTGTTATATTAACTTTCGTAAAATATACAATTAATAGACCAACTACTAAGAAAGGTCCAAATGGTATAACATTTTCTTGTTGTTTTGCATATAAATATAATGAACTAGGAAGAGCAAGTACGCTTGCAATAACAATAACAAGTAGGGGCATTAAAATATTTAAGAATAGTTCTCCTGTTGTTACTTGAGAAAGTATTGGTGCCGTTACTAAACCAACAATAAACATTAGTTTAACATCAGCTCCACCCATCGCTTCTTTATGAAACAACTTACTTCCAAAAATCATTATCAAATACATTAGGCCAAAACTAAATAAACCAAAGCCTAAACATACTAAGCCATCAACAAGTCCATATTGGATAAATCTTACTACTGAAATAATTAAACCTATTACAATAATAAAACTATCAGGGATAACTAAATAAGTTAAATCACTTGCAATAACCATACATAAGAAGCTTGATATAGCAAGTGCTACTATTAACTCTAATGAAAATCCCCATGAATAAAATGATACTGCAAATAATATTCCACAAAACAATTCATTAAATGGATATAATGGAGATATTTTCTCTTTACATTTTTTGCATTTACCTCTTAAACATAAGAATGAAATAATTGGTATTAATTCTAATATACCTAATTCATGTCCACAATGAGGACAATGACTTCTTGGTTTAATAATTGATTCTTTATTGGGAATACGAAGTCCTAATACATTATAGAAGGAACCTAAACAGGTTCCTACTATGAAAAACATTATTATATAAATAATCTTTATATCAACCACCCCTAGCTTGATAAACTATTATACATACTGAACATTGGTAGGATAACAGATAAAATAATAACACCAACGATTGCTGCTAAGAAAATAATTAAAGCTGGTTCAATTAAACTCTTGATAGCTGCTGCTGCATTTTTATTTAATCCATCATAATAATCACTTACTTTTTCAAGCATTTCACCTAAGTTACCAGTAGATTCACCAGTAACAATCATTTCATAAGCAACTACTGGAATTACTGGATTATCCTTAAATGTTTCTGATATTTTACCACCAGCATTTAAGTTATCTACTGTTCTTTTAATAATTCTTCTATATACTTCATTTTCAGATACTTTTAATAATACATCCATACTAGCACTAATATATACACCATGATTAATTAATGATGCAAAAGTACGTGAAAACATAGATATTTCTTTATACATTATTAAGTTCTTAATTACAGGTAGTTTTAAATAGAATGATTGCATAATTAATCTAAAACTACGAACATTTTTAAATAAATATAAATATAATGCAAGTATTAAAATTATAACAATTAAGATATCCATTAAGTTTGTATTAATAAAGTTACTTATCGCTATTGTCATCTTTGTTATACTTGGTAAATCTTGATGGAAACTCTTAAACATTTGTTCATATTGAGGTACTACCCATACAAAGACGAAAGTAACAACGACAACAGCAAGTACAGCAACAACTGTTGGATATGTCATAGCACTTTTTACTTCTTTTCTACTCTTATCAATAGATTCATAATAATCTGCCATATCATCTAGGATATTAGGTAAGTCACCTGTAAGTTCTGCAGACTTAACCATGTTAACTAATAGTTTAGGGAATACTTTAGGTTGTTTTGCTAAAGCATTTGAAAAACTATCACCTGATAATAAATCATATATTACTAATTGATATATTTTTTTCTTTTGAGGTTTTTCTGCTTGTTTAGCAAGAATTCTAACAGAATCTATTAATGTAATACCTGCTTTAATATATGTAGATAATTGTGTTAAAGCAAAAGCAAGTTCAGCAACAGATAATGGATTACCAATAGTAAGGTCAACATCATATTTACTACGTAGATTAATAGTAATAATATTTAATCCTTCATCAGTTAAGAATTTCTTAGCTTGATCTATATTATAGGCATCAAATGTACCTTTTATCTTTTTACCTTTAATATCAGTAGCTACATATCTAAACTTTTGTTTTTCCACTTGTAAGTGTTCATCAAGTTTAGCTTGAGTAACAGCGTTAGCATCAACAAAGTCTTCACTATTTGCACTACCACTAGTTAAACTAGACATATCTAAGTTAACAGAACGATCTTCATCATCCCATGCAAAGACATCTTTAATCTTACTTTTCTTTCCAATTATGAAAAGAATGGTAGACACTAACCCTCTATATGCATAAGTAATTATATTTAATTTCACTTTTATGCACCTCTCTATTCTAAATAAATTCTAACATATTAATATTTTATTTTCAATTTTATTATTAACATAATTATTTAATATTTACAAAAAAAGAAAGTATTTAACACTTTCTTTTTATTCTTCAACAAAGTATAGCATGTCCGCTACTGGTCTACTGCTTCCTCTTACTTCAGTGGCATTATTAGTACCTCGATCTTTATAATATAGGCTAGTACTTCCTCCACCATCAAGATTAACTCCATATACACATCCCATAGAATTAAAGATATCAGCCATCTTAGAGAAACTTAATCCAATACTTCTATTTGAACTAATATTTGTTAAGAAAACAAAGTTATTTTTATCTAATTGACACAATCCTTGTCTTATATTAGGAGAATTATCATTTGTTTTCTTTTGACCATTAAGCGTTAATATTGGATGAAAACCATATGTATATTTAACACCATCACTAATTAATTGATTAGCCAGTTTCTTATTATTAGCCATATTAGCTTGCGTTCCAGGACTAATCTTATATACAGCCATATTACCATCTTTTTTAAGTCCATATGTATATACATCTTTACTTGGATAGACTTGATTAGTAAAATTACGTAATACTTTACCATTGTGAACTACTATTGCTGTTTCACTTGAGTTTTTCCAACCAGCATTTGCTGATATAAACTCTCTACTAAATTGATTACTTACAAAACCACTTGCATTAACAGCAATCATACCTTTACTAGTTAAATTTAATCTATTTGATTCATATGAAACTAATTCTTTAACTGTTGCAAGTTGTGGGAATGGGAACTTTAATCCTGTTCTCATCTGATTATAAGGATTAATCGCCCATACATAGGTAATATAATAATTACTTGTTTGATAAATTTTATACTTTAAGGTATTACTACTAAATTCTTTCTTTAAAGTTCCCGTTGCCTTAGGTGTCTTTTGTGGATATGTTGGACTCTTACACTTAATAGATACTTTATTACCAGCTTTATCATAAACGGTGATTGTGGCATTCATTAAAGTTCCACTTACTTCAAAAGTGGTATTAGTATATGTTTTACCATTATATGTTATTTTATCAATACCAACATTATCGTTAGCTTTAACTGTGAATTTAGTTTTATTATTACTTAAACTTAAAGTACATGTTCCTGTTGGTTTTTCTTTATCAATATTTTCTATCTTAACAGTGATATCTTCTTTACCACCATCTTTATTATACATTTCAAAAGTATATGTACCATTCTTAACAGCTTTATAATTAAAACCTAATTCTTTTATTTCTTTACCATCAACAATGAAATGATCAAAATTACTAATGTTAGCAATTACTTTAATATTAACTGATCCACTAGTTAATTCTTGATTATCAATGGTTACAGTATAATGTTCTCCTACTACTTCAACTGTTCTTGTAAGGGTTTTAACTTGATTATTTAATGTTAATGTATAAGTTAAAGTATATGTTCCTATTCTACCTGTATTAACTGTTCCTTTTGTAGAAACAAAATTACTATAATCTTTACCATCGTCACTTATTAATTTATAACCTTGATCAGTATACGTAGTATTAATATCAACATTTACTTTTTCTTCACCTACTAATTCAAAAGTAACGTGTTTAATTGGGTCTGCTATTACATTAACAGTTCTTTCAGCTTTCGTATTACCATAAGCGTTATCTATATAGTATTTAATAGTATATGTTCCCACTGTACTTGTATCAACAGTACCTTCTACTTTAACTACTTCTGGATGATCAATATTTTCATAATTATAGGCTACAAATCCTGGTTCAATGTATGTACCACCTTCATAGATAGTCATATTAGTACTACCCTTTAAGGTCAAGTTATAGGTTTTCATTGTTTTTTGATCTTTTTTATAGCCACTATACATAAAGATAGCAATAACTATAATTAAGGCAATAATAGCATAAATAATAATATTATAACTTGTATTACTCTTTTTCATATCTCACCTATCATAACAAGTATATCATAAAAAAAAAGATATCTTGAATATCTTTTTTTATTTACAAATTTTATTTGCTATTTTTAATAAGTATTTAGCCTGTGATTTACCTATAGATGCATAATAAGTTATATTCTCTGGATTGTTTGATGTAATATTTTTATAAACACATGCTGCTACTAAATAAGTCCCTTTAATGGAAGCATGAAGGGTATCTTTCTTCTCTAAATCAAACAATGCTCCAACATCCTTTTTTTGGGTTTTATAATATACAAATGATGATCCGTCTTCTATTAAATAAACATTATATTTACTTGCGAGTGATTTTGCTCTTGAGTTTGCTAAAGATTGTTCCGTATCAAAGTATTGTTTAACACCATCTACTGTTCTATCATACACTTGATATCCTTCGCGTAAATATATTTTTACTTTAGAATTGGCTTTCTTCAATAAATCTATTGTTTTTGAAAGACCTTGTTCATATTCATTACCTCTTGTTGCGTAAGCTGTTTTTTCTTGCAATACAGCTATATCATAATTAGCACTTATCTTTTCTTTATATGGAGATTCTTCTGCTTTATAAATAAGGGCTGAACCGCCTTTGGCAATAACTGTTATGTTATATGAAATACCGCGATTCTTTAACATATTTGAAAGAAGAACTGATACAGATTTTTCTGTTGTTTTACCACGATATGTTTTACTATTACCTATTAATGCTATATTTACTTTTCTTACTGTAACTTTATAAGTTGCTGTTTTACCATTTACTGTTTTAGCAGTTATTGTAGCTGTTCCTACCTTCTTACCAGTAACTACCCCATTTTTATTAACGGTAGCAACCTTTGTATCACTACTCGACCAAGTAATCGTTTTATTTTTTGCATTTGATGGTGTAATAGTTGCAGTAAGCGTTACCTTACCAGTTGCATAAATGGTACCTGATGTAGCATTTAAACTTATACTAGTCGGATTAGTAGGAGCTGGATCTGTATTCTTATTCCAATGAGCATATATTGTTGTATTACTTGTTATTTTAGTATCTTTTGTTACTTTAGTACCACCATCTATCTTTGTATACCATCCCATAAAGTTATAACCACTTCTTATGGGAATTGGTAATTCTCCATATATACTTCCTTCTTTTAAAGATTTGCTAGTTGGTGTTACACTTCCTCCATTAGCATTATAAGTTAAAGTATATGTTTTTGTACTTGGACTAGGTGTTGGAGTTGGTGTACTATCTTTCTTCCATCCTGCATATATCGTTATATCACTATTAATTTTCGTGTTTTCAGATACTTTTGTTTCTAGCGATGGTGTTGTATACCATCCAGTAAATGTATATCCTTCTCTTGCAGGAATTGGTAATTCTCCATATGTGCTTCCTTCTTTTAAAGATTTGTTAGTTGGAGTTACACTTCCTCCATTAGCATTATAAGTTAAAGTGTATGTTTTTTCTTTTGTAGTACCAGGTTGTTCCTCTTCTTGCTGCTGGTTATTATTGTTAGAAGTATTAGTTCTTGTTATCTTATCAAAGTTAATACCTAATACTAACAAACCTCCTATTGCTAAAACTAATATAATGGAAACAATAGTATTTTTATTATTCATATCTCACCTATCATAACAAGTATATCATAAAAAAAGAGATAATATTAATTATCTCTTAATTTACAATTTAGTTTTGTTGTAACATCACTAATCATCTTTTCAAATATTGGCATTACTATTTCATCTGTAAGGGTTGTATTAGGATCATTAAATACTAAATTATATGCAAGTGATTTAGTACCATTATCGAAATTATATACATCAAATAAATTGATATCTACTAAATACTTACCACAACTCTTCTTTATCTCTTTCATTACTATTTCATTAGTTATATCGTTATTAAGAACGAAAGCAACATCATGAACAATATTAGGATATTTAGATATTTCTTTATAACTAATATTACCTACTCTAAATGATTTTAATAATGTTAAATTTATTTCAAGTACATAAATATCTTCTTTAGTAATATTTGGATGTACTTTACCAATAATACCTATATTTTTACCATTAAGGTTAATATTAGCTGATGAACCTGGATGTAATTCATTAGGTAAATCTTCTTTATTAAGAGAATATCTACCATTATATCCTAGTGAATCCAAAAGTTCTTCCATAACACCTTTTAAGTGATAGAAGTTAATCTTTTCTTTATAAAGATTATCCTTATAATTACCAGACATAAGAATAGCAAGATGTTCTTCTTCACCATATTCTTCTCTTTTAAAGAAAGCTTTACCTATTTCAAAGATAGTAATATCTTTATTATTACGTTTACTATTATAATCATATACCATCATTAATGAAGGAATTAAACTATAACGTAATGTACTACGATCATCACTCATCGGATCTAATAAACATACTTCTTCAAATTCATCTTTTGTATATTTATGAACTTCACTCTTAGGGATTAATGTGTAAGTCATTGTTTCATTTAATCCTAGTGAAACTAACTTATTACGAATTAATCTATTAAATTTGTTATAAGATCCACTTTTTAATGGTAATGTTGGTACTTTACCTACAATATTATCAATACCATAGATTCTTGCTACTTCTTCAATTAAATCTTCTTTAATACTTATATCCATTCTTCTAGATGGTACAGTTACTTCAATATCAACACCTTTATCAACTACTGCAAAACTAAGCCTTTTAAAAATATCAATAATAGTATTCTTATCAAGTTCAATACCTAATAAACTATTAATATCATTTACAGTGATTTTAATTGTATTATCTTTCTTATCAATCTTATCATGGATACATTCATCATCTATGATGGTTGCATCTGCGTATTTAGATAGAAGTGCACAACTTCTTTCCATAGCCATATATGTTCTATTATAATCAAGACCTTTCTCAAATCTATTAGATGCTTCACTACGAAGTATTTTCTTTGAAGTAAGTCTTATACTTACACTATCAAAGATAGCTGCTTCTATTAAAACATTCTTTGTTTTATCTGTTACTTCTGTAGATAATCCACCCATAACACCAGCTAAACCAATTGCTTCTTTTTTATTAGCAATAACAATGTCATCTTTAGATAATGTTCTTTCTTGTTCATCAAGTGTTACTAGTTTTTCACCATCTTTAGCATCTCTTACAATTAAAGTATCTCCAAGACTATCTGCATCATAATAATGAAGAGGCTGTCCTACTTCAAGCATTACATAATTAGAAATATCAACTATATTGTTAATAGGTCTAATACCTGATGCAATAAGTCTTTTCTTAATGAAGTCTGGACTTTCTTTAATAGTTACATTAATAGCTTTTTTAGCTAAAAATAATGGACATCTTTCTGTTTCTATATCAAGATTGAAATTCATTTTACCTTTTTCTTTTGGATAATTAAGATCCATTTGATTAACTTCTCTATTATAGATAGCTCCTACTTCATAAGCCATACCAAGAATAGATAACAAGTCTCCTCTATTACTTGTAAGTTCAAAATCGATTACCGCATCATCATAGTTTAATGCTTTAAGAGCATCTTCACCTAATTTAACATCTTCAGTAACTTCATGAATTCCTTCAATATCTTCTGGTTTTAAGTACTTGTGATCAATACCTAATTCTTGGATAGAACATAACATGCCATTACTTTCTACACCACGAATAACGCTTTTCTTAATCTCTCCACCAGGTAGTTTTGCTCCATTTAGAGCAACTATAACTTTAATACCTTTTCTTACATTAGGAGCACCACATACGATATCAAGTACTTCATCACCAATATCAACCTTACATACATGTAAGTGATCAGAATCAGGATGTTTTTCACATTCAACTACTTCACCAATAACTAGTTTACTTGCTTCTACTAGTGGTCCACATGAATCATATTCATTACCTACTCCAGTCATTTTCTCAGCAATATCATGAATATCAAGATCAGATATATTAACATAATCATTTAAAAATTTACGACTAACTTTCATTTTAATACTCCTCTCTATCAAATTGTTTTAAGAAACGAATATCATCTGTATACATATATCTTATATCCGTAATTCCAT
>JAEEGL014213650.1_pt1 | contig 12347 bp, 9 predicted proteins | sample 9134231 | NCBI WGS metagenome assembly JAEEGL01 (sample SAMN16246548, study PRJNA631951) | gut metagenome | biome: gut microbiome; feature: rumen; material: fiber-attached | host: Bos | place: Iran: Karaj | collected 2018-10 | reverse complement strand
TCATCGAGAAGCGATACCATACGGGGGTGCGCCATATCGGTGGCTTTTCAGCCGGCGGTTACATAGCACTCAGGTATGCGCTGCTGCATCCAGGCATGTTTGCCCATGTTGGGGGACACATGCCTGCCATAGACGAACAACCGGACGATGAAGACCTGCACTATATTGGCACTCATGAGAAATGGGCTGCCAACAACCCGCTCTTTCTTGCCAGGCAATGTGGCTTGCCCCCGGCAATGGCATTTTATCTTGATGCTGGCGATGAGGATGAAGGCGGTTTCCATCGCGGATGTGCCCGGTTGACAGAAATACTAAGAAACAAAGGCATTCATGTGCAGAACCATCTCAACAAAGGTCACCACACCGTCCAATATGTGAAGGAACATCTTGAGAAATATCTGGAGTTCTATTCAGATGATAGCGCATGAATACAGGCACGCTGTCTGACATGGGCGGGAAAAGCAACCAAAAGCATCGTTTGAAACTGAAAGACAACGACAGCCCGACCTCCGCCAAACTAAGAGAAAGAAAAGCAAAAAGGACATTTTTGATCTTAACAAAGAGATGAAACAAGAAATCAATCCTCAGGAAAGCAGCCGTGCAAATGCTTTCAATTTATGGATGTCATCACCTATGCCGATGGTAACATTGGTGAAGACCCTGGACGTGAGCCGCATCGTGAAGATAAGTAAAAAGGAAGGGTTCAATTTCAATATGCTCCTGTGCTGGTGCATAGGAAAGGCAGCCTGCGGCATCAAGGAGTTCTATGTGTTGCCCGAGAAGGGAAAACTGTTCCACTACGACAAGCTTGCCATCAACGTCATCGTGGAGAACAGCAAAGGTGATATTAACTCTTGCGACATTCCCTACACAGACAATTTGCAACAATTTAATGACGATTACCAGCAGCTGACAACAAAGGCGGCAAGAGAATGCCAGAGTACTTTTCTCGATGACCATATGGTTGTCGGCACATCTGCCATGATACAGACAGAACTGGATTGCATTGTCAACCAATACACTGATCAGTTCTGCAATCCAATGGTGATGTGGGGAAAGTACCGAAAAGGGCTGTTCAAAACTACTCTGCCTGTCTCCTTCCAATTCCATCATGTACAGATGGACGGTGGACATGCCGCACATTTCCTGGATGAATTGCAAAAGGTGATGAATACGCTATGACCACCGGTTCGCTGACAGTCCTGTTTGAAGACCCGTTCTGGATTGGTCTGTTTGAGATGACCGACCACGAGGGTCTGCACGTCTGCAAGGTGACCTTTGGTGCCGAGCCGACTGAAAAGGAACTGATGGAGTTTATTGACAAAAACTGGAATCGGCTTCAGTTCAGTCAGGCCGTTGATGTGGCTCCGACCACTGAAATCAGGAAGAATCCTAAGCGACAACTACGCGAGGCAAAGAAACAGATGCAAAAGCAGGGCATCGGAACCAAGTCGCAGCAGGCTCTGAAACTACAGCTGGAACAGAACAAGAAGGAGCGTAAACAGCGTTCAAAAGCCGAACGAGAAGCTGAAAAACGTCGCCAGTTCAACCTGCGGCAAGCCAAGAAGAAAGAGAAGCGCAAAGGTCATTAGAATTAAAATAAAGTAGACAATGATATAATAGTATCCGATGAATGAAGCAACATTACAACAAGTCCAAATGACCCTCCGTCCATTCCTGCCTGATGATGCAAAGACCATTCTGGGCTGGTGCAAGGATAGGCTTGCATTCCGGCTTTGGAGTGCAGACAGGTACAAGGATTTCCCTGCACAGCCAGAGGAAATGCAGAAGCAATACGAGGGCGATAACATGTATCCGCTTACTGCTGTCGTGGGAGATAAAATCGTCGGACATATCCTGTTGAGATTCCCCTCTGAGGATAAAAGTGATATCCGTTTTGGGTTTGTCATCGTGGATGATTCGAAACGGGGTAAGGGCTATGGCAGGCAAATGCTCAGCCTCGCCATCGATTATGCGCAGCAGGAACTGGGTGCCAAGCGCATCACCCTCGGTGTGTTTTGTGACAATATTTCCGCTGTTGAATGTTACAAGTCAGTAGGCTTCCGCATTATCGGAATGGATTCTTATGTGATTGATGGTGAGGAATGGAAAGGTTTTGAAATGGAATTAAATAGGTAAAGATTATGTGTCAATCATCCCCATCTCAATCGTAGCAGCAGTGGCTTCGCTCGATAGCGCGCACGCTCGGCTAAACTTGAACACGTTTCGGCTTACAGATTGTCTGTTTGATGAAAAAAAAGTACAATGTTTGGCGACATTCCAATATTTTTTATATTTTTGCAAGCAGATTAAAAGGAATAGGAATATGCAAAAGACTATTGTACGTACATTATTTTATATAGTGACAGTATTGCTGTTAGTCTCATGCGCTGAGAGGAAGGAGTACAGGATTGGCGTGTCGCAATGTGCTGAAGGACGGTGGCGCGAGAAGGTGAACAACGAGATGCTGGCGGCCCAACACCTTTACGAACAGGATGTGAAGGTGACGATTGCCAGTGCTCACGACGACACGCAGCTGCAGGTAAAACAGATAGACAGTCTGTTGAACGCGGGCATCGACCTGCTGGTGGTGGCTCCAAACGAGGCGGAACCCATCGCGGCAGCCATTGAGCGCGTCAGGAAGAAGGGCATTCCCGTGATTTGCTTCGACCGCAAAGTTAAAGGCGACAACTATACTGCTTTCATCGGCGGCAGTAACGTGGAGGCTGGTCATGCTATCGGTGTGAACGTGGTCGACGTTGCCAACGGCATCGTCGCCCCCAAGCACAGGCCTTTGGTGCTGGAGGTAACGGCACTGATGAGCAGTTCGCCGGCACAAGAACGCCATGAAGGCTTTGCCAAGACACTTGAAGGCCACAACGAGCTTGACTATGTGTGCCGCGAAGGCGACTGGAGCTCGGAGACCACCTGCCGGATTGTGAAAGAGCAGATTGAATCGGGACGGCTGCCCGACATTGTATTCTGCCACAACGACGGTATGGCAACAGGAGCCTACAAGGCCGTGGTGGAGACGGGAACAGAAGGCAAGATATACATCTACGGCATAGATGGCATGCCCGGCGAGGGTCTTGACTATGTGGAGTTCGGGCATCAGCTGGCCAGCTACGTGTACCCCACCGGAGGCGAAGAAATAATCAGGCTGGCGCTCAACATACTTACGGGTAAGTCGTATAAAAGGGAAAACAAGTTGGAAGGCATCCTGGTGGTGCGCGAAAATGTGTGGTCTGTCTCCACCACTACAAAAGAACTGATGAGGCAGAACGAGAACTTGGTGACCATTCAAGACAAGCTGGAGGATTACCTGGGACTATATAACACACAACACAAGGCACTCATTGCCAGCATCGTGCTCATCATACTGCTGGCCATCGCCGTGGCCGCCATCTGGCGTGCCTACGTGCTTTCGCAGCGAGCCATCAAGAAACGACAGGCCCTGAACGAAGAAGAGACTTTATTCTATACCAACCCCGACAGCCGAAAGATGCGCCAGGTGTTTGAGACACCTGCAGAAGAACTGCCCGCCCCGAAGTCGCAAACCACCATTTTTGCCGAGACACTGAACGAGGCAATTCGTCAAAATATGTCGAATCCATCGCTAAAAATGGAAGATTTGGGCGAGACGGTGGGACTGAGCCGAGTGCAGCTGTACCGCAAGGTAAAAGCCATCACAGGACTTTCACCCGTGGAACTGCTCCGGCAGATGCGCCTGCAGCAGGGCTATGTGCTGTTGAGCACCACCAACAAGACCGTCCAGGAGATAGCCCACGAGGTTGGATTCGGCACTCCGGGGTATTTTTCGAAATGTTTCCGCCAGCAATATGGCAAATACCCGATGGAATTGAGGAACTCAACAAATGTGACTTAATAGTCAACAATTGTTCCATGTAACATTTTTCTGATTCTGCGAACGAAAATTGGTTGTCTTTTTCCGTTCGCAGAATTAATTTTGCAGCAGTTTAATTTGATTACTAACCCAAAATAATGCAAGACATGGAACAAATGAAAAGATTCATTCTGAGTTTCCTATCGCTGCTGAGCGTAACATTAATGTACGCGCAAAGCAGTGAAATCTCCGGCAACGTGGTTGATGCCACGGGAGAACCCGTCATCGGTGCAACGGTGATGGAAAAGGGAACGTCGAACGGCACTGTGACCGATTTCGACGGTAATTTCAAAATCAAGGTGGAGGCAAACAAGACGCTTGTCTTCACTTACATTGGTTTTCAGACCCTGGAACTGTCTGCACAAGACGGCATGAAGGTCGTGATGCAGGATGATGCCCTGGCCCTGAACGAAGTTGTAGTGACAGGCTATACCACACAGCGCAAAGCCGACCTGACGGGAGCCATCTCGACGGTGAGCGTCGATGAAATGGCGAAGCAGAACGAAAACAACCCGATGAAGGCCCTGCAAGGCCGCGTGCCGGGAATGAACATCACTGCCGACGGTAATCCCTCGGGTGCCGCAACAGTACGCATCCGCGGTATCGGTACGCTGAACGACAACGACCCGCTCTACATCATCGACGGTGTGCCCACCAAGGCAGGCATGCACGAACTGAACGGCAACGACATCGAGAGCATTCAGGTGCTGAAGGATGCTGCCTCGGCATCTATCTATGGTTCGCGTGCTGCCAATGGTGTCATCATCATCACCACCAAGAAGGGTAAGGACGGCAAGGTGAAAGTGAACTTCGACGGAAGCGTGGCCACCTCGTTCTACACCAACAAGATTGAGACGATGAACGCCAGCGAATGGGGCCGTGCCTACTGGCAGGCCTCGGTGAACGACGGTCTGAACCCTAACAACAACAATCTTGGCTACAACTACGACTGGAGCTACGACAATATGGGAAATCCCATTCTGAACCGAATGACCATGAACATGTATCTCGACGAGAACGCCACGGTGCGCACGGGCGACACCGACTGGTTTAAGGAAATTACCCGTACGGGCGTGGTTCAGCAATACAACCTGTCGGTGAGCAACGGCTCGGAGAAGGGCAACGCCTTCTTCTCATTAGGATACTACGACAACCAGGGCACCATCAAGGACAGCTACTTCAACCGCCTGTCGGCTCGTGCCAATGCCGATTACAAGCTGTTCGACGGTAACGTGGTTCTCGGCGAGAACTTCACCATCAACCGGACGAAGGGCGTCGACGCCCCCGGCGGCGTACTGGAGCATGCCCTGGAGTTCAACCCCAACTTCCCCATCTATGCCGAGAACGGCAAGTATGCCCAGGCTCTGGGAGCCTACTCTGAGCGCGAGAATCCGCTGAGCATGATCGACAATGCCAAGGACAATGAGTACACACAGTGGCGTATGTTCGGCGACGTTCACCTGAGTGTCACACCATTCAAGAATTTCATGGTACGCACCACCCTGGGTATGGACTACACCCAGAAGGAGCAGCGTTTCTTCACCTATCCTATCGCCAACGGTAAGGTGATGCGCACCGAATCGGCCGTTGAGGGCAAGCAGGAGCACACCATGCGCTGGATGTGGAACGCCATCGCTACCTATAATATAGAAATCGACAAGCACCGTGCCGACCTGATGATTGGTACCGAGGTGAACCGCATGGACTACAAAATGAACAGTGCCAAGCGCTACGAGCTGGCCATTCTGAATACAGACTATATGTGGCCCAGCGCCGGTGCCGGCCGCCAGTTGGCCGAAGGTTTCGGTGAGGGATTCTCGCTGGTATCCTTCTTCGGTAAGGCTAACTACACCTACGACGACAAGTATCTGGCTTCGTTCACTATCCGCCGCGACGGTTCGAGCCGTTTCGGTTCGCACAACCAGTATGGTACATTCCCCTCGTTCAGTGCCGGCTGGCGCATCAGCGAAGAGAAATTCATGGAGAACACCAAGAGCTGGCTCGACAACCTGAAGCTACGCTACTCTTGGGGACAGACTGGTAACCAGGAGATATCGAACACCGCACGCTACACACTCTACAAGTCGGTGGTATCGACAAGTCTTTGGAACAGCGATCAGGCTGGTTCCTCATACGACATTGCTGGCCGAAACGGCGGCTACGACCTGGCCAACGGCTATGTGCGCAATCAGCGCGGAAACGATGACATCAAGTGGGAGACCAGCACCCAGCACAACATCGGTGTTGACTTTGCCCTTCTGAACGGCGACATCTACGGCAGCTTCGACTGGTTTAACAAGAAGACCACCGACATTCTGCTCTTCATGGACGGAATCGCCGCCATGGGTGAAGGCAATGGCCAGTGGATAAATGCCGGTGAGGTGAAGAACAACGGTTGGGAACTCTCGCTGGGCTATCGCCATCATCTGGCCAACGGATTCTCATGGGACGTCAACGGTAACATCAGCCGCTACGTGAACGAGGTATCAAGACTGCCCGAGACGGTGGCTGCCAGCGGACGCTACGGCGGTAACAGCAAGAAGACCGTCATCGGTCATCCCATGTACTCACAGGTAGGCTTCATCTACGACGGCATCTTCAAGAGCCAGGAGGAGATTGACAACCATGCAGCACAGGACGGCGCCGGCCTTGGCCGCATCCGCTATAAGGACCTGAACGGCGATGGCGTCATCACCGAGGACGACCAGGACTGGATATACGACCCGACACCCGACTTCACATGGGGTCTGAACATCTACCTGCAATACAAGAACTTCGACCTGACCATGTTCTGGCAGGGCGTGCAGGGTGTCGACATTGATTGCCGCGGCTATAAGTCGCAGACCGACTTCTGGGCAAACTCACTGATTAACGTGCCTTACCTGAACAAAGGCGTGCGCGTGCTTGACGCATGGACCCCGTTAAACAATGGAAGTGAGATTCCCGCTCTGACATTGTCAGACACCAACCGCGAGGGACGTATCTCGTCTTACTACATTGAAAACGGCTCGTATGTAAAGCTACGCACCATTCAGTTGGGTTACAATGTGCCCAAGAGCATTACCGACAAGCTGCGAATGGACCGCATCCGCGTATATGCCTCGGCCCAGAACCTGCTGACCATCAAGAGCAGCAAGTTTACCGGTGCCGACCCCGAGAACCCCGGATTCAACTACCCCATCCCTCTCAACCTCACTTTCGGGCTCAATGTCTCATTCTAAAGGTAAAAAAGTAGATAATTAAAAAAGTAAAAACTGAAGTTATGAAAGCAACAATATTTTATAAGGTAAAGAACTTGGTGAAAATGGTTTTACCTTTTTACCTTTTTGCCCTTTTACCTTTAACATCGTGTTCCGACTTCCTGGAGGAGCAGGTGCCGCAGGCTACGCTGACTCAGGACGAGGTAAAGAAACCTGAGTATATCGACAACGTTCTGATTTCAGCCTATGCCGGACTGCTCAGCATCGAGGACATGAACTCCTCGTTCTCACTCTGGAACTACGACACCCGCTCTGACGATGCATACGTCGGCGGTTCGAATCCCTCTGACGGTGAGCCCTTCCACATTCTGGAGCAGCATACAGGTGTGATGACAACCGACTGGCCCTACAACGATATTTGGCTGCGTTTCTACAAATACCTTTCGCGTATCAGCCTTTCGCTCGACATGCTGGCCGTTGCCGACCAGGAGAACACCACCATCCAGCAGCGCACTGCCGAGATGAAGTTCCTGCGGGCCTACGGACATTTCCAGCTGAAGCGCCTGTTCAAGAATATTCCATTCGTCAACAAGCTCAACATGCAGGAAGAAGACTACAACAACCTGACAAACACAGAATACACCAACGACGAGGGTTGGCAGCAGATTATCAACGACCTGGAAGACGCCTATGCCGTATTGCCCGCCACGCAGGCCGACAAGGGTCGCCCAACGAAAGCTGCCTGTGCCGCCTTCCTGGCAAAGGTTTATCTCTATAAGGCATATCGCCAAGACGATGCCAATTCGAACCAGGTGACCGCTATCAACGATGCCGACTTGCAGAAGGTGGTGGAATACACCGCTCCCGGTCTCTATGCCGGCTACGGACTGGAGAACGACCTGCACAACAACTTCCGTCCTGAAGAGCAATATGAGAACGGCAAGGAAAGCATCTGGGCTATTCAGTACTCTAAGAACGACGGCACCGTGTATGGCAACCTTAACTTCTCGTACCGACTGATTGTTCCCTGTATCCCAAAGGTTCACGACGCTGGTTGCGACTTCTACAAGCCATCCATCAACCTTGTCAATGCCTATCGCACCAACAGCGACGGACTGCCCCTCTTCGACGCTCCTGCCAGCACTGCCGACTATGAAGTTGGCTCGGCACAGACCGTTGACCCACGTCTTTTCGTGACCGTTGGCGTTCCCGGCACCCCCTATATGTTCAACCCCAACTTCATGATCAGCAAGACCAACACATGGAGCCGCTCGGGTGGCATGTATGGCTACTTCGTATCACTGAAGCAGAACGTTGACCCGTCGCTCACCGACAATTATCTCTTCGTCTGCGACAACCAGTGGGCAAGTTCCATGAACCGCATCGTGTTCCGTTATGCCGACGTACTGCTGATGCGCGCCGAGGCGCTGGCTCAGCTCGGAAAGACCGCCGAAGCCATTTCGCTGGTCAACCAGGTGCGCAGCCGTGCTATAGGTATGACCTCCGGCAGCGTGGTGGCCAACTATCCTAACAAATATGGCGTACACTATGCCATCGGCAAGTACAATGGTTCTTACTCAAAGGAAGAAACCATGAAGATTGTCAAGATGGAGCGCCGCCTGGAGCTGGCCATGGAGAGTGAGCGTTTCTTCGACCTCGTACGCTGGGGCGAAGCCGCTACCGTCATCAACCGCTTCTACACCACCGAAGGTGAGAAGATGAACTTCCTGAGTGGTTCGATGTTCACTGCCAACAAGAACGAGTACCTGCCTATTCCTGACGACCAGATGAAGGCCGCTAACGGACACTACAAGCAGAACTGCGGACAATGGTAGTTGAAAGGTAAAAAAGTAGAAAAATAAAAAAGTAAAAATACAGAAGTTATGAAAGCAACGATTATTTATAAGGTAAAGAACTTGGTGAAAATGGTTTTGCCTTTTTGCCTCCTTACCCTTTTACCTTTAATTTCCTGCAACGACGACCACACGGGCAGCATCGACGTGAGCGGTTCGTGTCTCGTTGAGAAATTCGTGCTGAACGGACAATACGAAGGCATCATCAACACCGAGAAACGGCTGGTGAAGATAAAAGTGCCTGCCAACTTCAACCAGAAGGACAATATGGAAATCACCAGTCTGACGGTATCATCTGGTGCTAATACTAATATGAAGGTGGGCGACCACGTGAACTTCGACGCCGACCGTACGCTGCACATCACCAATGGTGACCTCGAGATGGACTATCAGATCAGCGTGCGCAACGACGAGGCGCTGATGTCGCTCTTCATCCTTGAAGGCGTGAAGGGGGCCATCAACCAGGACGACAAGACCATCAACGTGTCAGTGATGGGCAATAGCGGCATCGACTTGGAAAATGCCACCTTCGAAGTGGCATGCAGCGAGGATGCCACATGCAGTCCTGCCAGTGGCACGAAGGCTAATTTCAAGGAGCCTGTTCAGATAACGCTGACCGACAACACGGCCACCAACACCTATACCGTCTTTGTGACACTCATCGAGAATCCCGTGGCCATCTTTGTTGGCGACGCAGAGAATGTTGAGTTGCTCAACGACGAGGAAAAGGCTGCGGCCAAGTGGCTCACCGGCAACATCGAGGGTGCCGCCTATGCATCGTGGGACATGGTGGCTAGCGGCAGCATCTCGCTCGACGAGTGCAAGCTCATCTTCTTCCACCGCCACAGTCCCGCCTACGGCAACTACAACGGATTTGCCGAGGCTGCAACGGGTGCCATGACGGCTCTGCCTAAGATGAAGGAATTCTGGAAGCGCGGCGGTGCATTCGTGCTGAGCCGTTCGGCTGTGAACTACGCCATTGCCCTTGGTGCCATGCCCGCTGATGCCTATCCCAACAACTGCTGGGGCGGCGGTGGCGGCGAAGGTTCCGACCTGATGGGCGACGATCCCTGGCACTTCTTTGCCTACGATGCAGGCCACCCGCTGTGGAAGAACCTGAAGGCATATCCCGGTGCTGCGCCAGATGCTATCTATACACTCGACAACGGCTACACCATCTGTAACACCACGTCACAGTTTGCCCTCTGGAATCCCTATACCGGACAAGAAGCCTTCGAGTCGATTACTGGTGCACGTGCCCTTAGTCATGGCGGCGACGGTGCCGTGGTGGCATGGGAACTGAAAGCCGCCAACGGCAACTTCGGCAAGGGCGGAATCATCTGCTTCGGTTCAGGACTCTTCGACTGGAACTCGCCAACGCCTTACACGTCGGTATATCACGACAATATGGGCGGCATCATGCTCAACGCATTCGATTATCTGACGAAGTAAGTGATAAGTGATAAGTGATAAATTAAGCATTAAGCAATAAGAATTATGAAGACAATGATATATTCAGTATTCGCACTCATGCTGTCAGCCACTGCGCTGACGGCATGCAGCGACGACGAGTTCAGCGGCGATCCCGCCAAGGACTGGAACGGTACGACCACCTTCTTTGCTCCTACCGACAATCAGGGCTTCGGAACTTACTACACCCCTGCCATCGGACGTGTGGGCGACCCCATGCCCTTCTACGACCAGAAGGCTGGCGACTTCAAGGTGCTCTACCTGCAGGAGTTTATCAATAACATGACCCATCGCTTCCATCCCATCTGGGCCGTTTCCACCACCGATGGTGCCAACTACCAGTCGCTGGGGGAGTTGCTGCCCTACGGTGCCAACGACTACCAGCAGGATGCTGCCCTGGGCACAGGTTGTGCCTACGAGAAAGACGGCACGTACTATATCTACTATACCGGCCACAACGGCAACTGCAAGAACCGAGAGGTGGTGATGCGCGCCACATCTAGCGACTTCAAGACTTGGACGAAGGACGAACTCTGGACGCTTAACGGTCCTGACTTCGGCTACTCGGGCAACGACTTCCGCGACCCGCAGATTTTCGTCGCCGACGACGGCATCTACCGCATGATCATCGCTACCTATCCTGTGAATGGCGGCGACCCCGTCTTCGCAGAATTCAAGTCGGGCGACCTGAAAAACTGGGAGCATGTTGGCCGAATCCGCATGATTTGGGACCGTATGCTCGAATGCCCCGATGTGTTCAAGATGGGCGACTACTGGTACCTGGTATATAGCGAGAGCTTCCGCGCCTCATGGAGCCGCAAGGTGAAGTACATGATGGCCAAGACCTACGAAGAACTGAAGAACTGCTTCAACGACGGACCCAAGTGGCCTGCCGACGGTCATGAGGGCGTGCTCGACAGCCGTGCCTTCTATGCTGCCAAGACAGCCTCCAACGGTACCGACCGCTACATCTGGGGCTGGTGTCCGTTCCGCACGGGTGCCGACATTCACGAGAAGAACACCAACGTAGGTGCCGGCGACGGCAACGAGCCTGCATGGAGTGGAGCGCTGGTATGCCATAAGATTATCCAGCATGCCGACGGCACCCTCACGCTTGGCGCAGTGCCTGCCATGGCTGCAAAGTACAGCAAAGCGGCCGACGCCACCGTCGTGGCATCCAGCGGCTACAGCAATGGTGCGCTTAGTGGCGACGGAGCCTTCGTGCTCTACAACCGCCTGGGCAACTGCAACCACATCTCGTTCACCGTGAAGACCTCCAACAACTGGGACAAGTTCGGCGTATCGTTCGTACGCGGCACCGACTCCAAGAAATATTACACGATGGTTGTGAATCCTGAATGGGAAGACGGCCGCAAGATAAACCTCGAGCAAGAGGGTGAAGAAGGCAAGGGCTTCATCGAAGCTGCCGACGGCTACAACTTCACGCGCCCGGCCAACAATGTCTACCACATCGACATCTATACCGACAACTCGGTTCTGACGCTCTACATCAACGATGTCTGCGCCTACACACAGCGCATCTACGGCATCCAGAAAAACTGCTGGAGCATCAACAACTATGGCGGTGCCATCACTGTCAGCGACGTGAAAGTGACTCAACAATAAACCAGCCCGAAAACATTCATCCCTCCCCTAACCGCCGGAAAGCAGATGGGGAGGGATGAAATAATACTCATCTAAGTTAGCAGTATTCTTTTAGGCGCCCCGAGCCTGTTCAGCGGAACGGTTTCGGGGCGTCGTATTTTTCCTTCCTTACGCTATTCCCCGATAATCGTTACCACCAGCCTTCTGGCTCCGCCATAGTTGCGGTACTCACAAAAATAGATGCCCTGCCAGGTGCCCAGGTTCAGGCGGCCGTTGGTGACGGGAATCGTCAGACTGACACCGCTCAGCGTCGAC
>JAEEGL011532781.1_pt1 | contig 12347 bp, 9 predicted proteins | sample 9134231 | NCBI WGS metagenome assembly JAEEGL01 (sample SAMN16246548, study PRJNA631951) | gut metagenome | biome: gut microbiome; feature: rumen; material: fiber-attached | host: Bos | place: Iran: Karaj | collected 2018-10 | reverse complement strand
GAAGGTATTGTCTGGTGTAGATGCATTTAAGCTTTATGATACATACGGATTCCCAATTGATTTAACAGCTGAAATTCTTGAGGAAAAAGGCTTCAGCTATGATGAAGCTGGTTTCGAAGCAGCTATGGAAGAGCAGAGACAGAAGGCTCGTGCCGCCCGTAAGGAAGCCCGCGCCAACAAGAACTGGGCCGAAAGTGACCGCATCCGCGACGAACTCGCCGCCATGAACGTTGTCATCAAGGACTCCAAGGAAGGCACGACCTGGGAAATTAAGGGTTAAGCGTCATGGCGGCCTCCGAGCCGCCATCTAGCTATCTCACATTCACGACTTGCGTCTTGACGGTGCCGGCGCCATAAGCCCGCACCAGCAGGGTGCTGTGAGGCATTTTATTCAGCGGAATTGTGGCTGCCTGTGTTGGCAGATCCCGAGCCATAAGCTTGTGGCCCATTAGGTCGAATATTTCCACCCGTCGTGCGTTTTGGACCATGAGACTGTTTGCATGAATTTTCATACGGATGGCGCTTGCTGAGACATGGCTCACCTGTGGAATGAACGATGCCTTTTCACTGCTGCTTGATTTGGGCTGGGCGGCAGAGGAACTGCTTTTCGGAAGCAGTGACGGGCATACATCCTTGGAGGGCTTGACTACAGAGGCACTCTTGCTTAGCACAAAACTGCCTATGTAGTTTGCGCCGGTTTCCTTGTCGTAATAGTTAGAATCGTTGGCGAAACGAACTGCGGAGTAGTTGGAGTCGCTGGGCCAGTTTCCGTATTGAGAAATTCTAAGGTAGACGGCGTACGTCCCTTCGGAAAGGGTCTTTGGCAGTATTACTGCCGCCATCACCTGGTTGATTCCATCGAAGGTGGTTTCGGATTTCACGTTGTCGTAGTCAGCGATGTTTCCGTTGTCGTCAAGTGCTGATTTCAATACCACTTTGCGGCTGAGAATCTTTTGCGGATCGAAACTGTCGCAGGGCTTGATTTCTTGTGGCTCGCCATAGACGGTGTCGCCTGCAGATACGGTAATGGGCCGTAGCACGATGGTTACAGGGCGTTCCTTGGTCATGTTTCCAAATCCAACGTTTTGGATTTTCATGTCCAGTTTTAGTATGCTTTCTGTTCCGAGGCTATCCATCATCTTGGATTCCCGAAGCACGTAGCGGTAGCCCAGATGGTCGTTGATGTACTTGAATGCCGTGTTCTGTAGCGAGCCTTCGCCATCGGTATAAGATTTGTAGGCCTTGTCGATGGTGTCTCGCGGCTGGAACTCTGTTTTTTTCCATTCATCGATGAGGTTGTTGTTCCACTGGATGTTCAGGTAGCTGGTGTGGGTACGGAAACCTTCGTAAGAAAGGAACTCCACCGTGTTGATTTTTTTGTACCCGCTTGCAGTGGTGAGTGCCTCGCCGCCGTAGGGGACGTTCTTGCCATAGGTTTCCATAAAGGCAACGGCTTCTTGCCGGCAGATGCTTGTGGCGCAAACGCTTCCCCAGGTGCCGTAGTCATATTGAGTTCCTAGGTAGCCGTCGTTGTAAAAACCGACACGGTAGATATCTTCTTTCAGGGAGTCGGCTTTGAGCTTGAAATAGGAATGCTCGATATTGAAGGAGACGTTGTAACTCCAGGCGGTGGTGTCTCCGGCAGAGTTTACTTCTGTTGTTGGGCTGAAACCCAGACCACGTGCAAGAACTGTTGGATTTCTCGGCCCCACGTCTACGTCGTGGTCTGTGTTCTGTAAAAGCGTGGCAAGACCTTCGCCTACGTAGAGCGGGTTGCTGATGGTGCTGCTGTGCTGTTCCCCGTACGGACCATACATTCCCTGTTCCACAAAGGTAATGACATCTTTATATTCGTTGAATACGGTGGACAGTTGCTTTACGTGTTTCAGGATGGTTTCTTGTTCTGGTTCTTGGTCCTTTTTGCCTTCGTACCATGGGTCGTAAGAAAAACGAACGACTACGGTGCCGTTTTGCTTGCGGATAAGGTCCAGATAGTTCCGGAAACTGTTCAGCATTTCGGCTGTCAGATCTTGGGTGGTGCCGTGGGCATCGGGGTCTGTGTCGTTCCATTTTGCGTTGCTGGAAAAAGCAGAAATATCTGCCCGCAGGTGCAAAAACTTGTTACCGTAAGGCTTGGCCTCGATGCTGGTAGGTTTAAAGTGAACCACCTGGGGCGTATAGAAGCCTCGATCCGGATTGTAGAAGGACTGCAGTTGGTCGGTATAGTTCAGCGGTTGCACTACGGTGTTTGCCGCAAATGCAGAAGTGGCGGTTAGGCACGCCACACCAAAAACGGCCATAGTTTTAGCCTTGCATAGATACCCAAATTTCTCCATATCTTGAATCTATATTAAAAAAGCAAAAAAATCAAATTTTTCGCTGTTTTTGTGAGTAAATTGTAAGTTTTTTGCTCTATTTCATAGCCTAGGGATAAACCCCTGGGAAAGCTAAATTTGCTGAAATTTGAGGACTTATGAAGCTTTGCCGATACCCTAGCGTGGTGCCCTATTTTATACTCGTTTTTTGCAGTATTTTTGTGCAGATGGGGCTGTTCGTCCATTTTCAGCGGTGGCTCTCATTCTCTTTCGAAGGTTCGGCGTTCTGGTGGCGCAGCATGTTGCTTCAGTTCGCCATCTTTGTCCCTAGCATTTTTATGCTGCCTGCGGCTAGCTACTTTGCTGGGCATTTCCGCAAGGGCCGCGTCATGGCCTGGGCCTCGGTGGGTATGCTGGCTTCGGTCATTGCGGTGGTGGTGTGCTATGTGGCCGGTGCCGAGTGGGTAGCTTACGGCCTATTGCTTTTGTATGGCATCTTCCTCTCCATTCTGAGTCCTGCGAAGCTTGGCATCATGAAAGAGATGGTGGCACAGGAAGACCTGGTGAAGATCAACTCATGGTACATGGCGCTGTCAGTGCTTGGCACTGCCGGTGCGGCATTCTTTGCCATGGGTCTTTCGGGTCACGAGAATTCGCCCGTAAGCATTGATTTGACTCTCTGGATTTATCTTGGACTTTCTGTAGTGACTACCGTGGCTGCGTTTTGCATTCGGGTAGGTGAATCTCATGACTCCCTGAAGATGCGTTCTCCGGTGCGGGAGTTTTCGGCCACCTGGAGCCACCCCATTGTGCGACTTTCCATTCTCGGGCTTTCGGCGTTCTGGGGCGTGACCCAGATTTTCTTGATTCTTATCCAGCGCATGAACGACATGTTGCATACGGCGGTGATTCCCGTGTCCATGTTCAGCGCTACCGTGGGCTATGTGGCGGGCGCCTTGACGGCGAGCCGCGCCTCCAAGGGATTTGTGGAGACGGGCCTGATTCCGTTTTCGGCGGCGGTGTCTGCCGTGACCATGTTCTCCCTGCCCTTTGTGGGTAACGACTGGCTGGAGGCGGTGCTTTACGGTGTGATTGGCTGGAGCGCGGGTTCGGCTTACGTGATTTTGCGAACGGTAATCCAGAACTTTACCAGGCCCGATACGGCTGGGCGAATCCATGCAGTGGCAAATGCTATCCAGATGGCGTTCCTGGCCCTGATTATGGGTGGCCAGACTCTGCTCTTGATTTTTACGCCGGTGACCATCGACCACTGCTTCATGATTCTGTCGGTGATTTTGGCTCTGTGCTTTATCATGAACCTGAAGCAGACGCCCATGACCCTGTTACGGGCAGCGCTCCGTTTTGCATTTGCCTTCGTTTTCCGCTATCGGGTCAAGGTGATCGGTGTGCAGAATATTCCGGAGTCTGGCCCCCTGCTTTTGATTGGCCCCCACTTTAGCTTTATTGATTGGGCGGTGCTGCAGATGTCGTCTCCGAGGCCACTCCGCATTGCCAGTAACCGAAATACCTTTGCCGATTGGTATCAGCGTTGGTTCTTTCACGGAAACTTTCTGATTAGCATTAACCGTCGCGACCCGGCGCCCGCTATGGAAGAAATCCACAAGGCCCTTTTGAATGGCGAGGCGGTGGTGATCTTCCCGGAAGGTGAAGTTTCCAAGACACCCTTTGTATCGAAATTTTCGCTGGACTATTCCAAGGCTATTGAAGGAACGGGTGCGCCTATTGTGCCGTTCTATATTCAGGGATTGTGGGGGAGCCGTTACAGCCACGCTTCTGAATGCGTGAACCGCCCCCAGTCTTTCAACCGGGTTATCAGCGTGGGTTTTTCGAAGCCCCTTCCGACAGATGCCTCTGAGCAGAAAATCCGTAGCGACCTGCAGTTCCTGGCGTCGGACATTTGGAACCTGGCCATGGACCATTCCGAAAGCATTGTGCCGCTTTGGTTCAAGGCCATGTACAAACGTCGCTTGCGCCCCATTCTTATTGATCCGGCGGGTAACCACGTGAACGGTTATGGCATGATTCGCCTATGCCGCTATTTCGGAAAGGTTATCAAGTCTGCAAGCAAAGGCTCTGCTAACGTTGGGTTTATGCTGCCCACTAGCCGCGATGCGGCTCTCGGAATTATCTCTATTCTGGGAGCGGGCAAGACCACTGTCAATCTGAACTACACTTCTCCTGTAGATACGATTCTCGGCTGTATCGACAAGGCTGAACTTTCGGTGATTGTCACTACCCGAGCCTTCTACGAAAAGCTTTGCGGTAAGAATCCCAGTTTTTCACAGGTTGCTGAAAAGTGTCGTCTGATCTTTTTGGACGAAGAGGAAAGAAAAATTTCTACCCTTTCCCGCGTTCTATCGACGCTCATGATTTTTGCATGCCCGTCGGTGATTCTTCGCAGGCTTTGGTTCAGTTCCGCTAAGCTAGAAGACGATGCGGTAATCCTGTTCAGTTCCGGTTCCGAAGGTACGCCGAAGGGTGTGGAACTGACCCACAAGAATGTGATTTCTAACGCCCAGCAGTGCGATTACGTGGTGAAGCTCAGTCGTACCGATGTGATGACAGCGCTACTTCCGCTGTTCCATTCCTTCGGCTTCACCATGACCTTTATGATGCCCCTGCTAGACGGCGTTCCCATGGTGCTCTGCCCAGACCCCACCGATATTAAGACTCTTGCTCGAGTGTGTGCTCAGTACAAGACCACCATCCTTATGGGCACCCCGACATTCTTGCGCGCCATCGCCATCAACCGTTGGGTTCACCCCATGTGTCTGGATTCGTTGCGCTACATTGTGGCTGGCGCCGAAAAGCTTCGTCCCGAGATGCGAGAAACATTCAAGCTTAAGTTCGGTAAGGATATTTACGAAGGCTACGGCTGTACAGAACTTACGCCGCTGGCCACCATCAACGCTCCCAACGTGCTGCTAGACGACTTCCTTACTATGGAAAAGTGCTGCGACAACACCAGTATCGGACTTCCGCCTCCGGGGACTGTGGCCGCCATTATTGATCCGGAAACCAACGAGGTACTGCCCCAGGGCGAAGAGGGCATGCTGGTGGTTACAGGCCCCCAGGTCATGAAGGGCTACTTGAAGGATGGCGAAAAGACTGCTGGCGTGGTCATCGAGCGGGAAGGCCGCCGCTGGTATAAGACTGGCGATAAGTGCGTGCTTACCGACGAGGGTTTTGTTCAGATTCTCGGACGCTACAGTCGCTTTGCTAAGTTGGGCGGCGAGATGATTTCTTTGACGGCGGTAGAACTCCGCATTGCCGAAACCAATATTCTGGACAATTGCGAATTCGCCGTCACTACTGTTCCCGATTCTGTGAAGGGCGAACGTATTGTATTGCTGGTTAAGGGTGACGTCGATGCCGAGGACATTGCTCGTAAGCTCCGCAAGTCGGGTATGCCGCCTCTAATGCTCCCTGGCTCTGTATTCTGTGTCGATGGTATTCCCAAGCTGGGTAGCGGCAAGTGGGATTTCAACGGCATGAAAAAGCTGGCCACCGAGCTTGTGGCGAAGTAGACATTACTACATTCACCCTATGCTTCTTAAACATTTTGTGGTGAATCCTTTTGGCGTGAATGCCTTCGTGCTGAGCAACGATGCGGGCGAGGCAATACTCATTGACCCTAGCGTAAGTCGTGAGGCAGAGCGTAAAGCCTTTGCCGACTACATCTCCTCCAACAACTTGAAGGTGGTTCGCCTACTGAACACCCACCTGCATTTGGACCATGTGCTGGGTAACGCCTTCGTGGAGCGAACCTACGGTGTAAAACCCGAGGCTCACGAAGAAGACGCCTTCTTGCTAGACCTTCAAGAGGAACAGAGCCAGATGTTTGGCCTGCCTGTAGAAGAAACATCTCCCGCGTTGGGGGACTACCTGGCTGAAGGGGACGTGGTGGAAATTTTGGGAATCTCCTTGAAGGTGCTTCACATTGCAGGTCATTCTCCTGGGGGTCTGGCATTTTATTGCGAGAATCCTGGGGAAGTTAATGGAAAGAATGCGCCGCCTTTGCTGTTTTCGGGTGACATTTTGTTTGCTGGAAGCATGGGCCGTTCCGACCTTTTCGGCGGCGACGAAGAAGCTCTTGTTTCGGGAATCAAAAGCAAGCTGATGCCGCTCCCTGCAGAGACCCTGGTTTTTCCAGGTCACGGACCATCTACAACTATAGGCGATGAACGCTGTTGGTTCTAGCTACGAATCTTAGGCCTGCAGAAATACCTGGGGCAAACAGTCAATGACATCGCTGGGGAGCATGGAGAATGCTCCGAATTTTTCACGGGCTTCTTCGCCAGCTTTTTGGTGCAGATATGCTCCAAGTATAGCTGCGTTTTCGGTGGAAACGCCTTGGGCAAGCATAGCGACAATGATACCGGTAAGCACATCTCCTGAGCCGCCCTTGGCCATGCCGGAATTGGCAGCAGGCACCACAAAAATTTTTTCGTCGGGTGTGGCGATGAGGATGGGGCTTCCTTTCAGCAGGATTGTCTTGCTTAAATCCTTCGCCTTTTTCTTTAGCAGTTTGCAGGTTTCCCGAAGGTCGCTGGTGTCTTGCGGTAACTCTCCGAAGAGCCTTGCGAATTCTCGCTTGTGAGGCGTCAGTAATGCGGGAGCTATGGCGTTTCTTAGAATGGTGGTGTTTAGGGTATTCAAACCGTCGGCATCAATGACCATGGGAACTTGGCAGTTTGCTGTAAATTCTGCGACCGCTTTCCTAGTATCGTCGTTTAGCGAAAGCCCGGGGCCAATGGCTACGGCTTGAACATGGCTTGTGTATGCCAATAATTTTTGCACATGTTGTGGTTCAAAACAGGCAGCATCTTCCAAACTCATAAAAACAGGTTCGGACATTTTTGTTTGCAGTACGGGCATAATGGAACTGGGGGCGGCCAAAGTCACAAGTCCGGCACCGCTTCTGAGGCAAGCTTTGGTACAGAGGGCTGCTGCTCCTGGCATATCCTTGGAGCCTGCGATGATCAGTGCGCAACCTTGGTCACGCTTTTCGCCACATTCATTCCTGCGGGGTAACAAATCGGGAATGTCACCCTCTGTCATTAGGTAAATTCCCTGGCTTAATTCTTTCAATAGGGTTTTGGAGTAGGGAAGTTTTGCCACCTTCGCTTTCCCGAAATAGGGCAGCCCCTGGGTGGTAAACGCTTCCAGTCTTGGAGCTCCAAACATTAGGGTTTGCGTCGCGTGGACTGCATGTTGCTTGTTGCCGCCGGTGGTTGTAAATCCTGTAGGTACATCGGCGCTGAGCACAGGGACTTTAGATTCATTAATCAGGCGGACTACGCTTGCGTAAGGTTCTCGCAGCTCGCCTTTGCCGCCGGTTCCCAGCATGCAGTCTATGATCAGTTGGTAGCGGTCAAGGCTCTTTAGACCGGCTACCTTTTCTGGAGAATCTATCAGGACAAGGCGCCCCCCTTCTTTTTGAAAGACCCTATAGGCTAGGGCCGCCTCTCCCTTGAACTTCTCGGGAGTGCTGAGGCTGTACAGAGTGCAGGGGATTCCCGCCTGAATCAAAAATTCTCCGCAGACAAGACCATCGCCACCGTTGTTTCCGCTGCCGATAAATAGCGCCACGGCACAATTTTTGGGTATGGCATTATCATCTGACTTTAGCATATCTACGGTGGCCTCGAAAAGAGCCTTGCCAGCAATGTGCATCAGAGCATAGCCCTTCTTTATGTCGCCCGCCTTGGTTTGTTCATCCAGACTGCGAATTCCTTCTACGGTCAGTACGTTCATAATTTATCCTTGCAAAAGGACCTGAAAAAATTCGGGTCTGTGAAAGTCAGGCTTTTCTGTGTCGATGGGGAAGGCGCTCAGGTAGTGAGGTGTCTTGGCTTTGTCGGCACACTTGTAGAGGTTTCCTTCCAGGACCACACCTTCGAAACTGTTCAGGCCAAAAATTTCAGGTGGAATGTTTACCGTGACACCCCAGCATATCAAGTTACCGGCCACACTGGCGAGCTGCTTTTCCCGTGTAATTTTGGCAAGTAGTTCTGGGGGTAATTTTTGACGGTCTTGCCGTCCTGTGCCACGAGCCGCTAAGATAAAACCACGACTAGTGATTTCAAAGTTAAAGTATTCTGTAGGGTTCTTTGGATTTCGCAAAAAAATCTCTACGCAGGAATCTTCCCAGCTGGATCCATTGTCTTCACGGACTTCGGCCCTAAAACAGTCCATGGGCTCTTCCACCATGAATTCTACTTGGAGCGATCCGTTTACATAGGCAACTTGGGCCTGTACGGCGGGCAGGGTGATTCCCTGGTTTGCTTTCCATGAAAGGTTTGGCTTCAACAGCATGGTGTCCCCGGTGATTAATCAGTTTTTTAGTGACTAAAATATATGATTAATCACCTAAGTCACGTAGGACATCTTTGAAAATTCTCCGAAAAATGGGAATTTCTTCTTTGGCATGTTTTTTGCGAATAAGGCTGCGTCCATATAACAAACAAAAGGAGGCCTTATGGCTAAGACAAACGAAAAACAGAAAACAACTGTAGAAGAAAAGGAAACCGCCTTTGATTGCCTTGCGGTAACCAAGGTAGATGTGTGGCCCTTCAAGGAAGGTGCCGACTTGGGCCACATGAAGGGCTATGCCCAGGTGGTACTCAATGAACAGATGGTGCTTCGTGGGCTCCGTGTCATGGATGGTGAGTACGGTCTGTTTGTAAGCTACCCCAATGATCCGTTCTTCAAGGGTGATGATTATCGCAACATCTACCACCCCATTACCCGCAAGCTTCGTGAACATATCGAGAATTGTGTGCTGGAAAAATACCAGGCCACAGTGGCAGCGTAAATTATGTTCAGAAGAATCCGTTCTTACTGTCTGTTCGGCATCAAGGCGATTCCGGTAAGCGTCGAGGTAGATGCCTCCCAGGGGCTTCCGGGGTTTACCCTGGTGGGGCTCCCGGATAATGCGGTAAGGGAATCTCGGGAGCGTGTCGTTTCAGCGATACGTACCGTAGATAAGGTGGTGACAGGTTTCCGGACCACTGTGAACCTGTCACCCGCGGATTTGCGTAAGGAAGGTAGCGCTCTGGATTTGCCTTTGGCCATTGGGCTTCTGGCCGCTACCGAAGAAATATCCGTTCCCCATTTAGAAGGGTGCGTCTTTGTCGGGGAACTCTCCCTGGATGGCCTTTTGAAGGGCGTCCGGGGAGTACTTTCCATCGCTATGGATCTTGCACGGGACAAGAATTCCATTCTGGTAATCCCAAGGGAGAACGAGCAAGAGGCTTCTTTGGTGGAGGGGCTACGCTATATTTGTGCCGACTCCCTAAAAGAATGTATTGAAATTTTAGAACAAGATAATGAAGAGCTTGTCCACTGTGCCTGCGGGCTCGAACGCCAAAAGTTTGTATCTAGTCTGGAAGTTCCAGATTTCAAGGACGTGGTGGGCATGGAAGGTGTTAAACGGGCTTTAGAGGTGGCGGCTGCCGGAGGTCATAATTTCCTCCTGATCGGTTCACCGGGCGCGGGCAAGACGCTTTGCGCCCGGTGTCTTCCAGGAATTTTGCCGGAGATGTGCGATGAGGAAGTGCTGGAGACCACCCGTATTCATTCTTGCGCCCGGAGCCCTGGTAATATGGGACTGTTCCGCCCTGTGCTGGTGCGACCTTTTCGTACCCCCCACCACAGTGCTTCTATGGTAGCTCTTGTAGGTGGTGGGGCACGCTTGCTACCTGGTGAGGCAAGCCTTGCCCATAACGGCGTTCTATTCCTAGATGAGCTTCCTGAGTTCAACCGCGGTGTCTTGGAGGCTTTGCGAGAACCTATGGAAGAGGGTGAGATTTCGGTGAGCCGTGCCAGCGGTACTGTGGTGTGGCCAGCCCGCTTTATGATGGGGGCTGCTATGAATCCCTGCCCTTGCGGTTACTCCATGGACCCCAAGCGGGTGTGTACTTGCCTGCCCGATGCCCGTAAGCGTTACCAAGAAAAAATTTCGGGGCCGCTCTTGGATCGTATAGATATTCAGGTGTGCGTGCCGCCGGTGGAACCGTCCCAGTTTGCCCGCAAGTCTACCGCTGAGCCTTCCGCTGCCATTCGCAGCCGGGTCTGTGCGGCTCGGAAACTCCAGCGAGAACGTTTCGACGGGCTGCCATTCCGGTGTAATGCCGACATGAATTCCGATGCCGCCCGCCGTTTTGCGCAGATGGAACTGGCCACTGAAAAGTTTGCAGTAGCTTCTGCTGAAAAAATGAACTTGAGCGCCCGAGGGTATTATCGCCTGTTGAAGGTGTCCCGCACCATTGCAGATTTACGCCATTCGGAGTCTGTGGAAATACCAGACTTGGCCGAAGCGTTACGTTACCGGGCGTTTAGGGGGTGACCTACCGGGAGACCTTGATGCTTGCCATAGCGCCCATGCTTTGGGGAATGGCGTTTGGTTTGCGTACCGACACTTGGGTCGCCTGAGTCTTCGGGTAGTGGTCCAGAATGAACTTTGCTGTTTCTAGAACTAAAGTCTCTACCAGTTGGAACCGACTTTCTTTGATGAAGGCCTGCAAGTGTTCTGCCAACTGGGCGTAGTCGATGGAGTGGATTAGGTCGTCGTTACGGGCGGCCAAGGTGAAGTCTAGCCACAAGTCTACGTTTAGAACCACAGGCTGAACCGCCTCCCTTTCAAAGGGAAGCGTTCCTATGATGCAGTCAAACTGCAAGTCTTTTATAGAAATGCAGCCGTTTTCGACTACCATACGTAGAGCACGATGGCAGCAGTCAGGCTAAGCCCAGCCACACCGAACCAAATGTTACGAGCTGTGGAATAAGAATCCTGGGTCTTCTTGTTGGTCTTTTTGCGTTCTTGGAGCTGGGCGATGGTGTAGCCGTTGCCCAAATCCGCTTTTTGTATCATGGCCTCTCGGCACTTGCCATCGAAGTTACAAGCCTTGTCCACTTCGTTAAGGAGCTGATCCTCAACATCGGACAGGTCGTCGTAGGCGTCCTTGGCTTCGTTGGCCTTGGAGTGCTGGAGCACGCCCATGACGGCGGAACCGAGGAAGACTGCAGCAAGGCCGACGGCGGACCAGAAGCGGACTTCGTCAGCAATACCGAAACGGTCGGTTACGTCGCTAGAGGCTCCGTATGCAGCGTTGTCTCTTTCGTCGGCTTCTTCGTTGGTGGAATCCACATCGCCAGCTACATCGTAGCCTTCGTCTTCCTCTTCTTCTTCGCAATCGGGGTCGTTCTCGTCACATTCTTCCTCTTCGTCCTTCGGGCCAGCGCCAGCATCTGCGGCGGCAAATTCTGCGTCTTCGGCTGCAGCATCGGCGTTTGCAGCCTTGAGCTGAATGGGGTCACCATTGATGAAGGCAATGGCAGTAGTGGCACCCGGGACAAATACGGACTTGCCGTCAAAGTAAACTTTCTCCACGTCGTCGGTGGCAGGCATGCCACGGCGGGGGTAGAGCTTGGCCTTGACCAGGGCGGTGTAGTCCGTTCCATCGGGGGCGGTCAGGGCTGTCATGGAGCTCAAGTCGCCGGCGCTGCCCTGGTAAATCTGGTAAGCGGTAGGCTGTTCGCCAAAGGGATCGGTGAACTTTTGACGGACCACCAGACGGCCTTCTTGGAGGGTGGCAACCTCGTCTACGGGAATGGTTGTTAATTCGCCGCCAAATTCAGCGGTGATGACGTCGTCCGGGGAACCGGGGTCCTGGGCGGCAAATTCTTCGATATCGTAGGGGCCGGCGAAAGCCGCGGCCACAAAAAGACAAATCGTCGCTAAAAACGAACGCTTCATTTTCTTACTCCAAAAATAATATCCCTTCGAAATATATAAAAAAAAACGTGAAATGTTAATTTTTTGCCATAAAACCGCATTTTGGATCCTTCTTTTTGGCCTTGTTGCATATTTTCGGGGATATATTGCCTTTTTTTAGGGAAAATTCTACTTTTTAGCCCGTAAATTTTAACCCTAAAAGAGGAATCCATAATGGCAAAGCTCTCTATCGAAGATCTCGAACTCGCCGGCAAGCGCGTGTTCATCCGTGT
>JAEEGL011274452.1_pt1 | contig 12347 bp, 10 predicted proteins | sample 9134231 | NCBI WGS metagenome assembly JAEEGL01 (sample SAMN16246548, study PRJNA631951) | gut metagenome | biome: gut microbiome; feature: rumen; material: fiber-attached | host: Bos | place: Iran: Karaj | collected 2018-10 | reverse complement strand
TGAGCCTCGTCATATTTCTCTCGTGCTGCCATGTATTCTTTATTTTGAACGTGTAAAGATAGCAATAATTTTGCCAACTCAGCCCAAAACCGCCATTATTTTAATTTTTTTTTGATTTCTTGCAAGCCTTTGTGAGCAATAAACCTTAGCGGCTTGGCAACTTAACGCGAGATTCAATCCGCTGGATAGTAGCGTTCAAGCATGCTGGGTGAAAGGGCAGTCATACGATTACACGAAATGTGTACCACAAAATGTGTAATGGGAGAGCTAGCGGCGGAAGTGGCTTGGGGTTTTGCCAGTCATGCGCTTGAAGAACTTGGTGAGGAATGACGGGTTGGGGAAATTCATGTCATCGCAGATGCGGGTGATGGGTTTCTGGGTGTGCAACAGGTCGATTTTAATGCGTGTGACCAGCGCTTCGTCAATCCACTGCTTGGCGCTTCTGCCGCTTGCCTGCTTGACGACCGTGCTCAGGTATCGCGGTGTGATGCACAGGCGCGAGGCATAGAAATCGATGGTGTGGTGCTCTGGCGCAAACTCGCTCACCAGTTGGATGAAGTCGGTGAACAGGCGTTGCTCGCGGGACTGGTTCTTGCGGTCAGTCTGCTCCTGGCGGCTCCACAGGTTGTCCACATACCACAGCAGGGCGCTCACCAGATGCAGCGTCACCTGGCTGCTGCCATCAGGCTGCTTCAAGTGCTGATAGAGCATGAGGTGCAACTGGTCAAGAAACTCTTGTTGGGCGGGTCCCAGATGTAACTGGAAGTCACGCAAGTGGCCGTCAAAGGCCCTGGGGATGCGGTTGCCGATGGCGAGCGAGAACAGCTCGTCGCTGATAGACAGGCCGATGCCTTGAATGTCGGCCGAGGCATCCTTGTATTGCAGGATGCCGTTACTGCCCAGGAAAACAAGGTCTCCCGCCTCAAATCGCCGCTCCATCATGTTGATGATGGGTGTGGCCCAGCCGTTCTTGATGAGGAGGATGCGCATCTCGGGCATGAGCGTCGGTTGGTCGACGAGCTGTTCCTTGATCAGGCTCAGTCGCACATCGCGCGCCACAGCCAGGTTGCGAGTGATGTAGTTGTTGGCCGCTGCCTCGTCGTTGCCCTCAATGAGTTGCTTGAGTTGGGTCAGATTTAATTGTCTCAATTCTGCCATAGTTGTCTTGATTTTGGATACAAAGGTAACTAAATACGGTAAAAAACCGAGTTTTTTTAGCCTTTTTTGTACAAATGGAGTATTTTCTTCTTGTTTTAGATAGTTGAGGGTTCCCAATATGGCAGTAATTTTGCGGTATCAAACCAATTTTTAATGATATGAAACGGCTATTTTTTGTCATCAGCATTTTCATAGCGGTCAATGCCATGGCCCAGACGCTCGAGCAGTGTCAACAGGCCGCCGAGCGCAACTATCCGCTCATCGCCCAGCATGACCTGATCGCCCGCACGACCGACCTCACCGTCGCCAATATCCAGAAGGGGTGGCTGCCTCAGCTGTCGGCAACGGCCCAGGCGACTTACCAGAGCGCCGTCACCGCATGGCCTGACGAGATGAAAGGGCTGATGCAGCAGATGGGGGTGGACATGAAGGGGCTGGCCAAGGACCAGTACCGCGTGGGGCTGGACTTGCAGCAGACGGTGTTTGACGGCGGGGCCATCGGTGCCCAGAAGCAGGTGGCCCGTGAGCAGGGCGCAGTGCAGCAGGCACAACTCGACGTCAGTCTGTACCAGGTGCGCCAGCGCGTCAACGAGATGTACTTCGGCCTCTTGCTGCTCGACGACCAGATCAGCCTGAACAACGACTTGCAGGAGCAGCTCGCTGCCAGCGAGAAGAAACTCACCTCGATGGTTAAGCACGGCACAGCAGCCCAGTGTGACTTGAACAATGTCACCGCCGAGCGCCTGAACGTCGTCCAGCAGATGACCACCCTGGAGTCGCAGCGCCGCGTGCTGATGGCGATGCTCGGCACCTTCTGCGGGCTGGAGATGGCCCAGGTGAGCAAGCCTGCTGCAGTTGAGGCCGTGGACGGTAACAACCGTCCTGAACTGCGCCTCATCGACAGCCAGTTGCGCCTTGCCGATGCCCAAGACCGTGCCCTCACGGCGGCCTTGTTGCCCCGCTTGGGCGTGTTCGCTCAGGGCTTCTACGGATACCCGGGCTATAACATGTTCAAGGACATGATGGGCCGCCAGTGGTCGTGGAACGGCATGGTGGGCGCCCGCTTGACGTGGAACATCGGCGCCCTTTATACCCACCGCAACGACAAGGCCAAGGTGCAGTTGCAGCGCGAAACCGCCCAGAACCAGCGCGAGGTGTTCCTGTTCAACAACCGCTTGGAGCAGATGCAGCAGAACGAGGCCATCGACCGCTACCGCCGCCTGATGAGCCAGGACGACGAGATCATCGCCCTGCGGGAGCAGGTGCGCAAGGCGGCCGAGTCCAAACTCTCGCACGGCCTCATCGACGTGAATGACCTCCTGCGTGACATCAACAGCGAGAATGCCGCGCGTCTGCAGCGCTCCATCCACGAGATTGAGATGCTCAAGCAGATGTATGACCTGAAATATACAACGAACAATTAACCAAACAGCATAACGATGAAAAGGACAACAATCATGGCAAGCGTGGCACTCTTGTTAGTGACCGCTTGCGGCAAGAAGGAGAAGGCGTTTGACGCCACGGGAACATTTGAGGCCGTCGAGGTGACCATCTCGGCCAAGGCCACGGGTGAGTTGAAATCCTTTGACGTCACCGAGGGGCAGACCATCGAGGGCGGCACCCAGGTGGGACGCATCGACACCTATCAGCTGACGCTCAAGAAGCAGCAACTCGAGACACAGCGCGGCCAGTTAGCAGCCAGTAAGCGCCAGTTGTCGTCTAACCGTTCGGCTGCCAGCAACCAGCAGTTGGACCTGAACAAGCAGCTCTCGTCCATCCAGCAGCAGATTGCCAACGCCCAGCGTGAGCGCCAGCGCTATGCCGAACTCGTCAAGGACGGCGCCGTGCCCCGCAAGCAACTCGACGACATCGACAACCAGATCAAGGTGCTCAACCGCCAGATGGAGGCCACACGGGACCAAATCCGCAGTGCCAATGCCGCGCTCGCCGAGCAGGGCAAGGGCATCGGTGCCCAGATGGAGGGAATCGACGCACAGGTGGCAGGCATCGACGCACAGCAACGCCAACTCGATGATCAGATTGCCAATGCCGACATCGTCGCCCCCTACAAGGGTACCGTGCTGGAGAAATACGTCGAGCAGGGCGAATTTGTCTCGACAGGCAAGCCGCTGTTCAAGATGGCCGATGTGGACAATATGTTCATCCGCGCCTATGTGACCTCGGCCCAGTTGCAGAACATCAAGGTGGGGCAGCCCTGCAAGGTGTTTGCTGACTATGGCGATGGCAAGAAGAAGGAGTACCCCGGCACAATCACCTGGATATCCAACCGTTCGGAGTTTACCCCCAAGACCATCCTGACCGATGACGAACGCGCTGACCTGGTCTATGCCGTCAAAATCGCTATCAAGAATGACGGCTATGTCAAGATCGGGATGTACGGGGAGGTGAAATTTTAGTTGAATTTCTCTAGATGCTCTAGAAAATCTAGATGATCTAGAAAAACTAGAGCCTCCAGATCACTGATATCTCATGAATGCGATAGAGGTAAATAACGTATCCAAGTCCTATGGCAAGGTCAAGGCGCTCGATGACGTGTCTTTCACTGTGGGCCAGGGTGAGGTCTTCGGCCTCATCGGGCCTGACGGTGCCGGCAAGACGTCGTTGTACCGCATCCTGTGTACCCTGCTGCTCCCGGACTCGGGCACGGTTGCGGTGGACGGTTTTGATAGCGTGCGCCAGATGACCGACATCCGCCGCAGGGTAGGGTATATGCCGGGCAAATTCTCCCTCTATGAAGACTTGACGGTAGAGGAAAACCTGGCGTTTTTTGCCACCTTGTTCGGAACGACGGTCGAGGAAGGCTATGACAGCATCCGGGCGATCTATAGCCAGATTGAGCGCTTCAAGAACCGCCGCGCCGGAGCGTTGTCGGGCGGCATGAAGCAGAAGTTGGCGCTCTCGTGTGCCCTGGTGCACAGCCCCAGTGTGCTCTTCCTCGACGAACCCACGACGGGCGTTGATCCCGTGTCGCGCAAGGAGTTCTGGGACATGCTCGGTGCCCTCAAGGACCGTGGCATCACCATTGTGGCCTCGACGCCCTATCTGGATGAGGTGCGCCGCTGTGAGCGTGTGGCCTTCCTCGACCATGGCCAGGTGCGCGGCATCGGCACTCCCGATGAGATCCTGACGCGCTTTGCCGACATTTTCAACCCGCCAGGCATCGAGCATGCCCCGGGCACCGAAGTCCATGAAGAAAACGTCATCGAGGTCGAGCACCTGGTCAAGGCCTTCGGCAGTTTCCATGCCGTTGACGACATCAGCTTCACGGTCAAGCGCGGTGAAATCTTCGGTTTCCTGGGTGCCAACGGCGCCGGCAAGACTACCGCGATGCACATGCTCACGGGCCTGAACCAACCCACAAGCGGTACGGGCCGTGTGGTGGGCTACGACATCCGCACCGAGCACGAGCAGATCAAGAAGCACATCGGCTACATGAGCCAGAAGTTCTCCCTCTATGAGGACTTGACCGTGGCCGAGAACATACGCCTCTTTGGCGGCATCTACGGCATGAACGACGCGGATATCGCCCGCAAGACCGACGAAATGCTTGAGCGACTGCGCTTCGCCGATCACAAGAACACGCTGGTGGCCTCGTTGCCGCTGGGGTGGAAGCAGAAGTTGGCTTTCTCGGTCAGCATCTTCCATGAGCCGGGCGTGGTGTTCCTCGATGAGCCCACGGGCGGCGTGGACCCCGCCACGAGGCGTCAGTTCTGGGAACTCATCTATGATGCCGCCAGCCGTGGCATCACCGTGTTTGTCACCACCCATTACATGGACGAGGCGGAGTACTGCGACCGCATTTCCATCATGGTGGATGGCAAAATCAAGGCAATAGGCCCCCCCAGCGAGTTGAAACAGAAGTTTAACCAGCCTGATATGGACCACGTGTTCACCTATCTGGCCCGCCAGGCCACCCGCAGCAGCGATTAACGTCATGAAACAGTTCATTTCATTTGTCATCAAGGAAGGGAAGCACATCCTGCGCGACAAGCGCACGATGCTGATCCTCTTTGGTATGCCGCTGGTGCTGATGCTGATTTTCGGATTCGCTATCACCACCGACGTGAAGAACGTGCGCACGATTGTCGTCACCAGTTCGATGGACCACTTGACGCAGCAGGCGGTGGACCGCTTAGCGGCTTCGGAGTATTTTACCATCGTCCAAGTCGTGGCTACGCCCAAGGATGCCGAGCGCCTCATCCGGGGTCAGAAAGCCGACATGGCTATCGTCTTCGGAGCGGATTTCGCCTCCAAGCGTAGTGGCGTCCAGTTCATCGTTGATGGCGCAGACCCCAATATGGCCCAGCAGTGGACCAACTATGCCACCAGTGTGATGCTGAATCCCGACGGAGGGGCTGTGAACACCAAGATGCTCTATAACCCGCAGATGAGGTCGGCCTACAACTTTGTACCCGCCATTATGGGTATGCTGTTGATGCTAGTGTGCGCGATGATGACGTCCATCTCGATTGTGCGGGAGAAGGAGAAGGGCACGATGGAGGTCTTGCTCGTCTCTCCTGTCAAGCCCTTGATGATTATCGTTGCCAAGGCGATACCTTATCTGGTGCTGGCCTTCGTCATCCTGATCATTATCCTGTTGATGGCCAGGTTTGTGCTCGGTGTGCCGCTGGTCGGCTCATTGTTCTGGATAATCGCGATTTCGGTTATCTACATCCTGTTGGCCCTCTCGTTGGGACTGCTCATCAGCAATGTGGCCAAGACGCAGTTGGTGGCGCTCTTGCTCTCGGCGATGGTCCTGCTGGTGCCCATCGTGATGCTCAGCGGCATGCTGTTTCCTGTGGAGTCGATGCCCACGGTGCTGCAGTGGATTTCGGCCATTGTGCCGCCCCGCTACTACATCGAGGCCATGCGCAAATTGATGATTATGGGCGTCGGCATCAAGGAGGTGGCCCGTGAGGTGATCATTCTTGTGGGCATGGTGACTCTGCTGATGACTCTTGCCCTGGTCAAGTTTAACAAACGACTCGAATGAAAACAATAAAGTATCTCATACAGAAGGAGTTTACTCAGATTCGTCGCAATGCCTTCCTGCCGAAACTCATTGTGGTGTTTCCCATCATGATTATGTGCGTCATGCCCTGGGTGATGAACATGGAGGTGAAGAATATCAAGGTCACCATTGTGGACAACGACCGCTCCACCTTGTCGCAGCAGCTGGTGCACAGCATCGAGGCCAGCAACTACTTCATCTTCAAGGGGCAGCAACCCACCTATCGAGCGGCGCTGCAAGAGGTCGAGCAATCGCGGGCCGATGTCGTGATGGTCATTCCGCAAGATTACAGTCGCGACTTGACCCTGGGTAAGCAGCCGCAGGTGCTCATCGCCGCCAACGCCGTCAATGGCACCAAGGGGGCGATGGGCGGGGCTTACCTGTCGCAGATTGTCACGGCCCATGTCAACCCTGACATCGCCGCGATGCAGTCGCGTGTGTCAACCTTGTTCCTGTATAATAAGAACCTGAATTTCAAGCTGTTCATGATACCTGCCCTGTTTGCCATCGTGATGATGTTGATGACGGGTTTCCTGCCCGCGCTCAACATCGTGGGCGAGAAGGAGGCGGGCACCATCGAGCAGATCAACGTCACGCCCGTGAGCAAGTGGTCGTTTATCCTGGCCAAACTCATTCCTTACTGGGTGATTGCCCTGTTTGTCATCACGGTGTGCCTGCTGTTGGCCTGGGCAGTCTATGGCATCACCAGCGTTGGCCCACTGGCGCTGATTTATCTGCTGGTGATGTTGCTGGCCTTGTTTTGGAGTTCGTTCGGCCTGATGATCAGCAATTACAGCGACACGATGCAGCAAGCCATCTTCGTGATGTGGTTTTTCGTGGTGATGATGTTGTTGCTCTCGGGCCTGTTCACGCCCACGCGCTCGATGCCCTCATGGGCCTATGCCACGACCTATGTCAACCCCATGTCCTATTTCATCGAGGCGGTGCGCACCGTTTTCATCCGTGGCGGCGGGCTGGCCAGCATCTGGCATCAGGTACTCGCCCTGCTGGGTATCGGTTCGCTCATGGCCACGTGGGCCGTCATCAGCTACAAGAAAAACTCCTGATAAGCCTATAGATTTAACGTGAGTTCGACGAAAATCAAGTACTGATGAAGCTGTGTCATAATAGGCCTCTGGGTTTTAATCGGCCTAACGGCCGAGAAATTAAACAAAATTTAGTATTAATATTAAACAAATTAAATTTTTATTTTAATTTTATTAATAATTTTGCTTAATTTGGCTTCGCCGAGCTAAAGGTTCTCGCGCGAAGCGCGATTCAATTTGCGACAAATGAATTATGACACACCCTCATCAGTGGTTTACTTTTTTCTTGTTCTACTCGGTGATGGCTTTACTTTGTTAGGGGGAACATGCGGCCATCGAGGGTGAAGTCGAGGTCGTCGCACTTGAACGAGCCACCGATAATTAAGCCTTGGGTGTCAAGCTCGATATCCAGGTCGGTGATGGTGTAGAAGCCTCTGTAGCTGGATTCTGCCTCATCGGCGGTGATGGTGTAGCCCGTGGTAGTGGGCGTCACGGTCAAGTTGCTGTACTGGATTTGTCCAGCCTGAACCGAACCGCTCATGTTGGGGATGAAGTTGCTGATTATCATGGTGCAGGTATCACCCTTGGCATTGAGAGCAAACATATAGGCCGACTGATCGTGGCTGAAGTGGTTGTTGTTGTCAGGGTTGGTGACCATGGTGGTCGTGTAGTTATACAGCAAGTGGGTGGAACTGTACACCTTGGCGGAACCTTCCTCAAATGAGAACCACATCGCGCCCGTAGTAAAGTCGATATAACCGGTCAATTGCTCAATGCCGGTAAAGTCGCCTGAGCCCGCAACGTCAAATTTATAGACCGTGGCGCCCTGGAGGTTCAGCTTCATCTGTGGCGTGGTGATGGTGTGGGACTGGCCGTTGATGTCCTTGTAGTCGGTGGTGAATTGGACGAGCATATTGGTGTAGTCAAGTTCGACCTTGGCGATTCCCTGTGAGAACACCACATTGTCGCCGTCAACTGCACGGTTGTTGATGGTCATTCTTGAGGTCTGCTTGTTGACAGTCTCATCATTGTCATTGCAGGCGCTCAACGATACGAGTGCCAGCACTGCAAAAAGATAAAAGAATTTTTTCATTTCCTTCTTCTAGTTTTAATTGGTTGTATAATTGTTGATTAATATGCGGTGTAGTCGGGATAAGTGGTGCCCGTGGCGACGACGGTGGCGCTGCCGCCCATCATGAAGGTGGCCTTCAACGAATCGTTGACCAGGTCAATGTCGGCGTGGAACGTCTTGAACGGGTACTTATCGGTCGTGGAGATCACGCTGGAGGTGCTGTCCACCCAGTTGCGGTACACGCCGCTGGTCCTGATGTTCTCGCCCTGGACGAGATAGCCGTTGGCCGTGGGGGTAAGTTCAGCGCCGTTACCGGTGAGGTTGATAAAGTATTTCAGATCCTTGGCGTGAACGATGCCCATCACCTTGATCAGCACACTTGACGAGGCGGGCCTGAGCTCAAACTGGTACATGGCGCCGTCCATGACTGTGGTCTTGGTCGTGTCGTCATAGGTGATTGTGCTCTTGCTCTTGAGGAAGAACACCTCGGGGAGGGTGGAGATGACGCGGATGCCGTCGGCAGTGGTATAGATATAGCGCATCGAGCCCTCGTTGAAGTCAACATAGCCCTTGAAGTCCTTGAACTGGCCGTTGCCAGTGGCTGAAAGCTCATAGAAACCCAGCCTCTTGGGGCGCGCTGTGATATTGCTGATGCTCAGCGTCTTGTCGCCGCTGCCGTCCTTGTAGTTGAGTTCCAGCGAGGCGATGTGCTTGACGGTGTCGAGTGTGAGCTTGTTGTGCGTGTTGCTGATGCCCATCACGGTGCCTGTCGTGGTGTTGTACATGTGGTTGATCATCGGGGTGTTGACGGTGAAGACGCCGTCGCCCCTCTTGGGCTCGTCGTTGTCACTGCATGAGATGGCTCCCATGAGCACGCCCATCATTGCTATCAATAAAAAGATCTTTTTCATGACTTTTGTTTTGAAATGTATAATAGATATTGGCCGCAAAGTTACATTAAAAAACAAATGGCGCCTGTAATCTTGCGCCATTTGTAATGTTTTTTATATTAAATGTAGTTAAAAACAGTTCTATTTGAGTCTGCCGCTTTCCTCAAAGTGGCCCCCGTGGCAGTCAAACTTGATGAAATAGGACTTCACATTGGTGTCAACGGTGCAAAGCAGGTTGTGCACTAAGTAAGCATCACCAGGCATGGGCGTCCAAGTGTTGCCGCGCTGCATAAATGCAACAATGCCAGTGCCGGCATAGGTATAAACCTTGCCATTCTTGTCAACGGTTACGGGAGCGTCCACACGCAGGGTCATCGCGGGAGATGTGGCATCGCCGATGTGGAACACGATGTTGTACATGTAGATACTGCTCGAGTCCTTGCTCATGTTGATGTCAAACGTGAAATGGGTGTCGTCAGGGTTCTCGTAAGCGCTTTCCAAGCTCTGGGCAGGGGGAATAACGGGTCCGTCCTTCTCATCGCCGCAAGCAGTGAACACCATGCCTAACATGGTGAACACGAATAACATACTGAAAAATTTCTTCATAGTTTTTTCTTTTTTTTAATTATTTAAATTGTTAATTGACAAGTAGTTGATTTTTCCCTTTGTTTTGCAAAAATACTCGAATTGCCCTAAACGGCAAAATTTTATAGACCTTTTTGCCGATTGTATAGATGAAAACATGATTAAGTGGTCTCTAGAAGTTCAAACGAAGGGTGGCGCCGAGCTGGCGGCCATGGCCGCGTTGCAGGAAGTGGTGCTGGATAGACACGAAGTAGAAGGTCTTATACTGGGTGCCGGTGAGGTTGCGGCCCCACAGTTGCAGGCTGTAATGCTGTTGTTTCCAGGTGACGGAAGCACCCAGCAGGGCGTAGAACGGTTGGTGCAGCGTGTTGGCCTCGTCCCAATAGATGTCGCCCGTGGCGCGCACGTTGGCGGCCAGGGTGAGCATCTTGTTCATGTCATTGCTGATTTTGAACGAATGATCCACTTCGGCAAACAGGGTGTGCATCGGGGCGTAGGGGACACGCTTGCCGCTGTGATCCACCTTGCCATCGTTGTAATCCTTGAACGTCGCATGAGTGAAACCATAACTTAAATTCATGTGGGTTAACTCGGTGGGAGTCACCGACATGGCGAACTCGGCGCCCCAGCTGTAAGTCTTGCCCGCATTGGTCATCATGCGGCCCGTTGTGGTGCCCGGCGGAAACACTGTCAACTGTCGGTCACGGCAGTCCATGAAGAACACGTCCATGTCGCTCTGTACGCGACCGTCCCAACATTCAAAGTGGCCACCCAGCTCGTAGTTCCAGGCCTTCTCGGGCTTGTAGCCCACCATCTTGTCCACATCATACTGCATGCCGATGCCCATCATCTTCATCAGCCGCTGCTGCAAGACGTCGCTGAACATCTGGGTATTGAAACCGCCGGCCTTGCTGCCGCGCGACGCAGCGAGATAGATGGTATGGTTCTTGCCCGCCCAGGGGTGCCAAGTGAGGCTCACATTGGGCAACAGGTCCAAGAAATCCTTGTTGAGAGTGCCATGGTCGTCGATGTTGATGAGTTCATGGGCAAACACTTCGCCTGTTGCCCCCACGAGGATGCTATAGCCCGTGTGCGTCTCGCTGTGGTAGTTGAGGTGGGCGTGCTCATAGTCGAGGCGCAGTCCAGCCTGCAGGGTCCACTGCCCCCAGTGGTAGGTGCTCTCGTGGTAGAGCGCAGCGCCCCAACTGGGGCTGATGAAGTGGCTGCCGAGCAGGAACGAGCGGGTGTCCCACGCGATGGGGTACTCGGGGATGGCGTCGTTGGCGTGCTTCTCGATCAGCTGTGCGATGCCGTAGTCGTAGAAAGTGACCGGGGCATCCATCCTGTAACGGCGGAAGAAACCGCTGGCGCCCATGAGCCAGTTATAGCCCGAGGCCTTCTCGTGGCTGCGAGCGATAAAATCCTGAGTCACGGCGTGTTCGCTGCGCGCCTGGGTCAGGGTAAAGTAGTCTCGTACGGTGAAATCCTGGTCCAGCGTCATGTTGTCATCCAGATACTGGTAACTGGTGATGCTGGACAAGGTGAAGCGGTCAAAGGCCTTGCGCACGGTCAAGCCGTCGGTCACCGAGGTGCGGCGATAGAAACAGGTGTCATTGTAGGCGATGTGACCGGTCTCTACCCACTCATAGGGGTAGCCTCCCTGGCGGCTTACCGACACCGAGGCCACATTGGAGAGGTACCACCCGTCATGGTTGCGCCATTCGACCTTGGCACGGCCACTGAACTGGCGTTCCCAGTCGCAGCGGCGGCCGTTGTGGCGGTTGGTGAATTCGCCTTCGGTGGAATTGTATTGGGCTGACAGCGAGAGGCCCAGGTCTTCTTTCAGTAGCATGTAATGGCTCAGTCCTGCGCGCCATGTGCCGTGGGTTGCGCCCTCGACGACCGCACGTGTGCCCTGATAGTTGAGTGGTGACAGGGTGTAGATATTCATCAGGCCGCCCAGCGTGTTGCGGCCGTATAGCGTGTTCTGAGGGCCGCGCAGCATCTCAAAGCGGGCCGCGTCCATCAAGTCAAAATCGTAGTTCTCCTTGGTCATCACCGGCACATTGTCGATGGTCAGGCCCACGGCGGGCTGGTCGATGCGCGTGCCGATGCCGCGGACATAGACCGTCGAGGTCATCCTGCTGCCGTAATCGGGGATGAAGAGGTTAGGCACCAGGTCGGCTGCCGTCTTCACCGACAGAACCTGGTTGCGCTCCGCCTCGTGCTGACCGATAACGGTCAGCGCCGTGGCCTGGGTGCGCAGGTCCGCGCTCTGTTTGATGGCGGTCACCGTCACCTCGCCCAGCGACAGCGTATCACCGACCGTTGTCGGCGGCTCTGTCGCAGCCCCGGCAAGGGCCAAAAGACACGATGTAATCATCAATATCATTTTTTTCATGCCTGCAAAGGTAGTGCAAGCCGAGCGGAAAACAAAATTTATTTTGGATTTCCCGAGGCGCGGCCTACCTTCGCTGCGAAGCGGCAACAGTAGTGCAAGCCGAGCGGAAAACAAAATTTATTTTGGATTTCCCGAGGCGCCGCCTCTTCCTCTCTAAGGTTAG
>JAEEGL011175047.1_pt1 | contig 12347 bp, 11 predicted proteins | sample 9134231 | NCBI WGS metagenome assembly JAEEGL01 (sample SAMN16246548, study PRJNA631951) | gut metagenome | biome: gut microbiome; feature: rumen; material: fiber-attached | host: Bos | place: Iran: Karaj | collected 2018-10 | reverse complement strand
TCCTTCTTTGTTCTTTCGTCATTCATAATGACCACCTCCGTTAATAAGTGTTGCCGTTGGCAACCTGACATGCTAACTTCGGTATGAAAGAATTATATCATTCTTGCGAAAGGAATGCCACACATATATCATTTTTTACAATGAGTGTACCAAGCTTTTCTGTAATTTGTAGATTTACCAGACCCGTATTTTCCTTGACAAGTCTCCCCAAATCTCTTCCTGGCTTTAGCCAAATACGGATCTATTTGGCTTTCCTCTCCCACAACCCACAAACAACCTCCGTTATTCCTCTTGTCAATCACTTCAAATCCCGCATACATAAAATAATCTTTTAAGTTCTTTGCCAAGTCTTCTAATTGCAGTGACGAGGATGTTTCTGAAACCTTATCTCTTTTTTTGTGGATCTTATTAATCTTGCTTACGGACGGTCCACCATACATTCGATAGCACTCCTCCTCAGCTGGATAAGTATAATTCTTATGAAATTCACCTTCGAGATAAGCAGTTCCTCTTGCTTTATAAACACCGCCCGAGTGAATGATCTCATCAATAACGAAGCAATAATCTCCCGTCCAGTATTCAGATACCACTATTACATTTCCAGCTATTCGGCCATTGTACTTTTCAAAAAGTCGTTTCGCCGTTGTACACTCACCATAATCAATAATGCTGTTTTTTGATGAAATGTCTCTGTTTCGCGTTTTATGTTCAAGCTGTCTCTTCTCAGCCTTAAGTTGTGATAGCTCTTTCTCCAATTTTTCTCGCGCACTTACCTCATCGTTCGCTTTCTGCTCGGCGTCTTTTGCTTTCTTTTCCGCGACAAGCACCTTCTCATCTGCAACTTTTTGGGCCTCCTCCTTTTCTTCAAGATTTCTTTGCAAGTCTCTCATCTGAGCTAAGACATCTTTATCAAATGAGCGATCACCAACTCCTTCGTTTCCGTCCGCACATGTTATCAGAATCATCCGCCCTGAAAATTTCCAAGTCAAGTTAGTTATAAAATTCGCCGCAACTCTTTTGTCAATCAATTCTTCTTCCGAAAGAAACACAACTGATTTATTAGCCCATAATTCCAAATCGGCCTGTTTCCATGTCCTAAAATCCAACAGTTCCCTCAAACAATGACCTTTGCATAATGCCTCGAGTATTTTACATTCTTTCCCAAGCCTTGGTGCAAGATCCGCTAAAATGCTTTTCAATCTAAAAGCATCATCCAAAATTGCTTTCCCGTACTTGTCTATTGCATAATTCAATGATTCAATAACATCATTCGAATCATATTCTGTTGCATCAATTCTGACACTTCCCGAAAATGAATTGTCCACGGAGTCTGTATTTTCTGTATTCGCATCACTGGAGTTTCTCTTTTTCTTTGAAAGAAAAGGAAATAAATCCCTCAGAGACATAAGCCTCACGCCTTTCTGTTTTAATCATCAAATTGCCAATATACCTATATGTCCCCGGCTGAATCAAATCCTTCACCTTTATAGTCCACAAGTTCACCTTTTGAGCCGCACCACTCGCATTGGAAATTATTATCTTCCATGTTGTAACAGTTCAGTCTTCCACAGCTGCAAACCACAAAATTCTTCGCTCCACAATAAGGGCATCCAGGATATTCCTCATCAGGATAGATTCTACCTTTAATTTTTGTAACCGAATAATTTTCGGCCTTTGCTCTTTCTTCGCTTACGGTAAAAGCCCATGTATATTTCCAACCCTCATCGGTTTTTTCCATCCTCACGCCATACATCTTTTTTCCTTCTCTGCATTTTGCCAGAGCCACCTGTGCTTCAATATTTGAATACATAATAATGCCTCCATTGAATTCTTACCACTGTCCCCAATCACTACTTGCAACGCTAATGCCGCTAGCTTCTTCTGCAATCTCTTCTTCAATTTTACCAACTATTTCAGCCGAATCTTCCTCTGGAGATGTCTCAGCATCGGCCATCTGCTTACTGTGACTTTGAAATTCTGATGCCCGAATACTAATTTTATGTATCATTTTCTTAAGTATGCTCTTGTTGCCGGCATTCACTATGGCTTCGGGATGTCCAGTAAATGCTTCGAGAACTCCTCTCTCCGACCCATTATTGATGTCAATGGCGATTTTTATGGCATGTTTGAACCAATTATTTCGTTTCAGTTGTTCTAAGCCCTTTTCCCAATTATCCGTTGGACCTCCGTCACATATCAAGAGTATTACCGGTGCATACGCCCCGGTTTGGGACTTCAGAAATTCATTTCTGGATAGTTTAGAATCCAGTTCCTTAAATGCTGCACCCAAATCGGTTATCCCTCCTGATTGTAGGTCGCTCCATGCAATGTCATCTAAGCTCACGGGACCTTCCTCAGGCGTAATCCAACTACAACCACTCGAAAACTGCATGATTGCGACTTTAATCTCCGCGTCATCGTTAGCGTTCTCAATTTCCTTCAGAAACGGTATGCACTCTTCCATTGCCGCATTCACCGTTCCCATTTTGGTCCCACGCATACTTTCAGATGTATCCACCAAATAGAATAGAGTCATAATCTTTCTTGGTGATGGCGTTATTTTTTCCAATAGGGACATTTTAATTGCTCCTTCCAGTGTTGATATTATTACGAAAAAGCATCATTCTAGATTGCTCGTACCGTCAGAATAGTTAATCCTAATGCCAGGCTGAATGTTATAGATAAACACATTGAAGCATAAGCCTTCCCCTCGATCTTCAACCGATAGAGCCTCCATAAGCACGCCCTGCGCTACCAAATCCGTTCCTTCAAACATAGGGGGAACTCTATACAAAACATGATTTCCCTTATCATCAATAGATTTCTTGACTTTTGTTTCGAAAGGCAACATTCCCTGAGTATTGAAAAATCTTGTTCCTGTTATAAGATTCCGTTCATTTGCATTTTCTCCCGCGAGGGCGTAAGCTATCAAATGACATCGATTATATAAATACAAATCGTTAATCACTTCGGGATACTTAACCGTATGCCATCCAGTTGGTTTAATCATGCCTATTTCACCGCGTTCTTCCGTAGGCATCATTTGGAAGCAAAGGTTTGCAAATGCTGTTCCGCATCTTCCCATTTCGTCAAGCGCACTGTAATACTCAAATTCTGTTTCAACATCAATTCTTTTCAAGTCAAAATAAGGAACCCCGTTGTTAATCTCGCAAAATATTTTGCCGTTATATGGTGGAACATCCCGCACGTCTATTGGTGGCGCCTGAACGGACGCCGTTTCTAATGTCATTGTTTCAGAATTCTTTTTGCCTCGTACCTTATTAGCTATAACAAGGGCAAATACAATAGCCAAAACAACGATCATTACGAAAATCTTTATGCCAATAAGGTATATCGCTTTTTTTTCACGCTTTTTTTGCTTCCCCACGATCTCGTCAAAGCTTATGTCTGCTCGAGGAATGTTTCTTCCACGCATCAGTGCAACTCCTCCTTATGCGATCACATCGCCTCAATCAAAGAATTAGTCCTACTATCCCCAATATGACGCTTATGGAAGTGATAACGATCAATATCGTCGTCCTTTTTGAGAGGTCTTTTTTTAATTGCTGATTTTGCTCGTTAAGATTGGCTACATGTAATTCATTTAATGTACTGGTAAACTCCTTATAGGATTTTTCCAGCTGTTCTTCCGCGGTCTTGATGACCGATTGCGTATTCTTTAACTCGTCTCGATACCTCTCCTGCTCAGATAAAAACTGAGCGTTTCTTTCTTCCAACACCTTATCTACGGAAGAAACCATGTCTTGATTTGATCTGGCGCAATCTTGACGCAACTGATCCATCATGGAACTGAATCTTTGCAAAAGGTCCGCCAATCTTGCATTCGTATCTTTTCCTCTTTCCTCAGTTAAATCTGTAATTGATCTAATCAGATTTTTAGTCTGATCCAAATTATCAATGTATTTATTCTGCTCGTCTCGAAAGCCCAGCAATGCCTTTGACAATTCTTCCGAAACATCCTCTTTTACTCTAATGTTGTTGTTAGCGTTAGCATCATCAATCTTATTAGGAACCTCTTCCAACTCCCCCAGTAATTCCTTGGAGTGTTTCTCGAAGGATTCGTTTTGCACTTTTACCATCGAGAGCATTTGTTTTAGGAGATTAACAATCTCTCCTGATGCCATCACATTTTTCTGAAATTGTTCTATCTCTTTTTCCATATCTTCTAAGGTTCCTATCATAACGCCCTCCTAAAGGTATCAAAAACTCGGTTTGCTTTTTTCGCCAAAAAGTAGTAGAAAACCATGTCCTTGGGATTCTTCGCATAAACATTATCCATTACATCCTTTAATTCGATGTCCATAACGCTTTTAGCAGCATCAACATAGTTTAGGAATTTAACTCTGGCCTCTGGCGTACAACCCGAATACAGTTCAGCCATTGTCGATAGAAATTCCTTCTTCTCTTCCTCTGACAGAATCTTCCAAAACCTTTCCAACCTAGATTCTTCGAATCTTCCTTCCCTTGCCCATCTCCCGGCAAACAAAAGATAATCCAGTTTGTAAGAATAGTTGTCGCTGTTTATCTGTTCTAAATTTGATAAAGTATTCTTACCAATTCCAGAGATAGCCTGTTTCGATATCTCATCAAATGCCAAGCTACGGTAATACTTTTCGTCCTCCTTGATTTGAATGAAGGGAAGCGTAAAGTAGTCCTCAATGTCCTCCGTTATCTTAACAGAATCGCAGTCCTTGTTGCCTGTTATGAATTCGTAAAAATCCAAAAACTGCTCTTTATGATGATACAAGTATTTTTCATAATACCAGTCAACATAAATCCGTATCACCTCTTTTATCTCTTTTGCAGCGGAAATCTTTGACATGCTTTCCCTGTCATTTCCCATGGATTCAAAATAACCTCTCGCCACGGTTTTCATGCGTTCCAACATGCTATTATCTCCCATGACCGCAGCATGATGACCTGAAACGTTTGACACTGAACATATGTCTATAATGATGTCGACGCTGTTTTCATTCGTAGCTTGATAAACATACCAATCCTTCACATATCCAACGACATAAAGCATATACAATAACTGCTTGTATTGCTCAATCCCATCCATTGGTTGATTAATCATGTATGCCTTATTTTCTCCGACATGAAAGTCGGAGTATATGTCAACCAAGCGCTCATAAAGCACATTACTTGTATCAGCACCAAAATGAAGCTTTCTGAATATTTCCGAATAATCGTTATCTATTGATGGCATCGTTGCTGAAAAATTGTCAATTATCGTTTCACGCTTCAAAAGCTTCGCAGGGACATTATTCTCGCAAGGCTTTAGATAAATGACATACGACGTCACTTTTTCTTCCGCCCTTCCAGCGCGTCCTATCTCTTGCACATATTCATTCTTAGAAACTGGCATTCCAAAATGAACAGTACAGTTGACATTCGGAAGATTAACTCCTATTCCCAATTCCTCGCTTGCCACCAGAATTCTGCATGTTCCGTGAACAAATGCGGAATACGATTCCGGATTGTCTTTCGAAAACACATCGGCTTCGTATCCTATTGCATCCGCCACCTGTCGTGCCACTCTATTTGACTTAACAAACACTAATGCTTTTTCATTTTTCCTTATGATCTCCGCAGAAATCTTTTTAATTTCCACATACATAGCTTCCATGTCTACGACTTCACGAAAATCATATTTTATATTGTATTTTTCAAATAGCACTGGAGAAATAAAGTTCTCGAAAGGTATTTCTAGTTGTTTTTGAATATCTTGCGCCACGGTATAATTAGCCGTAGCAGTAAATCCAAGATATCTTGCTCCCTCAAGATACTTGCGTATATTTTTTGCCAACATTAAGTACTCAGGTCTGAAATCGTGTCCCCAGTTAGAAATGCAATGTATTTCATCTAAGACCACATAAGAAATACTGTTCTTGTATCGCTGGAATCGATCAAATAGGTTTTTGTTTTGAAAAGTATCTGGTGTCAAAAAAACCAAACTTGTCGCCGGCATGTAAAATGCGAAATCATTGTTATGATTCAAATACAAATGTGTTGCACTATCAAAATGATGAAACTTCTTTAGATTTCTTATTTGATCCTGAATTAATATGTCCGTAGGAGATACGACAAAAACTATTTGCGGCTGAAGCAGACAGGCTAAATAATATATTAGCGACTTTCCACTTCCAGTTGGCATTATGCATACAGCGTGATCATTTGCATTAAGCATGGCGCACAACGCCGCAAATTGCCCTTTCTTAAAGGATTTAAATGGTGAAATCTCCCTAAGCAAAAACTCTAAATCTTTTCTGTCAGATTCATCCAGGGAATAATTAATCCTCTTCCCATAACGAATTCTTCTTCTAAGACCTTGGTCACTGGTATAATTCTCAACATAAAAATCTGCCTTGGTTTCCACGGAAATACTTTTTTTAGCAGATGGGTCAATCTCGACGGTTAGATGACAAGCCCTTGATTTTGACAGTCTTGCAAACACTCCCAAATACTCATTCAGCATTTCTACTGCAGCCGTCAGCTCGTCTTCATCCCCAATTAAATTAAGTATCAGATTGGTTTCTCCAGATGGATTAACAAGATCAAGCAAAATCATCATGTATCGAAACACATGACCATAATCCAATTCATGATTAAATCGCGTCATCCTTAAGTACTGCGGCAAACCGTCCTTAGATATGTGCGTGTCTCTAACCAAAAAATTATAGGTCATGGCCAAAACGCTTGGATACAAATCGTTATTGTTTATATTTTCACTACAAGTGCCTTTCACAATGAATCCATGATCCGAATTTCCAACCCCACACGGCACCCCATACACAATGCCTTTAGATAAATCAAGGTTGTAATGCCTTACATAATCATTAAAATCCATGCTAACTGAACTGGCAATACCTTCAACATTGTCTTGTCTTTGCTTTTCCTTATCCTCAGGCAGATTTTGCTTGCGTTGTTCTTCTGTAATCTTCTGCTTTTCTTTTTTTTGTACTTGAAGGTATTCTTTATAAATAGTTATCAGTTCTGAGTTTAATATGGTTTTCCACTCAGACACTGCATCTATTGCTTTCGTTTCCTGCATGTCATGGAGACTAACGAGACGATCAATAATCTTCCTTTTTTCCAGTTCGTTAGACGCATCATTAGACAGAACATCTACAATGCCCAGATCATAGGCTTTCATCATTCTGTTGACCTTGGCTATGTCTCCTACATAAAAATCCTTTAGCACACTATTCAGTTTTTTCTGATCGGTTAATAAGTCGGGCCGACCGCAAAAAACTTCAGTCAAATTCAATCCTTATTCTCCTCTATGGCCATGATGATATCGCTCATTGTTTCTTCATATGCAATTACCGAAACACTCTTTGACTCTTCTCCTAATGCTTTCCTTAAATCCGCGTCATTTGCCTCTTTGCTTACCTTCTGCAATTCGCAAGAGCCTTCTTCAGCCTGTTTCTCATCATCTAGCCTATCAACATTGATTTCCGTCCCTAACTCTCCAATTTCCGTATTATCATCTGTTGGCAGGTCACTTGCCGTTCCCATACTCAGCTCATGCATGTTAATACCCTGCACCAAAGCTTCAAGGTTTTGCACAAGCTGCTCTTTCTTTTCCATCAATTCACTCAACTCATTTTCGATGATATTCTGCGTATTAACCAAATCCTGTAATCTGGCTACATCTCCGGCATTGCCAATGCCTTTAGTAAAACGTTTTCCCATCTTTGCAACGTTTTCTTTTACAGCAACGAGCCTGCGCTTTTTTTCATTAGTTTTACCATTGACATCGAATAATTCAGCCTGAGCATTAAAAAGAGGTATTAATCCTTTTACGATTTCTATGTCAAGTATAAGCCCTATTGACACATCGTCTCCGCTGCCTTTTCTTGTTAGCGCCGGAAGATATTCCTTTATTTCCGACTTACCAACTTCCAAACCATGCTCCGCAAATATCACCAAAATGGATCTATACAGAGCATAAAGCTCTTCTTCACTCGCATAGGAATCATCGATTCCATCCGATCCACAAAAAACTGCAGATGGCTGTTTATCCGTCACAAAGAATCTGAATTCATCAAGCGCATCACTGTCGCAAATCGAAGTCGTAACATTGAGTTGACATTCATCATCCCATGGAATTGGTTCGCTGAACTCTCCCCTCGAAGAAATAAATACGCACTTTCCGTCGCCTATCTGCATCCCCATCGAATACTGTTCTGTTATAACAAAAACAATTAAAGTCGTGCCATAGGCTTTTTCAATTGATCTTTCTTCGACATTTTGAGTAAGAAATCTGTTTTTGTATTTTTCAGAGACATTTTTCAGTTCCTCATCAGTAAAAGGATACCTAGCAGCATCCTCATTTACCGCTCTGTGCCATTCCAATAAAATACTAGATGCCAGTTGTCTCAAAACTGGGAAACCGTTTTTTTCATCCTCGAGCACATCTGTAGGGATAGCCGTTTTAACAAATTCTTTGACGCAATTGATGGCCGCTTCCGCAGCAAAGCGAGATCCTTTATCTGTCCTGGGATAATTGTCACTTCCATGTCCATCAGCCACAACACAAATACGCATCCTATCGTCATCATAATATGACGAAAAATCTTCGCACACTTTCCCTGCTTTTACATGGTTATAACCCACTTCAGTAGCAGAGAACGATGTAAAATCCTTTATCATTTCTGCCTCCTTTGACATATGTTTGGAGGTGGAATTGCATTAAACTTAATCCCAATTTCCCCATTCGTTAGCATTAGATGTTACAGATCCGTTATTCTCTTGATTAACATCATTTACAACCGATGCAACAATGTCCGCCGAATCCTCTTCAGGTGTAGTCGCCGTATCCGCTGATTGCTTACTGTGGCTCTGAAATTCCGATGCCCGTACACTTACTTTATGAATCATTTTCTTTAAGGTTGCCTTATCTTGAGCATCAAGAATTGCTTCTGGATTTCCCGTAAATTGGGCCAACACCGATCTATCTGATCCACTTTCAATGTCAATCGCAATCTTAATGGCATGCTTAAACCAATTATTCTGCTTAATTTTACTCAAAGCCGGTTCCCAATTATCGGTTGGTCCTCCATCACTTAGGAGTAAAATCACGGGAGCATATGCACCCGTCTGAGAATTTAAGAATTCATTTCTGGAAAGTTTCTTATCCAATTCAGCAAGCGCACCGCCAAATTCCGTCATTCCCCCAGCCTGCAAATCATTCCAAATAATATCTTCCAAACCTACTGGTCCTGACGCAGGCGTAATCCATGAGCATCCGCTCGAGAACTGAAGTATGGCCACCTTAATTTCCGCATCATCATTGGCTGCAGCAACTTCCTTCAAAAGAGGAATGCATTCTTCCATTGCCGCATTAACCGTTCCTATTCTGGATCCGCTCATGCTTCCCGATGTGTCAACCAAGTAAAACAGAGTCATAACCTTCCTCGGTGCCGGTGAAATATCATTTAACAGTGACATAATTGTTTCCTCCTCTTATTATATGATTTTTGCTGAATCTTTGGGATTACTGGTACATTCTATAACAAAATCCTTTTTAATTGGAACTATCCCACCACTCACTAATGGTTTTTGATTTCCATTGGGCAAATTTACCTTCCAACTGATATTGCTCAAGTTCTTTATTCCAAACATTCTAGGGTCATTCGGATTCGAAACTACTTCGCCTAGTTGCGTTGTGATGTCATTCTGAGAAGAATCTGCATGCCATAGCATAATTTTAGTTCCCGGATATAATGGTATCTTCACGGTGCTGAATTCTATTTCATTTTCCACAAGGATATTCTTTTTACATTCGATACATGTGTTTTCCCCTACATTTGAGATGAAAGTCTCCAGCTTACAATGTGGACATTTCACAATGCTTGCTTTTAGTCTGAAAAAAACATCTAGCCATTCTTTTTCTAGTATTCTAGGTTTGTTTTTCATCATCACATCTTTACTAAAAGCCTTTATAAATAAATCTCTCACATATGTAGGATAGATCGGCCAAAATGTTTTTAAATTCTTATCCGTTCCTGGCACTGGTCTGTTTCTGTCATCGTGAGGATCATAAACAAAAACAGGTTCCTCACCATAATACCTTCTCTCGAATTCCTTAGTCATACAAGGCGGTGTTGATCTCTTCCCCTCTAGAGGATGATTTATGAACAACAGTCTAAAAAGAATGACCGCTAGCGAAAATCTATCCGACAGCTTGTCCGGATCATTTTTACCCGTAACAACTTCGGGGGCCATATACCTTTGCTTCCCTAAAATTCCCAAATTAGTACCGTATGGCGAAACATTATCATTATCACATATCAACACCTTACCGTTTTCAGGATTTATAAAGAAATTGCCGTTATTGATGTCTTGGTAACTATAGCCGCTATTGTGAAGTTCCCTAAATCCTTGAATAATATTTATCGCTGCTTCAGTCTGCGCCGAAAAGGATTTGAAGTGAACTTGCTTCTGCTTTTTTGTTCCGACAAAAAATTCCGTCAGTTCATAATAACCTGCGGGTCTGACATCCATGATGTAACCAAATACGCCTGCGTGCACATCCGTAATTCCAAGCGGCCAAAGGAAATCTTTTGTAGGAGCTCCTTTTTGTATATTATTTTCAAGATTTTTATAAAACTCCTTTTCCTTTCCACCAAAAACACCTTTATGGTACCATTTCAGAGCATATTCCTTCCCGTTATATGAAACCTTGTATACAGTACCTTGTCCACCAGAGCCAAATTCAGCGAGGACATTTGCTTCTCCACCATATTTCATTTTTACTTTGTCACCTACTTTTAATGTTCCCATATAGCCTCCTATAGTTTAAGTTTTGCTGCATTTTCTATTGGATACCCCGCAGCCCTAGCATACTCTAATGCCGGTGTTCCTGCATAACAATAAATTACCAATTTGGGGTTATTCTTCCTTGTTGTGCCATAGTTGCCACGCAGAATCCTGCTAAGAGAAAAATTAAAAATACCATCGCCAAGTTCCTTTACCGTGCTAGGAATAAGTATTTCCCTCAGGCTTTCACAATCCTGAAATGAAAATCTTCCAATTCTCTCCAATCCTTCGTTTAGTTTTACCTTCTCTAGCATTCTGCAATACATAAATACCGCATTGCCTATTATCTTTGTCTTTTCCGGGAAACATATCTCAGCTAATCCGCAACCATAAAAGGCTTCCTCTTGTATCTCGATAAGATCATCTGGTAGCTGTACTCTTTTTAATGATACACAGCCTCTAAATGTCCTTGCACAAATTCATCGTACTCCATTTGGTAGGTTTATACTCTCAAGCATATTACAATCATAAAATGTTGCCTCACCCAAATATGATAATAATGGCGGTAGTTTTATTGTTCTAATGATAGTTTTAGCGAAAGCACCATTGTATCCCATTCTGTCCATTCCAGTCTTATTATTTATAGTACCGATTCTGTTTAAGCTTTTCGGTAGGACTACCTTAGAAAGCTTCTTACAACCATAAAATGCAGAATCCTCAATGTATTCTATTCCTTCTGAAATTTTTATTTTTTCTACGCTACTGCATTCCTTATAAGCTCCTTTACCTATACCGATAACTTTTTTCCCACCTATTTCGTTTGGTACTATCAACTCAGTTTCATCAAATCCTAAAAATTTTACAATTTCAATTTTATCTTTATCTTGCGCCGATTGTTTAGTTTCAAAATCTGCAGCACTCCCCGAAACATCTATAACAAGAGTATTCTTTATTGGTGCATGAGTTATTGTCGTTTCTGCACCATTCTGCATAAAACTGATATTTGGCTTATTTATACTTTCTGCGGTCCCCGGCGCAATAGCCTGATTTATCCATGCATCAAGCCCCTCCATCGCGTAAATCTCTTGCAAACCATATTCGTTCATAATCCGCCGTACATAGGTCGCATACTGCGATTCATTAATTATGCCTGCAATTCGTATCTCACGAGGTATACCGCTCTCAAAGACATCAAGCAAAACATTCATTTCTCGCGTCTGTCCAGGATACAAATCCAGCATTACCGCTCTCATAAGTGACCTGCTCTGTAAGCAGTCCTTCGAATATCCTATAACCTTAGCCAGATCAATAACCATATAGTTTTCTCCTCAATGTACCCTCTGTAGCACCATAGCCATAAGTTGAGATTGTGGTGTTATCAGATTAATCGTTTGATTTCCAAACTGCAACGCTATGGCATCCGTATACGGAATAACCGCTGTAAGATTCTTGAGTTTTTTCTCAAATCCATGCTCAGGTGCAACAAAAATAATCCTTTCATTTGTAATAAAAACTATGCCCTCTTTGAATTCGTACCATTCTTGATCAATATGTCTCGT
>JAEEGL011028691.1_pt1 | contig 12347 bp, 5 predicted proteins | sample 9134231 | NCBI WGS metagenome assembly JAEEGL01 (sample SAMN16246548, study PRJNA631951) | gut metagenome | biome: gut microbiome; feature: rumen; material: fiber-attached | host: Bos | place: Iran: Karaj | collected 2018-10 | reverse complement strand
CGCAGTCCGCATCATACGATTTCTGACGTCGCGCTTGTCGGCGGCGGGTCGTATCCACAGCCCGGCGAAATTTCTCTGGCTCACAACGGCGTTTTGTTTTTGGACGAGTTGCCGGAGTTCAAACGTCAGGTTTTGGAAGTTTTACGGCAGCCGCTCGAAGACCGCGAAATCACAATTTCACGCGCTAAATTCACTGTGAACTATCCGGCAAGTTTTATGCTTGTCGCCTCCATGAATCCGTGTCCCTGCGGTTATTACAACCACCCCGAAAAGCAGTGCGTCTGCTCTCCGGCTCAGGTGAAAAAATATTTAAACAGAATTTCAGGTCCGCTTCTTGACAGAATAGACATTCACGTGGAAGTTGTTCCTGTTCCGTTCAAAGACCTGTCTGTAAGGCAGTTGTCGGAATCGAGCGCGGACATCAGAAAACGTGTTGTAAGGGCGAGAGAGATTCAGCAGCAGCGTTTTGCCGACTCGCCGAAAATCCACTGCAACGCCCAGATGTCAAGCAGCAAAATCCGCGCGTTCTGTCAGATAGACGAGAGCGGAATGGCACTTTTGAAAAACGCTATGGAAAAACTCGGACTTTCAGCCCGCGCCTACGACAGAATCCTCAAAGTATCGCGCACCATTGCCGACCTCGCAGGCGTTGAAAACATCAAGCCCGAACATATTGCCGAGGCTATTCAATACAGAAGTCTCGACAGAGAAAACTGGGGAATGTAATGTAGAGCCGCAATGCTTGCGGCTCCAATCATTGCGGCTCTACTATTTCGATTTTTTCGTTCAGAGGATTGTCCACTTTCAAATCCGTGATTTTTCCGTCTTTCCAAGAACAGTCCACCGTGATTCCGCCGCGTGCTTTCAGACCTTTGAAATGTCCGCTCTGCCAGCAGTCGGGAATTGCCGGAAGCACTTTGATAATACGTGTTCCGTCAGCCTTGACTTCGTGGCTCTGCAAAAGCATTTCCATCAAACCCGCACTGCCGCCGAAATTGCCGTCAATCTGAAACGGCGGATGCGAGCAGAACATATTTTTAAACGTTCCTGCACCTGACCCAGAATACGAAACGGTATTTCCCCATTTGTCAGGCTGTTTGCGTGAGGTTATTACTGGTGTTAAAAGGTTTTTGAAAAGTTTGTATGCGTGGTTGCCGTCGCAAAGACGCGCCCAGAAATTGATTTTCCAAGCCCTTGACCAGCCTGTGCCTTCGTCGCCGCGGCGTTCAAGAGTCTTTTTAGCCGCCTCAAACAATTCCGGCGTGTTGATTGTTGTCCCCGGATAAAGCCCGAACAAATGGCTGACGTGTCTATGTGTCGGCTCAATTTCTTCGTAATCTTCAAGCCACTCTTGCAAATAACCTTTCGGCGAAATCTTCATCGGCGGAAGTTTTGCAGCGGTCTCTTTCAAAAGTGCTGAATAATCCGCGTCAACACCCAAAACTTCTGCAGCTTTTTCAACCGCCGAAAATATTTCCATGCAGATTTGAGTGTCCATGACAGGTCCGGCGCAGACACAGCAACGTTTGCCGTCTTTTAAAAATGCGTTTTCCGGCGATGAACTCGGTCCTGTAACCAAAAAGCCGTCTTTCTCAAAAAGGTTTGCACGTAAAAACTCAGCAGCACCTTTCAAGATAGGGTAAACACGGTTCAAATATGTAGTATCCTTTGTGAAAAGATAATGTTCCCAAAGTTGAAGCGAAATCCACGCGCCGCCGGTGAAAGTTGCTCCCCAGCGCGGGTCTTCGCTCGGCGAGGTGAAATGCCATGCGTTAGCCAAGACGTGTCCCGTCCAGCCGCCTGTGCCGTAAAAATCACGCGCCGTTTTTTCACCGGAAGGCACAAGACCTTCAACATAGCGGGTTATAGGCTCTGAAAGGTCTGAAAGGTTTCCGACCTCCATCGGCCAATGATTCATCTGAACGTTGATGTTAAGATGATAGTCGCAATTCCAAGCCGTGTGAATTGCGTCAGCCCAAATGCCTTGCAAATTAGGCGGCAAGGTTGCGTTAACGCTCGAAGTGATAAGCAGATAACGTCCGAACTGCAAATACAGCGCGGCAGAGTCAACAGGAAGAATTTCACCGTTTTCGCCGGTTTTGCCCATCTCAACGTCCACGCGGTTGAAATATTTTTGAAACTCTTTTATATGTTCGTTTTTCAGAAGGTCGTAGTTTTTGGGACTTTCGTTCAAGAGACACTCAACGTTGCGGCGTATATGCGCAAAGTCGGTGTGGACTTCGTTTTTGAGAATTTTTTTGTAGTCGGTTGACGCGGCAACAAGGATAACAGCCTCGTTTTCAGTGCGTTTCATTACCTGTGCTTTTGCAAGAAACTTTACGCCCTCTTTGGTTTCGTCGCCGCTAAAAAGCGAGCCGCGCATGACCATTTCTCCGCCGTGTTTAATAAATTCCGCACGCTCAGGACGTGTAAAATTGAAAGCAAATTTCAACGGTGCGTCCTCGGTTTTTAGTTTTATGACGATGATGTTTTGAGGAATCGAAACAAAATATTCACGGTAGAATTTTGCCGGTTTGCCTTCGTAATTAAATGAAAACGAAGTGCTTGCGACAGAAGTATTGAGACATAGTCTGCGCTCGTAGCAAGAAAAACTTGTGTCCGAAAACATTTCAGAAAAGTCCATAACAAAATTTCCGAGAGTCTGATAACAACCGTATTTCGGATTTTCGCTGCCGCCCCCCAAGCACGTAAAATGCTCTTGCATAAGACGTTCAGCGGTAAGGTTGTCGCCTTCAAGAAGTTTTTTGCGGATTTCGGGCAGCCATTGTTTTGCCTCCGGATTTGAAGCGTCCCATTCCGAGCCTGACCACATTGTCTCTTCGTTCAAGACGATGGTTTCTTTTGTAATACCGCCGTCGGGCATTGCGCCAACTCGTCCGTTTCCAAGCGGCAGTGTCTCTTCCCACATTTGGGCGGGTGAATAAAACGTAATATTCAGAGTCTCTTTGATTTCCGGCTTTGAACAGCCCGCAAAAACCGCCACTGAAAATATAATTGTCAGAAGTTTTTTTATATTCATAATCATTTTATGTTTTCTCATATTTTTCCCTAATAGAATATCCACGTTATCAACATTCCGACCAACGTAGAAACCGTTACGCTGACTAATCCCGGCATCATAAAACTATGATTAAGCAGATATTTGCCGATAACAGTCGTGCCTGAGCGGTCAAAATTTACGGTAGCAATGTCGCTCGGATAGTTTGGTATGAAAAAGTAACCGTAAACACTCGGCAAAACGCCCAACAAAACAGGCCCCGGAATCCCAAGCGAATACGCAAGCGGCAACATCGAAACCACTACCGCACCCTGCGAATTTATCAAAACCGAAACGGCAAAAAACGCAAACGCAATCGTCCACGGATATTCGCTGACAATGCCTTCCAAACCGCCTTTCATAACTTCGAGATAATTGCTGAAAAACGTGTCAGCAAGCCATGCAATACCGTAAATCGCCACAACAGCCACCATTCCGCTTTGCCAAACTGCGCCGCCGACAGCCTTTTTGGGACTTGCCTTGCAAAAAATTATCATAAACGCCGCAGCCGTTATCATAACTATTTGAATGATAATGTTCATGCCGATAGGTTTGCCTCCGAATTTAGGACGCAAATCCATTCCCGCAATCTGAAAAACAGAATACATAACAATCAACGCCAACGCCCCGCAAAAAATATAAACTGCGAGTTTTGCACTCTTGTCGATTTGTTTGTCAAGCAAAGTTGCCGAACTGCCGTACATATATTCCTTAGTTTTAGGGTCGTTAAGACGTGTCTGAAACTGCGGGTCTTTGTCCAAATCCAAGCCGCGTTTGTAACTAAGTGCCGCCGCCGCAATAAGTCCGCAGAGACAAGCGGGAATCGTTACGCCGATAACCTGCAAATTGTTGACATCAAAACCGTTAGCGTTGGAAATCACTACAAACGAAGCCACTGCCGCCGCAATAGGCGAACATGTAATTCCAACTTGACTTGCAATACTTGCCACACCGCACGGACGTTCGGGGCGTATGCCTTTTTTCAAAGCGATGTCGCAGATAATAGGCATAAGAGTGTAGACAACATGTCCCGTGCCGACCAAAACCGTTAAGAAAAACGTACACAACGGCGCAAAAAACGTTATGTGGTTAGGGTGTTTTCTCAGAAGTTTTTCGGCGATTTGAATAAGCCAATCCATTCCGCCTGAGGCCTGCATCATTCCGGCGCACGTTACGGCGGCAATGATGATGTAAATGACATCAGTAGGCGGAGTGCCGGGTTTTAAGCCAAAACACAAAACCAAAAGCGCAAGACCTATGCCTGAAATAGCACCGAGTGCAAGACTGCCGTAACGCGAACCTACGTACAACGCGCCTAAAACTATCAAAAGTTCAAGTAACATTACAAAGTCCATAATACAAATATTTTTTTAGTTAAACATTTTTTTATTCTATTCCGTACCGACACAAAATTGATTTTAGTTTTTCAATGTTGATTGGTTTTGAAAGGGATTCGTTGCAACCCGCTTTCAAAGCGGTTTGCATATCATAATGATAACCCACCTCCATGATTGCCGCAATAGGCGTGTTGTTGCCCGCTTTGCGTATCTTTTGTGCGGCTTCAAGTCCGCTAAAACATGGTAGGTCAACACCCGTAATTATCAAATCGTATTTTTTCGACAAGGCTTTTTCCACAAGCGTTTCGCCGTCAAAAGCATGCTCGGTACTATAACATCCAAGCGCGTTTTCAAGCAGAGAATAACTATTGAGGTCGCTTTCTGCTATTAGAATTTTGTATTTTTTGCTGACAGAAACTATTTCAGCGGGTATTGTAGATTCGTAATTTACGGGCGGCAAGGTAAAAATGTTAACCTCTGTCGGAAGCCATGCCCAAAAAAACGAACCTTTTTTTACCTGCGATTCAAAACCTATCTTACCGCCTGCGCTGTCAACTATCGTTTTGCAAATAGGAAGACCAAGACCTATGCCGCGTTTTTCTTCGTTGATTTTTTCAAACGGTAAGAAAACCCTATCCCTATCAGCAGGCAAAATACCGCAACCCGTATCCTCAACGTAAAGGAAAATACCGCGCTCCTGATATTTGTATCCCATTTTTACGTAACCTCTTATAGTATATTTCAGCGCGTTAGAAACGTAAATATCGATAATTCTTCTGATGTATTTTTTGTCGCTGTTGATTATACAATACGGATACGGATTGTCAATAAGAAGTTTGACGTTTTTGATTTCGACCTCCTGCTTAAAACTTTGATAAATCTCTTTAAAAAGTCTGCTGACATCAAATTTTGAATACGTGAGTTGCGCAAAACCCGAAATCATTTTTGAGGAATCCAATAAATTCTCAACCTGACGGATAAGTTCGTGGCAGCCTGTTGTAATATTTCTATAAGCCTCTTCGGAGTTGAAATCTTTTTTGCCAACGTTTTTTATCAGCAAGGCTGAAAATCCTGTGATGTAATTCATCGGTGTACGGATTTCGTGGCTGACATTTTTAAGGAACGTAGTTTTAAGATTGTCAGACTTTTCTGCAAGCATTTTTGCCGCTTGAAGTCTTTCTATCATAGATTTGTATTCCGAAATATTTTGTGCGCAACAAATTACGTAACGTTGTTTGTTGTTGCCGATGTAAAGCGTTTTGTTATAGCGCATTGAAAATTTTGTGCCGTCATATTCAAATTCCGCTTCAAATTCGGCACTACCCTCCGCAATGGTTTTCATATCCGCCTCGTGCCCCATTAACGTTACCCTCGAATGTCCAAAAACTTCATAATCTGTATGCTTGATTATCATCTCGGAATTCAGATTAAATGCATCGCAGTATTGTTTATTGGCTAAAATGTAGCGGAAATCGTCATCAGCGTCTTTGATTGCAAGCATACACGGCACAGCGTTGATTAGCGATTTCAAGAAATGTTCACCGTCTTTTACAGAAGAAATCAAATCGTCCCATTTTTGATTGGTTGTTACCACACCCGTAAAAACCGTAACTTTGCCGTTTTCGTCCGTTTTGGAAGGCGTTATAAAAAGTTGAACGTTGTGCCAGGCGTTGTTGGACTTAAAACGATAACTGATTGTGGTAAAAATCTGTTTGCCCGCTTTGATTTCCGAAATTATTTTTTCGTGAGTTTTCAGGTCTTCGGGGTGTACGCTTTTGAGGTAACTCTCAAACGAAATGGCGTTTTGTCTGCCCTGCATTATTACCTGACCGGTGTTGACCTCAAAAGCAAATTTTGTTGTGATAACAGAACTACTATCTCTGAAATCATTGATTTTGAGTTTTTTAAGCAGTGTTTGATACGTAATTTTGTAACACAGACCTTCTATTTTGGTAACCCGTCCGTTTTCGTAAACAGCCTCCGTAAGTGTGTTCCAATAAGAATAGCCGCCCTGAATTGAATCGTCAGCCATTCGCATAACGATTTTTTTGTCGTAGGTTTTGCCTTGAATCATCTTCTCAAAACTGTTCATAAGCACTACAACGTCCTGAGGTTCAAACTGAGCAAAAAACTCTGTTGAATCCTCCCTACTTATAACACCGCCTTCGTTGAAAAATTCCGTCTCGCCGTAATCAACATAATATCTCCAAACTTTGATAATTTTTAAGGCGTAAAGTTTTTGAGCGAGACGCGTTATTTTTCTGTCCTTTCTTCTTGCGTTTTCGAGTTCGGTGATGTCGTTGCAGACAAAAACGATAAAAGGCTTGGGAATATCGGGCATAAAAAATTTCTGAACGTACAAATCAAAGTATCTCGGCTCGGTATATCCGGTTGCGAACCATTTTCTTACTTCCGGGTCGGCAAAATTGATTTCTATTTTCGTGGAGAAATTATCTTCGTTTCTTACCCGCTCTTTTAAATTTTCGGTGATGACCGGCGTATTCCAAAGTCCGTTCATAAGGTCGCCCTGCACGTTGAAAATCATTAAAAAATGCTTGTTGACAAAAAATCTTTTGCCGTCATAACTGAAAACCGAGGCGGCAATAGGTATGGAATTTAGCAAATGTGTAAAAGCCGTCCGCCAGAAACTTTTTTTGTCTTCCATTTGTGCGCGAAGTTCTTCTTGAACTGCCTCTTTTTTTTGCTTTTTCAGGTCGTTTAATTGTGCTTCATATCTTTTTTTTACGACAAACTCTATGTAAACGGCTGCGATTACGGCTGTTACAATTACTGTAATAATGATTGTTATTGATATAGTGAATATGTTGTCCATTTATTTTTACCGTTTTTTTCAAACGCCAAAATAAAAATTTTTTTTTGAAAAAAAAAGTTTTTTTATAAAAAATTTCTTAATTCTTTAACCTTCCACTACTTCGATTTTAACATCGTGTTTTGCCTTACGTTTGCTCCAATTGATTCCAACAAGAATTATCTGTCGCGAAATGCCTTATTTCCAAGCCCTTATTTACAATTATTTTTTCTGTCCCTCGCATCTTGATTTCATCGACCTGAAAGTTACGTCCTCAATCGTCATTATCTGCATAACCTGCTCTTTTGTTTTGCCGATATGCAGAAGAATCAGAAAAATTTTCTGACGGTCGGTGAGACTTACATAATCCGTCTCAAAACCGTAAACAAACAGAAAATCAACACTTTGATAATAGTCAATGAAATTTTTGTAATCCTCTTTTGACCAGCGTCCGATTTTTTTGTCGCTGAGTATCTGTGAATAAAGTTCTTTGCCACGGACATAAACGTCTGAAAATTTCTGCTCCAAGGCTTGGACTTTTTGCTGCAAAAATTTTATCTCTGAATCGTCTTTGTCTTGACTCGTGTTTTGTAAATCTTTGATTTTCTGATTGTAACCGTTTATCGTCTGCTGAGCCTCAAAAATTTTGCGCGAACGTTCCGAAAGTTTTAACTTCTGAAAAACCACCGTCAAAACCAAAACAGCCAAAATCACTGCCGAAACAGATATTGTCAGAAAAATCTTCTTCTCAAAAGCGGATTTTAATTTGAGGTTTTCGATTTCGTCGGCAAATTTTGTCTGCGTCGTTTTTACGCCGCTGTTCTGATAAAATGCAATCATTGTGTCCTTGGCAGCCGAACTCAAAAGCGCGTGTCCGTATGCCGTTTTGTAATCGTTTTTACCGGCATAAAACTCGCCCAAAAGTCTGTTGATTTTGATTTCGTTGTCAACCCAGTAAACGCCGTCAGTAGATTTTGAAAAATACTCCTCCGCCTTTTTTATGTCGCCGCGCCTGAGGTAAATCTGTCCCAAAATCGAATACCCCTGAAAATGTACGCCGTTATCAAACGACTTGATTATCAGGCTTTCAGACAAAGAATCGTCTTTGTCCATTACCACCTCCGCCAATTTGTAATATTTGTAAATACCGGCGTAGAATTTCGGCGATTTTTCTGCGTATTCGACCGCTTTTTCGGCATAAAACCTGACACTGTCTGTCGGCATATCCGGAATGAAACATTTTTGATAATAAAATTCAGACTTGTCAAAATTTGTAACGACGTGTTTCTGCATCTGTTCCAACCAAAATTCAATGCCGTCAAAATTGCCTGAATTTAAGTTCAAATATACCAACTTCAAGTAAACGTGGAATTTAAGTTCGTCGCAGGAGGTTTTTGCAGCGAGTTTTTCCGCCGTCCGCCACTCAACCGCCGCCTCTTCCCAACGGTTAGAATTGTACATAAGTTCGCCTTTTATGAAATGCGCCCACGCAGATTTTTCGTCATCGCCCTCAAAAAAACTAATACATTTTTCTGCGCCGTCAAAATCACGGTAAGACCTTTCCAAGGTTGCCGCCGCAACCGCACCGCGTACCAAATAATAAAGCGCGTCGTCAGCCTCACTCTTGCGCTCCGCCTTTTCAACAAGAAGTTTCGCTGTGTCCAAATCGCCTTTTTTCAGCAAATCGTATGACGAAACCAAATACACATTCGGTTCGGGTTTGTGTTCGCACGCCGTAAAAAACGCCGCCAAAACTATCAGAAGTTTTATAAATTTCATGTTAAAAACATTTTTTTGACGACGCAAAAATACAGATTTTTAACCGTTGTTGCAAGCCTTCAACACCTGATTTTTGTTGCAAAACGAAGTGTTGCAAAATTGCAACATGGTTATTTTCAATAACTTGACTTTTTTGGGTCAGCAACGGCTATTGCGCGGGAAATTTCTCAGACATAATTTTGCAGCGTAAAAAATTAAAAAACGCACAAACGAAATGAAAAGATTTTTATTAACAATTTTGGTTGCATTTTTGAGTGCAGCATCTTTTGCCCAGACGATAACGGGCGGCGTTTTTTCTGAAAACAATTCGCCCGTTATTTTTGCTAATGTGGTTTTGATGTCGGCTGACTCGGTTTTTCTTAGCGGCACAATCACCGACGAAAACGGAAAATTTTCCGTTGAAAAAAGTCAGAACGCAAAATTTTTAAGCGTGTCGTGTCTTGGTTACGAAACGAAAATTTTAAGTGTCAATGACTCTTTTGAAAAAATCGTTTTGAAAAATTCGGATTTGGAACTTCAAGAAATCACAGTTTCAGCCGGTTTGCCAAAAACGAGGATAAAAGACGGCGCAATGGTAACGGACGTTCAAAACACGCTGCTAACCAAGACGTTGAGCGGCGACAAAATGCTCGCCAAACTGCCCGGCGTTACGCTCACAAAAGACGGCATAGAAGTTTTTGGTAAAGGAACGCCCGAAATTTACATCAACAACGTAAAAGTGCGTGACGACAACGAGTTAAAGAACCTTGACCCTAAAAATGTGAAATACGTTGAAGTAATCAACAATCCCGGCGCGGAATACGGCGCGGAAGTAGAATCCGTCATCAAAATTTATACTTTGAAGCCCGTCGGCGACGGTTTCAGTTTTGATGCTCTCGGTCTGTACTCGATATGCGAATACAGTGATTATATCACGAAACTAAATTTTAATTATCGGCGTGGAAATTTGGACGTTTTCGGCGGTGTGTTTTGTTACGACACCAAATCATTTTTGCAGTCAGAGACTTATGACCTCAGACAAACCGATGCTCTGTGGGAAACAAAACAGTCGGAAAGTGTTGATTATAAGCAATGTAGTATGCGTTATTCGGGCGGTGTCAATTATCAGTTCAATGCGCAGAATTTTGCCGGAATTAAATACCAGTTCAACGATGATTCCAAAGACGACCAAACCGCTCTTGGCAGTCTCATGGCGTATAAAAACGGAGAATTTGTTGACGAAATTGCGGAAGGCAGCCGCGCAAAATGCGACAAGGATTTTTCACATTCCCTCAACGCCTATTACAACGGAAATGTCGGCGGTTTTTCGGTTGATTTTAATGCCGATATTTTTACAAATTTTGTTGACAAAAACACTATGAATACCGAAAATGCTGATTTTCAGGACGACAGAGAATTTTCAACGTCCGACAAAGTTGACAGTAAAATGTTTGCGGAAAAACTCGTTTTGGGTCATAAACTTTTTGGCGGAAAAATTAATTTCGGCGGCGAAAACATTTTTTCTGACTACCGCGACAATTTCAAAAGCAGAGCAGAAGAATTTGTTCCGACGGTTGAGAGCCGCAGCCGTCAGACTACCACAGCGGCATTTTTGCAGTATGGTTACAAGTTTTCCGACAAATGGAGCGTAAAAGCGGGCTTGCGTTACGAAGATGTTGATTTTAAATATTTTAACGGCGAGATTTTGGACGAAGAAACGTCAAGAAAATACAGCAGTTGGTTTCCGTCGGCATCGCTTAGTTTTTCGCCCGGCGACTTTGAAATGAACCTTTCATATACGAAAAAGACCAAACGTCCGTCGTATTTTATGCTGAGAAATTCGTATATGTATGGCAGCCGTTATTTTATTGAATCTGGAAATTCAGCACTTTTGCCGCGCGAAATCAGCGATTTTACGTATCTTGTTTCGTGGAAATTTTTGCAGTTTTCCGCCTCGTACCGCGATGTTAAAAATTACATAATGTATTACGGCACAGTTGATTACGACAATCCAGAGGTTCATATTAGCCGACCTGTCAACTATAACAGGCATGTTCAGGGTTTGGCGTTGAATTTTTCTGCCGCGCCGGAGTTCGGATTTTACACGCCGCAGTTTGATTTGACGTTCAGAAAGCAGCGTTTTGAGGTTGAGTCCCAATCAGTTACAGAAAAACTCAACAAACCGTGTCTGACGGCAGAACTTGACAACTGTTTTGATTTTGAAAGCGGCTGGACGTTTGATTTGGACGTAAATTTTTATGGCAAAGGGCATTGTGAGTCCAATTATTTCCGCTCAAACTACTTTGTATTGGATTTTTGCGTTTCAAAATCGTTTTTGGACGGTGCGCTGAATGTTGAGGCTGGCGTTTCAGACATTACGGGCGACACCCGCCGCGATATAAAATCCTTGTCGAAAATGGGTTATATGAATATTTATGACACATACGACACGCGGGAATTTTATTTGCAGATTCAATACCGTTTCAATCCGGCAAAATCCAAATACAAAGGCACCGGTGCAGGAAACGACGAAAAAGAAAGGATGTAAAACTTATCACGGCTCCACCACTTCGATTTTAACGTCGTGTTTTGCCTTACGTTTGCTCCAATTAATTCCGACAAGAATTATCCGTTGCGAAATGCCTTTCAGTGCCGACGGATAATTTTTGTTTTTGATTTGATCGATTGCGCCTTGTGCTGATTTGTTGTGTTTTAGTTCGATAACAATCGCCGGACGCGTTGAATTATGAAGCGGAACGAAAACCATATCAGCAAAACCTTTTCCGGCAGGTTGTTCACGGTAAATTTTGTAGTAACGTTTTGCTGCATAATATGCAATAGTTATCGCGCACGCCATCGAATTTTCGTCTTTGTATTTGATGATTGACGAGGATTCAAAACGATATTTATCGAAAGCCTCTGAAATATAATCCGCATCCATCGCTATCGTTCTGTTAATCAGCGTCAAAGAATCAGTCAGAGCAGCAGAAACCTCGCCCCACCCGGCACGCCCGATTGAAAGACGGAACTCTCCGGCAACTTCGGTATTCGGTATTCTAACAGTACAATCTTCGGGATTGTAAGACAAATAGCCGAGATGTGCCAAAAGCGTTAGAACATCGTCTGAATTGTCGATGTTTTTCATATCGTTGCGAAAACTTGTAACCTCCACCGTAACACTTTCACCGTTAAGCATTTTGATGATTTTTTGTTGCACATTATCGTGATCAATTTCGATGTAATGCTCTATCGTTGTGAAAGATGCAGATTTAGACCAATGGCTATTGTAGTTACGTTTTTCTACTGCAAGCATTACCGAATTTGGATTAAACATGGATTTTTCACTACCGAAAATATATCCGTCGTAAGCGTGTTCCATAAGGGG
>JAEEGL016018541.1_pt1 | contig 12348 bp, 2 predicted proteins | sample 9134231 | NCBI WGS metagenome assembly JAEEGL01 (sample SAMN16246548, study PRJNA631951) | gut metagenome | biome: gut microbiome; feature: rumen; material: fiber-attached | host: Bos | place: Iran: Karaj | collected 2018-10 | reverse complement strand
TTTACTATTTGCGGCGGGCGGACCGTTTCAGCATGGGGATCCCCGTGCTGGGGCGCGCTACGCAGGCGGAGATGCACGCGCTGGGGCTGTTTATGCACACGGTCCCGCTGATCGTTGATATTACCGATACGGATCTGCTTTCCTTTTTACGGCAAACGGAAGAACAGGTCTTCGATCTGTTCCGGCACCAAAAGTTCACGATATACGATATCAAAAAAGAAATCGGAGAGCTGCCCGTAACCGGTCCGCTTTACGATATCACCCTGGATTATTCCGTCTATGAGCCCGACCCCGCCTGCGAAAGCCGCGTATTATACAACGATTCCATCTCCGGCGCGATGGATCTGCATTTTCTGAAAGAAGGCGGTCGGCTGACCTATACCCTGCGCTGCCGCAATACGCTCCGGGACGACCCGGCCGTTTCACGGTTCCACGGCACGTTCCTCTCCGTTATTTCCGCCATACTTGAAACGCCGTTTGCAAGAATACCGCAGACGTCCGTGATGTCCCCCGCCGAACGGCAATTCCTGCTGTACGGCGTCAATGATACGAAAGCCCCGGGCGGTGAAAACACGGATGTTTACGACCTGTTTTTACGGCAAGCAAAAAGCGTTCCGGACCGGCCCGCCGTAAGCGCAGCGGACGGAACGCTCAGTTACCGCGAACTGGACGTTCTGGCGGGCAGGATCGCAAAAGGTCTGCAGAACGCGGGCGTCGGCCCCGGGGATATCGTTGCGGTGAGCCTCCCGCGGGACAGCAGACTGATCTGCGCGATCCTGGGCGTGCTGAAAGCCGGGGCCGCCTATTTGCCGCTGGACCCGCAGCAGCCGCGCGAAAGGCTGCGCTTTTTCACAGACGACAGCGGCGCAAAGCTTTGCATCACCGAGGAAAGCTACGCTTCCGTACTTGCGGAGGAACCGCTGCAGCAGCGTGTTCCCGTTAAAAAGAACGCGCTTTGCTATTGCATTTATACCTCCGGCAGCACGGGGACGCCGAAGGGCGTGCTGATCCGGCGCGATAATCTTGCCGCCTATCTTTACGCTCTGCGCGGGATCTACGGGGAGACGCCCGTAAGCATGCCGTTCTTCACGTCCGCCGCCGTGGATCTTTCCGTTACCTCCGTATATCTGCCGCTGGCCACGGGGGGCTGCGTTTACGCTTACGGCGGAGACCTGGCCGAATCGCTCCCGCAGATCACGGCGAACCCCGCTTTGAACGTCCTTAAACTGACGCCTACGCACATGCGCATTATGTGCGCGCTGTGCAAAGGAAAGGAACTGAAAAATATCGGGCACGTCATCGCCGGCGGAGAAGCGCTTTACCGGCGGGATGCGGCGGAATTCACCCGCTGTTTCGGAAAACACCTGAAAATACACAACGAATACGGTCCCACGGAAACGACGGTAGGCTGTATGGATCACGTGTTTGCCCCTTCGGATACATCGGACGTTACGCCGATCGGGAAGCCGATTTCAAATACGCAGGTCTACGTTGTGGATAAATACCTGCAGCCCGTGCCCGTCGGCGTCACGGGGGAACTCTGCGTTGCCGGAGACGGCGTAGGCGACGGTTATCTGAACCGTCCCGCGCTGACGGCGGAAAAATTCATCCCGAACCCGTTCGGCGACGGACTGCTTTATAAAACCGGCGACCTTGCGCGGGTCGGAGAAGACGGCGATCTTGTATTCGTCGGCCGCAACGATCTGCAGATAAAGCTGAACGGACACAGAGTTGAACCGGGCGAGATCGAAGCCGCGCTCTGCAGAACGGACGGCGTTGAGAGCGCCGCCGTAATCATGCGCAAGGATAGCGAAGGCCGGCAGCTGCTGTGCGCATTCTATACGGGGCGCGAGATCCCGGCAAAGGAGCTGCGCGCCGCGCTGATACAGATTTTGCCGACGTATATGATACCGCACACGTTTGTGCATCTTGAAAAAATGCCGCTGAACGCTTCCGGCAAAACGGACCGCAGCGCGCTGCCGGAAACCGGATTTTTCCCCGGGGCCGGCATTGAAGCCGAGCGTTTGCCCGCAACGCCGGAGCAGCTTGCGCTGGCTGACGCAGTGGCCGGAACGCTGGGGCTGGAACGCGTTTCCATGACGGACCGTTATTACGCTCTGGGCGGCGATTCCATACGCGCCATCCATATTGTGTCCGCGCTGATCGGCAAAGGATACGAGCTGACCGTTTCCGATCTGATGCAGAGCGCCGCGCTGAGCGACGCCGCGGAAAAAATGAGGCCGCTGGCTGCGGAAGACGCACCGGAAACGGACGAGCCTTCCTTCCCCCTTACGCCCGCGCAGGAGGGCATCTGGCTGCAGACCGTGCGCGCGCCGGAGGACCCGGCGTACCGGCTGCGGTTCCTGCTGGAAATCACGCGGCCTTTCGCCGCGGACGTCCTCAGCCGGAGCTTCGTTCTGCTGGCGCTGCGCCACCCGGCGCTGTGCTGCGCTTTCCCCGATGCAGACGCCGCGGGACGGCTGACGCAGACGGTAAGGCCAGACCGGACGGTACGTTTGAAAGAGACCGTTTACCCGTTTGCAAAAGACGAAGCGCTGCTGCAGGAACGCCTTGCGCAGGCGAAAGAAATCCCGTTCGATTTAAAAAACGACGTGCTTCTGCGCGCCGAATATCTTGTGTTTACCGACGCGCGTTATCTTTTGATCTGCGCGCACCATATCATACTGGACGGATGGAGCATGCCCGTACTGGCGCGGGATCTGTTCCGTTTCGCGGACCGTTTATCCGCCGGGGAGCCGTTTGAGAAGCTTGCGGAAGAAACCGGAAAAGACGTTCCCGCGCGCAGCGTTTTCCGGCGGTATGCCTTAAAGCTTGCGCATACGGATAAATCGCAGGCATACGGGCATTGGGACCGGCTGCTGGACGGCTGCAGACCCGCGCGCCTGTTCCCGGAAGGTTTTTCCGCCGAAGGCGCCGGTACGGAAAGAGCGGTTTATGAAACCGACGCTCCCAAAAGCTTTCTTACCGCAGCCGCGCGTCTGACGCAGGCATACGGCATTACCGAAAACACGCTGGCGGAAGGCGCGTTCGCGCTCGCGCTGCGGCGGTTTTCCGGAGGCGGCGACGTGCTGTTCTGCAAAGCCGTTTCCGGGCGGGCCTTCCCGCTGGAAGCCATCGAACGGGGCGTGGGGCCGTTTTTGAACACGGTACCCGTGCGCTCTTCGCCGCGCCTGCCGGAAATGACGGTAACGGACTTCCTGCGGCAAACGCAGGAACAGGCGATCCTGGCAAACCGGTTCGGCATGCTGCGGCTGGGCGAGCTGCTGCGCCGCGGCGGGATCCGCCGGGACGGGGCGGAAACGCTCTTCGCGTTTGAAAACTATTATTCTGAAACGGAAGACGGCGCGGAGCTTTCAACGCTCCCCTTCCGGCTGACCGACGCCGCCGAGCAGACCGAATTCCCGCTGGCCGTGACCCTGCGGAAAACGGAAGGCCTGCTGCGGTGCAGATTTCTGTATGCCCCGGGGCGGTTCTCCCGGCCGGATATCGAACGGCTGGCGGACGCCTATACGCGGATCCTCCGGCAGTTCGCCGCCGAAGACGTTTTATCCCTGCCGGTCGCCGATCTCTGCGGCATACCGCCGCAACCGGATGCTCCTGCCGCCGCGGACGCTCCGGGGTACGACGCGCAGGCATACGTCCCGCCGGAAACGGAGGCGGAACGGCTGCTTGCCCGCACGGCGGCGCACGTACTCAACCTGGACAGAGCGGGCATGAACGATCACTTTTTTGCGCTGGGCGGCGATTCCATCCGCGCGATCTACCTGGCAGGCAGGCTGCAGGACGCCGGATGGTCCTTACGCATCGCAGACATCCTGCGCGCGGATACGCTGCGCTCCCTTGCGAAACAAATGACGCGCCTGCCGGACGCCGCAGCGGTCGTGGAGCGGACCCGAACGCCGTATGTTCCTCTGCCGCCTGCCGCGCGCGCCTATCTGCACGGGACGCCCGTTTCTCCGGAGCGTTTCTGGCAGAGCTGCATCATAGAAACGGACGGCACGGCGAAGGAGCTTGAAGCGGCGCTGACGGACCTGACGCGCCGCCACCCGATCCTGCGCGCCGTTCTGGAGGGAAACTCCCTGCACGTCCTTCCCGAAGACACAGCCGCGTTTCGTTTAAGCGTTTTTTCGGCTGCCGCCGGGGAAGGCGGTATGGCCGAGGCGCGGCGCAGGCTCTCCGCGCTTGACGTAAGCTTCGATCGGACCGCGGGCCCGCTGACGGACGCGGCCCTGTATCTCACACCGGAAGGCAACCTGCTGCGGCTGACCGTCCACCATCTGGCGATCGACCTTTTTTCGTGGGAGATCCTCCTGAGCGACCTCCGGAGCATCCTGCGCCTGCAGGCGGATCCCACCGCGCCCGCGCTGCCGGAAGAGACCGCCGGATTCGGGCAGTGGATGGACGCGCTGGACCGGTACGGGGCCTCCATGCCGGAGCCGGACGCCGCTTTCTGGACGATGTGCCGCAACGAGGCCCGGCGCGCGCACCCGCTGTTCACCGAAGCGGACCCGCCGACGCCCGGCGAAGAGATCGCAATCAATATTGACGCCGGCCTCGCTGCGGCGCTGCTTCACATGGAACTGACCGAAAACGTCCGGCTGGAAGCGCCGCTGCTTGCGGCGTTGGGCCGCGCAGCGGCGGCCATCGCGGGCGGAGACGTGTGCGTATGCGTGGAAAGCCTCGGCAGAACGCAGCTTTCACCCCCGGTGCGCATCGAAAGGACCGTTGGGTGGTTCACGGCGATCTATCCGGTGGTGATCGGCGATGAGGCCGACGCGACACAGCTGCTTTTCGACGTAAGAAGAAAGCTCCGGCGCGTCCCGCAGGACGGCGTCGGCTGGCTTTTGCTGAACGAAACGCTGCCGGAAACAGCGGGGCTGATGCTGAATTTTTACCGTTACCGCTCCGGCGATACGCTGCACGCACAGCCCGTGTTCCCCGCCGGAGACCGCGCGTACGATATGCTGTTCCCCGGCGTGATCTCCGTGGACTGCAGCCTTGCGGACGGGGAGCTTTCCGTTTTGTTCCGCAGCCCGGCGCTCCGAAGGCCGCCGGAACTTCTGCGGGAGCTTGCGGACGGGTTTGCTTCCGCGCTGCGGGAAATTGCGGGGACCGCAGATTTTTCCGGACAGCGTGCTGACGCCGCCGATGCGTTTGCCGACGACGCGCTGACCTACAGGGAGCTGTCCGCGCTGGACGCGATTTTCAACGGGGTGGATGATGATGAACAGAATTGAAAACGTCTACGGCCTCACTCCGGTACAGGAAGGGATCTACGCGCAGTATTTTCAGAACAAAGCAACGGACGCTTACCACCTGTATTATCTGTTTTCCGTAGCGGACAGTACGGATCCCGCCGTTTTACGTCAGGCGCTGGAGCTGCTGCCGCTGCGTCACCCCGTGCTGAAAACGGCGTTTGCCGTGGTTGAGGGGACCGTGAAGCAGGTGGTCCTCACAGACCGGAAACCGACGGTCAGGACCCGGTATTTTGACGGTGTTTACACGTGCGAAGCGCTGGAAAACGCCGTGCGGGAAGAAAAAGCCTTCCCCATGGACCTGCAGCGGGACCCGCTTGTGCGCTGCACGTTTCTGCTGTTTTCAGACAAACGGTTCCTGTTTTTCCATACGCACCATCTGATCATTGACGGATGGTGCGCTTCGGTGCTGTTTGACGACGTTTCCGCCTTTTATCGCGCGCTTGCAAACGGCGAAACGGCAGACGAGCTGCGCCGCAGGATCGCGGCGCAGCAAAAAGCGGAAACGTCTTTTGCCGATTACGTGCGCGTTTTACGGGGACGCGACGCCGGTGAGGCGCGGGCGTACTGGCGGCGGCTGCTGGCGGACCGGACGCCCGCTCCCCTGCCGCGCCGTATTCCCGCGGCGGGCGCGGACGGGATAAAACGGACGGTTACCGCATTGCCGCCGGAAACGGTCCGGCGCGCGCTCAGGTTTGCACACGCGCAGGCGCTGTCCCTGAATACGCTGCTGGAAAGCGCGTTCGCGCTTGCGCTGCAAAAGCATACGGGCAAAAGCGACGTGGTGTTCCTGAAAGTGATCTCCGGCAGATCGTTCGGCCCCGCAAAAACCGAGCGTACCGTAGGCCCGATGATCAACACGGTACCGGTGCGCGCCCGGCGGGAAGATACGACGACGCCGCTGCTGTTTTTGAAAAATATAGGCGAACAATCGGCAAATGCCAACGAATACGGTTTTTTGCCGCTTGCGGAAGTCTGCCGCACGGGCGGTTTTTCTCCGAACGACGCCGACGCGCTGTTTGATTACGGGAATTACCCCGCGCCCGAAGCTGCCGTTACGGGGCAATTGCAATTGCTGGAACAGCAGGAGCGGACCGAATTTCCGCTGACGTGCGCGGTAACGGGCACGGACGAAACGCTTCGTCTGACCGTGACAAACGATGCGTCGGTACATCCGTCCTCCTGCGTACAGGCTCTTTCGGAAAGCTTTTTGTCCGCTCTGCTCCGTATTTCGGCGTTGGAGGGATCGCAGCTGAACGACGCCGCGGAGCTTGCCCGGCTGCTGCGAACGCTCCCCGACGGGAGAAACGGAGCCCGGACGGAGGCTTTTTCCGCGGGAAAAACGCTTCCGATCCCCGATGAAAGCATTTACGCGCTGTTTGTAAAACAAACCAACATATCCCCGGAAAAAACCGCGGTGATCTTCAAAGACCGGCCGGTCTCGTTCGGCAGCCTGCTGGAACGCGCGGACAGCGCCGCGGACAGGCTTGCGGAGCTTGGCGTACGCGCCGGCGACGTTGTTGCCGTTCATCTGGACAGAAGCACCCTCCTGATCGTCCTGCAGCTTGCGGTATTGAAGCTGGGCGCGGTTTTCCTGCCGGTTGACAGACGCTTTCCCGAAAATAGGGTGCGTTTTCTGTGCCGGGACTGCGGCGCGCGGCTTCTGATCACGGACGAGGCCGGTTTTGACGCCGGAGAAACGCAAACGGTTCCCTCAAACACGCTTGCGCAAGCCCGGAACGGCCCTCCGCACGTACCGGAAACGCGCGGCGACAACTGCTATATCATTTACACATCCGGTTCCACGGGCACGCCGAAGGGCTGCCTGCTGCGGCAGACCGGACTGGTGAATTTCTGCGTCAACAACAACACGCTCAAAACGCTGAAGCGGCGGGAACACAACGTTTTCGCGGCGGTGAACAGCGCGTCGTTCGATTACTTTATCGCCGAATCCCTGCTGCCGCTGCTCAACGGTTATACCGTGGTTCTCTGCGACGAGGACGAGAGCCTGCTGCAGCGCCTGTTTCTGGACGTGGTACGGAGGCACGGCGTGAACGTGCTGATGACGACGCCCACAAGGCTGGCTCTTTTTTACGATCCCGCGCCGGACTGCGCTCCCCTGCGGGGGCTTGACTGCGTATGCTCCTCCGGCGAGCCGCTGCCCGAAAAGCTTCTGGCAAGGATCTATGAGGTTTCCCCCGCCGCAAAGGTATATAATCCGCTGGGGCCCAGCGAATGCACGGTGTGGGACCTGGGCGGCGAGCTGGACCGCAACGCTGGTACGGACGTCCATCTCGGCAGGCCGATCCCCAACGCGCGGATCTATATTCTGGACGAGTCCCTGCAGCCCGTGCCCGTCGGCGTGACCGGAGAGCTCTGCATTGCGGGAGCGGGCGTCGGCGCGGGGTATATCAACCGCCCGGAGCTGACCGCGGAGCGCTTCGTCGACGATCCCTTCGGCGAAGGAAAGCTGTATCGGACCGGCGACCTCGCGTACTGGCGGGAGGACGGCAACGCAGCATTTGTCGGCCGGAACGATTTTCAGATAAAACTGAACGGTCTGCGCATAGAGCCGCACGAGATCGAAAACGCGCTGCTGTCGGCAGACGGGATCGAAAACGCCGCCGTGACCGTACAAACGGATGAAAACGGGCAGCCGACGCTCTGCGCGTTTTACACGGGAACGGAAACCGACGCGGGGGCCCTGCGCGGCCTGCTCGGCCTTACGCTGCCGCGGTATATGATCCCCCACGTTTTTATCCGGCTGGAAGCGATGCCGCTGACGGCGCACGGCAAGATCGACCGCGCGGCGCTGAAAAACGCGTCCGCGGCGCGCCGTTCGGACGAAAGCGGGTACCTTCCGCCGCAAACGGATACGGAAAAAGCGGTCTGCGGGGCTTTCGCCGCGATCCTTCACCAAACGGAGGTAAGCAGAAACGCGGATTTCTTCCGGCTGGGCGGCACAAGCCTGCAGCTTGTAAGGCTGCTATCGCAGCCGCCGCTGGAACGGCTGACGCCGTCCGACTTTCTTACGGACCCGACCCCTGCCGGGCTCGCAAAAAAGCTTGACGCAGCCGAAAGATCGGATTATACTTATTTGGTACCGCTTTATACGCCCGCAAACGCAAAAAAAGCGGTCGTACTGTTCCCCTTTGCGGGCGGCGACGCCGCGGCTTATACGGCGCTGCTTGCAAAAGCAAGGGAAAGGAAAAGCGAGGTTTCGCTGTATTTTGTCGGCTGGCCGGAAGCGGACGCGTTGGCAGCCGCTGCCGGAGAGATCAACAAGGCCGCAAAAGAGATGCCGCTTTACTTTTATTCGCACTGCGCGGGCGCCTGCATCGCCCTGTCGCTGCTGGATAAGCTGAACGAAAAAGAGCGCGTTGTAAAGGGGTACGTTGCAGGGGCGGCTGTCCCGCCGCGCAAATCGCTTGCCGGGATCAATCTGTGGGCGCACCTGCCGGACGATACGATCAAAAAATCGCTTGTTTCCGCGGGGCTGCATACCGGGCCGGAAGGCGAGGATCTGCTGCGCGAACGGCTGCGGGATTTCCGGCGGCACACCGAGATCTGCAGCGCCTATTTCAGGGACAAAACGGAGAAGACGAACGTATGTGTTACGGCGGTGCTGAGCCGGAACGACCCGTTCACCCGGAACTATGCGGACGCCCGGCAGCGCTGGATGCGGATCGTTGAGAAGGTGGACCGGGTGATCCTGACCGACACCCCCTCGCACTATTTTCAGAATACGGACACGGATCTTCTGTTGGATCTGTTTGCCGGTTTGCAATAAAGGAGGACATAATCCATGCTGCAGGAGATAACCGTTTTCAACCGGACGATCGGCCTTTACGATCTGATGAACAATCTTGCTTACGTGGCGCATGCGGTGCTGTTCGTGCTGCTGCTGAAACGCGTAAAGGCGGCTTCCACATTACCCGAGCTTGCCGACGCGTATTTCAACAAACAGAAAAAGAAGGACGCCTTTCACCGTTGGGTCTACGTGGTCGTGCAGTTCCTGATCATGTATCTTCCCTATATGCTCCTGTCTGAGTTTGTAGGCCCGCTGATCTCCCGGATCTTTATGCATACGGCGGACGCGAACTTTTTTGTAAACATCTTTTTCTTCCCTGTTTACGGCGTCGCCGTCGCGCTGCTGTTCCGCGTTGCGGTCCCCGTTTTTATGGACGCCTGCACCTTGCTGATCAGCGTCTCGCTGATTTTCTTCAAGCTTGCCTGCTTCTGTCACGGCTGCTGCAACGGCATTGCGTGCGAATCCCCGTTCTTTAACCGTAATACGGGCCGCAGCGAGCTGCCGGTTCAGCTGATCGAGGCGGGATGCGCGCTGCTGATCGCGGTTTTCCTGATCGTTATTTTCAAACGGAACAAAAAAAGCGGTTTGCTTTTCCCGCTGTTTATGCTTCTGTATTGCGGCACCCGGTTCGTTTCCGAATTCTGGCGGGACGACTTCCCTGCCGTATGGGGTCCCCTGAAGCCGTATCACATTCAATGCATCGTCGGCTTTGCCGCGGGCGCGGTCTATCTTGCCGTCGTACTGCTCCGGGGCGAACGGATCACAGCGTTCTTTGACGCGAAGAACAAAGCTTTCGCCGACAGATGCATGGAGAAAATCAAAGCGAAGAAAAAGCATACGGGAAACAAAAAGAAAAAACGTTGATCCGCTCCGGAGAATACCGAAGCAGACCGCTTCCCGATGCGCAGGAACAATACGAAAGTCCCCGGAGCTCTCCAAGCGTCCGGGGACATTTTTTAACGGTTTTTCGTGCAAAGAATAATACTGCAAGACGCCCTTCAGCCCCCCGGCCGCCGCGAACATCTGACCGTCGGCAGTCAGCCTCGCGCCCTCGGGGGCGGCGTCGATCGCCCCTTCGTTGACAGACTGAAAAAACGTGCTGAACGGCATCCCGTATTTACGCGAGGCATTGATCAGCAGATGCAGCATTTTTGCGGTAAAAACGCCCTCGGCGACGCAGGAAGGGCGATACCACGCATATATAGTCGTCCTTCCTGATTATTGCAATCCCGGGAACCTGTTTCATCGGATTCAGCGCCTGTATTTCCTGCCCCGTCATCTTTCTTCCGGGCAAAAACCGCACAAACCGAAAGGAAAGCAATTCCGGCTGCGGGACGTTTTTTATTGAATACCGGCGGAATTATTGATATAATAAAAAAGACAGATCGAACAGGCGGGCAGGGCGGCAGGCGCAGAATCAAAAAAACGCAGGCGGCGCGGACGCCTCCCTGCTTCGGGACAAAGCGAGCGATACGGTTTGGAGGACATTATGACGCAATACGGATGGACGCAACAATACCTGACACGGGACGGCAGACCGTGGCTGCCGGTGATGGGGGAATTCCATTTCTCCCGTTATCCCTGCCGGTACTGGAAGGAAGAGCTTGAAAAAATGAAATCGGGCGGCGTGGAGATCGTTTCCACCTACCTGTTCTGGAACCACCATGAGGAACGCCCCGGGGAGATCCGCTGGGACGGCAGCCGGGATATTCACGGCTTTCTGCGCTGCTGCGGCGAGGCAGGTCTGCTCGCCTTTCTCCGCCCCGGGCCGTGGTGCCACGGGGAGGCGCGCCACGGCGGCTTTCCGGATTGGCTGCTGCAAACGGGCTATCGGCTGCGGTCGGACGACCCCGGGTACCTGGCGGCGGTGGAACGCTTCTGGCGCTCGCTCTACGGGCAGGTGGAGCAAGACCTGTTGAAAAACGGCGGCCCCGTGATCGGCATACAGATCGAAAACGAATACAGCGGCGGCGGCGAGGGGCGCGGCGACGGACACATCCGCACCCTGACCCGGCTCGCCCGGGAGATCGGCTTTGACGCCCCCTATTGGACCGCCACAGGCTGGAGCAGCTACGTGGGCGATCTGCTGCCCGTGAGCGGCGGCTACGTGGAGGCGCCGTGGGACTCCTCCATCGGGGAGCTGCCCGCCAACGACTGCTTTGTTTTCGCCGATAAGGAACATCTTCTCAACATCGGCACGTACCGGTTCGATCCCGCCCGCTTTCCGTTTTTAACGGCGGAGCTGGGCGGCGGGGTGCAGGTGACCTATAACCGCCGTCCCCGGGTGAGCGGGACGGATACGGGCGCTTCCTCGCTGGTAAAGCTGGGCAGCGGCGCGAACCTGCTGGGCTACTACGTGTATCACGGCGGCACCAACCCGGTGGGCGAACGTACCACCCTGCAGGAGAGCCGCAGCGTGGGCAACGCCTGCGATCTGCCGGCGCTCTCTTACGATTTTCAGGCGCCGCTGCGGGAATACGGCAGCGCGGCGGAGAGCTACCGCGAGATCCGGATGCTGGCCATGTTTTTACAGGATTTCGGCGAAACGCTGGCGCCCATGGACGCGGCGATCCCGCCCGACAGCCCCCGGGACCCGGAAAATACCGATACGCTGCGCACGGCGGTGCGCACCGACGGAGAATCCGGTTTTTTGTTCGTAAACAACTATCAGCGCCGCCGGACGATGCCGCGGCACGAAAACGCGCGCCTTCGCGCCGGGGACATGGAATTTCCCGCCATCACCGTTGAACCCGGCGAATACTTCTTTTTGCCGTTTCATATGAAGCTGGGCGATAGGGAACTCGTCAGCGCCGCGGCCACGCCCCTGTGCGCGCTCAGGGACGGCTTTGTTTTCTACGCGGAACGGGCCCCGCAGTACCGCTGGAACGGCACCGCGGCGAAGGTGCTCACTCTCAGCCGCGAGGATGCGAAGAACGCCGTAAAGGTCCGCTTTGACGACGAGTACCTTCTCGTCTGCACCCAGCCCGTGATCGAAACCCCCAGGGGCGTGTTCTGCCTTGCCCGGGGCGATATCGCGCTGAAACCCTACCCCGCGCTGCCCGGCGCGGCGGGAACGCCGGACGGGGCGCTCACCCGGTATACGCTGCCGCTGCCGCCCTCGGGGGTGCGCCTGACCGTGCGCCCGCGGATGCGGATGAGCGATCTCTACGCCGAATATGACCTGATCCTCGAAGGTGCGGTCACGGGCGACGACGTGTTCCTTTCGGTGGATTACGAGGGCGATCAGGCGGAGCTGCTGCT
>JAEEGL015492935.1_pt1 | contig 12348 bp, 7 predicted proteins | sample 9134231 | NCBI WGS metagenome assembly JAEEGL01 (sample SAMN16246548, study PRJNA631951) | gut metagenome | biome: gut microbiome; feature: rumen; material: fiber-attached | host: Bos | place: Iran: Karaj | collected 2018-10 | reverse complement strand
TATTCATCACGTTTACGCGTCTCTTCTTCCGCGCAGGCTCAAACCTCGACCCGGCAGAAGCAAACGAAGTTGCATGGAATACGGCTAAGAACATGGTGCACCAGATGGGTACCGCCTGGCGCTGGGACACGATTTTCCCGATTGCATGGGAACATATCAATATCATTCTCGTGTTCATCGCTGGTATGCTTATCCACTGGATTCCGAAGCGCGTGAAGTCCCGTTACCGCATCACGTTTGCATCGCTCCCGATTCCGGGAATGGTGGCGGCGACGGCGTTCATCATCTTTGTGATTTATCAGTTCATGAGCGCAGACAGTTGTCCGTTCATTTACTTCCAATTCTAAATCAGACGACAAATGCGTAAGGCGAATGAAGCAGACTTGCTTGCAAGTCTATTTCTGAGCCTAGCATTTGGTACTTGTACAAAGACAAAAGGGCGTGCCAAGCACGCCTTTTTTATTATAGACAAGCCTCATCAATTAGATTGTTCTATATAATACATTTATCCAAATAAACACAGAACAACGCTCAAAAAACTGTGCTTTTGAGGTCAATTCTTACATATCTTTACATCCCATTAATTTATTTTGTATAGTAAATAATTAGGAGGAAATTTGATGCTCAAAAAAATTCATAACATTCTGGGGAAATTGTTCCTTTCAGGAGCATCGTTCTTTTGGGCTAGCTGCGATTCGGCTACGTCAGCCGACAAGCCTTCTGCATTTATAGACATTGACCAAGAGCTTGCCAAATTAACAACAACGGATACCACCGGACTCAGAGGAAAATGTGTTCCCTCGTATCGATATTGCGATGTTATTAATGGCGACAACAACTATTATGGCGCACAAGCTCACGCGGCATCAATTGCCATCAAAAAGCTCGAGGAACAGCACAAGGATGTTCCAGACTATTGGTATGGCAATAACAGTTGTTACAGGGATGTCTTAGGGTCTCTAGGGAATGCGCCTGTATATGGTGTTCCAGAATGCCCCACAGGCCTGACTCCTTGCGAAACAGACGGATCGACCTACAGCGTTTATAACCAAGTACGCATCGACGACGCCTACATTGAGGCCCTCCTACACAACGAAAAGTATTATCAAGAAACCTTCAAAAGCACTCTCGAAGAAATCAACGAAGGTATGGAAAAATGCGAAGCGCAATAGCGACTTTTTGACCATTTTTATAGAAATTTACGCATTCTAGGGCTTCCATAAGTTTACAAGAATACTACACAAAGTTTTCTTGTTAATATCTCGTGAAAAATTGTTCTAAACATAGTGACAAAACTCCAAAAATAGAGTATTTTTGAGCCCATATATATAGATTGCGTATTTTATATGAAGATTAAAACTATACTCATTGCAGGAGTCCTGCCACTCGCCCTTTTTGCAAAAGATGACGACATGGCCGGAAAAATTGTTCCTCGCTTGGTTGACTCCAGAAACACGGAATTGAACCAGACCATCGACGGCATTAACGACTTTGCGCCAGAAGCAGAAGCCCCGACCGTCGGAAAATTTTTCATCAACGAAAGCAATTTTACCCAGAAAAAGTCCAAGGCCCGCAAGGCTAAGGCTGCTGCAAAGCCGAAGGTTGAAACTGTAGCCCAGTTTGATGCGCCCCAAGATTCTATCACGAGCGATCTCGGAACCGAAGAAGGCATCAACAGCGATAGCCTCGACACCGAAGAAGCCGAACGCGAATACGCCGAAGCCGATGCCGATATCAAGGCAACGACGGACTCTGCCTCCACAGGTGCTCCGGCCAAGCTCTTTGTCCTCGACATGACGACATCCATCATCCCGACGGAAAGCCGCCGCATCGCAGGTCACTACGGCCCGCGCAAGCACCGCATGCACCGCGGTGTTGACCTCGGTCTCTGCCACGGTGAAGACCGTACGATTGTCGCCGCATTCGCAGGCAAGGTCGTCAAGGTCCGCAACCAGGGCCGCCGCAAGGGTTATGGCCGCTACGTGATTTTGGACCACGGCAATGGCCTCACCACGCTTTACGCCCACCTCGAACGCTGGAAGGTCAAGGTCGGCGATGAACTCCAGGCCGGCGATACGATTGGCGTTGGAGGCAACTCGGGCCGCTCGTTCGGTGCTCACCTGCACTTTGAAATGCGCTACAACGGCGTGTACATCAACCCGGAAACGGTCTACGACTTTGCCGAAGGCACGTTCAGGGACATCTCCGTCACGCTCGATACAGACAAGTTGCAAGAAGCCGAAGCCGCCTACCAGAAGGAAATCGGCAAGAGCAAATTCTATAAAGTTCGTCGCGGCGACTGCCTCGGAAAGATTGCCCACAAGTACGGCACGTCTGTCGAACGCATCAAGCGCTTGAACAACCTCAAGTCCGAAAAGATCCGCCCGGGTCAAATACTCCGCTGCTCGTAAGAATGAATTTTATTTAAGTGAGGATGCCGCGCCGAAAAGCGCGGCTTTTTTATTGTACAAATTCTAAACAAGAAGCCCGCCGGGCGGGCAACGATGTCGAGAGCACTACTCTTTAGCGATTTTATCGTATGCCTGGATGAGTTCGCGGTCCATATCACGGCGATGCGCCGGAGACGCAAACTTGTTGAGCACCTGGCTCTTGTAAATCGTCCAGTTGCGCGAGAAAGCCATGTGCATCACAGCCGCAATCAAGAGGCCCGGCAACAGGCTATAGCCGCCCGTCATTTCGCAGACCATCACGACACCCGCAATCGGAGCCTTCGCAGCGCCCGCAAAGAACGCGGCCATCCCGACGAGAATGAACATTTCGGGCATGCGGATAAATCCTGGGAACGCAAGTTCGCATATTCCAGCAAACATGGCGCCAATAACCCCACCAATAAATAGCGATGGTCCAAAGACACCCCCAGAACCGCCCGAACCGACCGTAAGCGCAGTCGCCACAATCTTTGCAAGCACGATGCCGAGCAAGAGGAGCACGCCCCACACGGTATGCGGCACAAGCCCCGTCATCAGGTTATCGATAAATTCAAAGCCGCCGCCCGAGACCTCCGGGAAGGCAAGCACCAAGAGCGAAATGAACGCGCCGCCCATTGCAGGCTTGAGCCACACGGGAATCGCCCACTTGTTAAAGCGCTGTTCCGAAGCGTAATAGCAGCGCACATACATGTACGAGAACGGGAAGCACAAAATCCCGAGCAGCGCGCACGCAAAAAGCTCGACGCCGTTCGTGAACGGGAAATCCATCGTGCAGCCAATCACTGGTGCGGAACCAACAAATGCGATATAAACCGTAAACGCCACCACCGACGAGATAATCGAAGTCGCAAAGGCGTTCGACTCAAAGTCCTCGCGGTAAAGCATTTCGACCGAAGTGAGCGCCCCCGCAAGCGGAGCCTTAAAAATAGCGCCAAGCCCTGCCGCCGTGCCCGCCAGCATAAACTGCCCGCGCATCATTCGCGGCATCTTGAAGAACTTGCAAATCGTCGAAGCGATGCCAGAGCCAATCTGCGAAATCGGCCCCTCGTAACCTGCCGAGCCGCCCGTCGCAAGCGTCATGATGCTCGCCACAAACTTCACCGGCGCCACGCGCGCCCGCACATTCCCGCCCTGGTGATGGAATGAATAAATCATCTTGTCGGTCCCCTGCCCCGCCGTCTCCGGCGCACGCGCCACCTTGTGGATGAAAAGCCCGACAACAAGCCCGCCAATCGCAGGCACCGCAGCAAAAGCGTACCACGGCAAAAGTCCAAGCGTCCACGGCTTACGCACCCATTCAATCGCCGTGCCAAGCCCAAAATGGAAAGCAACCGCGACAAGCCCCGTCACACAACCGATTACCGCAGCAAGCCCAAGCTTCGGCAAGTAACCATTCACTACGAGAAGTTTCGCAATCGTCCGATGAATACGCTTCACAGGCCGCAAGATAGAAATTTTGGGGTTCCCTTCACACTCATTTTTTATATATTTCCAATCCAAAAAGCGAAATAGCAAAAAAATTATGCGACTCGAAGTTCATCCAGAAAATCCGCAGCCTCGCATCGTGAAGCAGGCCGCCGAAATCCTCGAAGACGACGGACTCGTCCTCTACCCCACTGAATCTGGCTACGCCATCGGCTGCAACGCCGAATCCTCCAAGGCCATCCACAAGCTTTACGCCCTCAAGAAGCCCATGAAGAAATTCGTCATGGCGCTAATCGTCCCCGACATTCGATTTGCAAGCGGATACGCCCACGTCAGCAACTTCGCGTTCAACATCATCAAACAGCGAGTGCCAGGCCCGTACACGTTCATCCTCCCCGCCGACCCGCACATCGCGCGCAAGCTCGACGTCAAGCGCCCGGAAATCGGTATCCGCATCCCGACGCACCCGTTCTTCAAGGAACTCTTCCAACACTTCGACAAACCCATTCTCAGCACGGCCGCCAAGCTCAGCGAAGAGGACATGTACGAGACAGACGACATCTGGAAAACGTTCCAGCATTCCGTAGACATGATGGTCGACTGCGGCAACATCGAAATCAACCCGACGAACATCGTGAGCCTCATCGGAGACAGCGTAGAAGTCATCCGCGGGGAATTAATTTAAAGCGGCACGATATTCAATTGCCGCGATTTTCGACGCATTAGAAAAGGGCCGCGAGATGCGGCCCTTTTGCTATACCCGGTTCGCGAGTCGAACGCGAGTTTAATCCTTAGGAGGGACTCGTTCTATCCATCTGAACTAACCAGGCGAGTAAGCGCAGACGAATATAGTAAATATTCGGGAAGTTATCAACCAAAAGCGCCCACCTTTAATGCCTGATGCTCCCAAGATGTCAAAAAAGAACGCCCGTCACCGTTTTCACGATGGCGGACGCATTTCACTTTATGGCTGACAAATCATTAACTAATAAGACACAATGATCGTGTCATCCTTTTCTGGATAGCAGAAAGGAGAACTCGTCAATGTATGGTCACTTGCATATTTTGACAATTCCGCAACAGTAACAACTCTGTTATCGTCAGAATCAGCCTTCTGATCAACAATGTCATTACTTGCAGCTTCAAAGTACGACAAATCCCAGCCCAAGCCCTTACACCAGCTATCAACTACATAACCATAAATCTGAGTTGTAGAAGACGAGCTTTTTCCAAATGTATTTTCTTCGGACTTAGAAGTACACAATACAGAATATTCGCTGCCAGTAAAGCTGTTCTTGCGAAGCTTAGAATTTGTTTTTTGGAACGCGCTGATAACGGAATTCTTAAATTCAGCTGGATCGAAGGTTCCCAATTCTTCCTTCTTCAACAAAGACAAACCATCCTTGCTCAATTCATCATCTTGAATCGCAGAACCGCTATGACAAGAGCTGATAAACACAATTTTATGGCAATTGATACGATCCAGGCAAGCTCTAAGAGCATCATAGGTAATATAAGTATCAGCTCCCGAGTCATCTCTCAGAACCCAAATTCGGCCAACACCACCATGCGCATAAAGCATCAAAATAGCCAAATCATCTTGATCAAACCCACTAAAATATGAATCAATCTTACTTTCAAGCTGTTTTTTGGTTTGATCTATAATGACTTCGGAATGAATTCCATTACGTTCAAAGGCCTTTGACATTTGCAAGCAACTATTTGGCGAACGCCCATTCGCACTCGTCGCAATGCAAAGTGCCTTGCGCTTTTTAAAGACATGGATACTACTTGTCGGAGAATTCTTGGATATGCCGCAAGCATTCTTGGCAACGACATAATATGTGTTAAGAACATTATATTGCGGATTGGAATCTTCAAAATTAACACTTTGAGACGAGCCAAGCAAAATTGACTTTCCATCAACAACTTTGTAGAAATCATAGCTTGTGGCAAGAGGAGAAACAGAAGACGTAATAAGGACACGGCCTGTTTCAAATTTCAAAAGCGGTTTCTGAGGAGCGGCCGGCATTTTGCCCTGACATACAATCGACTTTTCTGCACTTGTTGGAGACTTCAATCCTCCCCAAGTCTTTACGTATGCACGATAAACATATGTAATCCCGGGTTTAGTTGTAGCATCAATAAAGCTTCCCCCCGCTTCTGGAGAAATAAACTTTTGCACAGAAAATGCACTTTGTTTTTTATTTACAACTGTAGCGCGTTCAACAATAACATTGTCATGAATTAAACCTGTTGAAATCAAGCCATACACATAGCAATTGGCCGAATCACACATCAATTTTTCAATCTTAGGTGCTTCTGGAGAACGTTTTACAACACCCTTATAAAGCAACGTATTGCTTAACGTTGTTCCCTTAATTTCATAAACAGCAGTAACATCAGAATATGGATCATAAATAAATGTTTCAGAAGCTTTGTTATCATTTCCGGCAACAACATTCACCTGCAATTTCACCTTATCGCCAATCTGGACATTTCCTTCTGTATCAAGAAGATCAACAGTATGTTCTTGTCCAATAAGGATACTCTTACTTATGTCTACCGAATACGTCGTTCCATTAGAATGGGTTCCGTTAATTCTGATATGAGAAACAAACCCACCTGAATTTTTCAACGAAATACATCTTATTTTTTCAATCACGGCAACAGGAACAACGACTTCTTCAGTTTTATTAAACGTAAGTGTATTGTTCAAAGTCGTTCCGCTAATAGTGTACGCAGCGCAGCAATTCACACCTTTCTTATATGTAAATGCCTCCCTGGAAACAGCATTACGCCCACCAACGACATACGCTTCAAGCCGGATTACATCCCCGTCCTTGATTTTTGTACCCAAATCAGCAAGGCTTACCTTAGAGCTTGTACCTATAGTAATATCCTTGCCAAAATTATGGGTATAGGTTGATCCGTCAGAATGAGTTCCGCGAACGGTTATACGAGTAACAAAAGCACCCGAATTTTTCAACGAAATATGGTCAATCGGATTCGGATCCAAAACAACATCTTCTGCAATTCCATTGTAAGTAAGAGTATTATTAAGAGTAGTCCCCTTAATTGTATAACCAGCTTTACAAAGGGAATTCTTTCGATATATGAAAGTTTCTTTTGCAACGTTATTGTTTCCCAACTGGACAACGGCTTCCAAAGTGACCTTATCACCATCGCAAACAACATTACCAGTATCAGACAAATCAACGCGACGTTCCGTTCCTACCGTAATATCCTTACTCAAATTATAGGAGTAAGTTCCCCCGTTAGAATGAGTACCCTTCACCCTAATGCGAGCAACAAAAGCACCATTATTTTTTAAAGATATGGCTCTGACCTCATCATAAGAGACTGGAGTCGAGACAGGAGCCGGCTGTGAAACAGCTTTAGTTTCAATGCCATTGTACGTCAACTTATTGCTAAGAATCGTTCCCTTGATTGAATAAAGAGCCCTATTGCAAGAATTTTTGCGATAGACAAAACGTTCTTTAGCCTTATTGTTTTTTCCGGCCGTAACGACAACTTCCAAGTAAACCTGATCGCCGTCCTTTATTTTACCAACAGCATCAGCAAGATCCACCGTTTTTTCTTGACCCAACGTGATGTTTTTATCAAGATTATACGATGCACTTCCACCTTTGACCCTTATGCGGGCAACGAACCCACCATTATTTTTTAAAGATATCCATCTTATATCATTCATTTTTTATTCCTTTTTGAGCTGGTTATTTATTTTTCGAACCATACAAGCTTCTGTTTTTCCGAATTATCAGACAAAATGCAAAATCTTGTATAATTTCTTCCCATATCACACACTGTCCAAGCATCACGTTCACTATAGAACGCAGGAGCAAAAGAATCACCTTGAGATTTTTTTGTCATATTCACTTTCCAGAAAACGCAATCATCTGAATTTTGCTGAATAGACTGATCATTTTCGCATTCCGTAGTGCCAAGATTTATTCCAAGGACATTGATTTCGTCATAATCAAAAGTAAAGTCATCTGAATTATGTTTAAATGTCGATGTTACAGGATTTCTCAGCAAAGCCAAACTCAGTTCCATCGGATTGTTCACACTATTCGTGTCACCAACAATCACCAATTGACGGAACTGCTTCAATACAAACAAACCCTTTTCAGCAAAAAATGACGACGAAAAATCCTTAACAGGTACATACCCATCGCTAACTACGGTCCAACGATTGGAAACAGGATTATGCTTAACACTTAAGGTATTCGGATTGTAATCAATTACAATCTCCTCCGTATCCAAATTCGTTATATTATAGTTGAACAACGAATAATCATCACTAAGACCACTATTAATCAATTTCAGAGCGTGCAAAGTTGATTTACTATATTCCGCAGCATCTTTATTAGAAGATTTTCTCAAATCCCAATAAGTGATTCCTTCAGGTTCTTCAGGATGGAACGTAGAACTTCCATCAAATGAAAAATCAATTGCGCTTTCAAGAACATTATCTTTATTTTTTCTCAGATATGCTTCTGCACATTTTGCAGGTTCTTCAAATCTAAGCATTCCAGAATTCATTGCATCCTGAATTTGCCATTGCGCCTCAAGCCAATCCTTTCTGCAATCTATTTCACATTGATCTGGACATCCCTTTTCCATCCAAATAAAATAAGCTCTTGTTCGAATATATTCAGGGACAACCGATTCAACGTTTCTTTTCAATTTAAAGGCTACAATACCGTCATTCGCCTTATGATCTTCAAAGCCAGAAACCAGATAAATATTATCATAAGGGTCAAAACAGCCACCCTGCATTCCAGCTTTCAACAAAAACGGGCTACCATCCGGCATTTGCAGCGGAATTCCATTTGGGGTAACATTTGTGAATACAGGACCTTTTTGATTCTGCAAATTTTCAAAATTGATTTTAAAAGCCATCAGCGGAGAATTTCGGCCGCTAAATTCATTATTAATTTTTCCATCACTTGTATACAGGCAGCCATCATTCGGATTAACGGCACACCATGCAAGCCCTTGGAATGGTACATTTTCTTTTTTATAAAGGATTTCTTTCCAAACGAGATCAAACGTTTTCGTTGAAAAAACAAGAATCTGAGCATCGGCGGAGCCATCCGTACCATTTTGATAAATAGGAGCAAAGATATACCCATTAAAATAATCAATATCACCAATATGGATATCTCCAACCTTCACACCGACAATTCTGTTCAAATTATCGTAATATTTATAAAAACGATGAGATTCCAAAATTCCATGATTGTAAATCGTACAATTGGCTTGCTGAACTTCGCTTGCAGAAACGTCTTTACTCAAAGACTGATTCAAAAACACCTTATGGATCGTACCATGATTCCGGTTAAACGAATCGGTTCCCGCACCATGAGAGATATACCAAGCCTCATCATCATGGCAGATTCCCTGAACATCATTGCTGTAATTCGTGCAAGCTTTTTGGGGCGACTGATTATACAAGCTATAAGTCTGCTGGCTTTCAAAATAATTTGCGTAACAGTTAAAACTGGCCAAATAAAGTGAATTATCCCAAGTTGTCCCCTTAATAACATAGCTAGCAACAGAAGCGGAAGATTCTCTGTATATAAATTTTTCACTAGCCTTATTGTTATTGCCAGAAGCAACATAAGCTTCTAACTGTACAGAATCCCCATCCTGTACAACACCATCCGTATTCGAAAGATCAAGAGTTTTTTCCTGATATACACAAATGTCCTTATTTAGATTATATGAATAGCTAGAACCATTTGAATGTACACCTTTTATTCTAATACGAGTTACAAAAGCACCTTTATTTTTGAGAGAAATGTATCTAACCTCTGTATTTTCTTCAATATACTCTATAGACGTTCCATCAAAAGACAATTTACTGTCTAGCGTTCCACCCTTAATAGAATACGATGCATTAAATTTAGAATCCTTTTTATATACAAAACGTTCAGAAGCCTTTCTATTCTTTCCCCATTTTACATAAACTTCCAACCAAACTGTATCGCCTTCACGAACAACACCGTTTGTATCGGAAAGGTCTAACTTTCGGCTAAAGCCCAATGTGATATCTTTTTTCACATTATATGAATTCGATGTTCCATCGGCATGAATAGCGTGAATTCGAATACGAGCTACAAAGCCCCCATTATTTTTCAAGGTCAACCAACGAATATCCCCAACCATACCACTTGAGGATTCCGTAGATTCAAAGCCATCAAAAATCAACCTATTGTCTTGTGTAGTTCCATTAATAGAATAGTTTGCTTTTCTGTTGGCATTTGCTTTATAAACAAAACTTTCTTTAGCCGACTTATTTTTACCACCAGCCACATATGCTTCAAGATAGACAAGATCCCCCTCCCGAACAACACCCGCATTAGCAAGATTTAGCGAACGATCATCTTTTAAACAAATATCCTTATTATGATTATAAGATTCTACAGACAAATCAGCATGTTTAACATGGACCCTAATTCGAGTTACAAAATTACCTTTATTTGACAAACGGTACGCATTGATTGGATCAGGAGCCGTCACTGGAAATTTTTCATCCATTTTTGTTAACGACATTTTATTAGTCCAAAGCTGACCTTTAATAGTATAGCAAGCAATATTATTAGACTCTTTTCTATATATGAAACGTTCTTTCGCTTTATTATTTTTACCACCAATCACGACTGCTTCAAGCCAGACTTCATCCCCTTCACTTATTTTCCCGACGGCATCAGCAATGTCTACAGTTCTTGATTCGTAAACCCTAATATCCTTATTTATATTATACGATTCCTTTCCACCTTTAACTCTTATATGAACAACAAAAGAACCTTCATTTTTTAACGAGATCCATCTAATTTCTTCCATTTATTTTTCCTTTTTTAAAAAGTACCTATAGTACAAATGCATTACGCATTTACTTCAGTCATAATACCAAAGCATTACGAATATACGTTCAAAATCATATTGACATTTTCTTTGTTTTGTAAACTTTTTAGGATTTCTTTTACAAACAAAAAAGAGATTATTCAGCTAAACGATTTTTTTATCCAGCAAGGCAAAATAAAATAAGCAATTAACTGAAATAAAAATTTATCAGCAAAGAATCGTTAAAGCCAATAAAATAAAGCTTTCTATCGTTTTATAAGCACATAAACTTCATGTTCAAAAAGAACGAAAAGAACTGAATTTACTATTTCTTTTTCTAAAAAACACAATCTAAAAATTTATTTACTTTATATTTTTTACATTCAACATAAGAACCATGTTTGTTACATCATAGAAACACAAAATGCGTAAAAGGAATTCCTTTATAATCCTAGTAAACAAGCGGTTTCCGCATTCAAAGCATCCTTATTCATCATCATTTATCAATGTAAACTGAAAAAATATATAAAAACAATATTTCAATTCAAAACATTTTACATTTAAAACAAGTTAAAATAAAAAATTTAAGATAAAATCAAAACAGTATATTTTATTTAAAATACAAATACTCATCACATACGTGATATTGATATCTATTTTTTACACACTTAAAAAACAAACATCCAAAACATAAGCCTAGTCCCGCAAGGGGCTAGGCTTTCTAGATTCCGAGATGGAGATGCCCTCCCGGAACAGAGTCCGGGATGACAAAGTGGCGGGCATGACATTCTATACAGGCTTTGCGGCACCCGGCGCGGCATTTTCCGTTGCTTTTTCAGCATTCTCGCCCGCTTCTGGCGTGACTCTTGTGCGGGCATCGTACAAAGCTTTGGAAATGCGGGTGAAGGCTTCAACGACGACGGGGTCAAAGTGCTTGCCCGCCCCTTCGGTGATAATCGACATAGCCTTTTCGTACGGGAAACCCTTCTTGTACACGCGTTCGGCGATGAGGGCGTCGAAGACGTCGGCAACGGCCATGATTCGCGCGGAGAGCGGGATTTCTTCGCCCTTGAGGTGTTCGGGGTAGCCCGAGCCATCCCATTTTTCGTGGTGGTAGCTCGCCATTTCGATAGATTCGTTGAGGTAACCCGCATCGAACGTGTCGCCTGCATCGTGCACAATCTTCTTGAGGATTCGGCCACCTTCTGTCGTGTGGCTCTTCATGATGGCAAATTCTTCGTCGGTAAGCTTGCCGTTCTTATTCAAAATCAAGTCCGAAACCGCGATTTTACCGATGTCATGAAGCGGCGCAGCCTGCTTGAGCTTGCTGATATAGCCATCGTTCAAGACACCCTTGAACTTGCCTTCGGCGCGCAATTCCTTTGCAATCGCTTCAACGTATTCAGCGGTCTTTTTGATGTGGTCGCCAGTATTCTTGTCACGCGCTTCAACGAGTTCCGCGAATTCCGTAATCATCACGTTCTGCATTTTCTGGATTCTAAGAACCTGGTCGCGCACCTGTTCAATAAAGCTCTGGGTGTCCTCGGTCATCGAATTGAAATGGTCGTACAGCTGGCCGATTTCATCACTTGTATTAATC
>JAEEGL013474834.1_pt1 | contig 12348 bp, 10 predicted proteins | sample 9134231 | NCBI WGS metagenome assembly JAEEGL01 (sample SAMN16246548, study PRJNA631951) | gut metagenome | biome: gut microbiome; feature: rumen; material: fiber-attached | host: Bos | place: Iran: Karaj | collected 2018-10 | reverse complement strand
GCCGACGAGGCCAAGGGCTTCATCAAGGTGTCGAGCACTCCGCTCCGCGTCTACTACGGCATACACCCTGACGAAAAGCGGTAAGTCACTTATAGAGAAAAAGTATAATAATAAAGCCCACCTTCCTGGTGGGCTTTATTATTGTTCCTTAATATCCAAAATGAATCTTTCGGAATGTTCCGTTGGCCGACTTCTCTATGCAGAGACCTTTCGGCGCAGGTATCCGTCGGCCGTTCAGGTCGTAATAGGTCTTTTTATCGTTGTCGTCGGTCATACGCTGACCTTTGATTCCAGCACTATCGTCGTTTATCATAAAGATAAAGGTGCTCAGGCTGCGTGCTGGCAGTTCAACGGTAAGTTGGTCTGTGGGCTCCTCGATGGCGATGGGCACCTCCTGGCAGAGGTTCTCTGTCTCATTGCCTGTTGACAGTAGTTGCACACAACTCTTCACCTTCACCGGCAGTATCAGTTTCATATTGTAAACATTCTTGGTGGTGTCGATGGCCATGACGATGAGTGAGTCGCCCTTGATATAGGCCGATGCCTCGAATGCAGCCTCGGTCTTCACGGTCATATTGTGCTTCACGTCAAGACGCGTAGAGCCGGTGACATGCTTCGAGAAGTGGGACATCACAAAGGCACGAGGCAGCAGTTTGTTCTTGGTCTTGTTTTCCGTGCCATACTTTGCCTCACCCGTACTGACGAAGGCCCAGTGGGCGCGCATGTACCAATATACATATCCCGTGCAGCCTGCCAGCATACACTCGTTGAGTTCCTCAGCAAAGAGCAGTTGCTCGTGCCAGTTGGGCAGGCGTTCGCCGATATTGTCGGTCGACGAGTGCTCGGTCATCCACACTTCCTTGCCATACTTGGCAGGTAGCACGGCGGCCGGTTTGATATAGTCAAGCGGAGCATGGCCGTAGATATGTCCTGCCACGATGTCGATCTGCTCACGTGCCACGGGGTCGTTCATCAGCATGTCGGAATAGTCCTGACGGAATCCCAGCGGCTCGGCACTGATGAGTCGCACGCCGTATTTCTCGCGGTCGAGCATGTGGGCGTAGTTCTTCACCAGTTTGAGTTGTTCTTCCGGCTCATAGAGGCAGCCGGAGTAACTCACCCACCAGTCGGGCTCGTTCTGAACAGACACGGCATCAACATGCACCTTTGCCGTATCGTTCATATATTTCAAGAAAAGGTTAAGCCATGGGAAGAACTTCTCATAGCAATCCTCACGCAACTTACCTCTCTGGTTGCCCTGGTCGTCACTGTTGCCGCCCTGGGCCGTGCCGTTGGTTTTAAATTCACCGGGAGGCGACCAAGGCGTACCGAATACGATGCCGCCGCGCTGCTTCACGGTTTTGGCCGATGGCACCGAGCGTTTCCATCCGTAGGGTGTGTCATAGTTACCCCACTCCTTCACAATAACGTCGCCCTTGAAGTTGGGCGATATTTCCATTCGCATGATGTTCAGCCCGATCTTCGACTGATCGCCATAGAGCAGTTTCACTGGGGCTGTGTCACTGCCAAAAGGACACATAGCCCCGTCGCAACAGGCCGCCCCGAAGCCAGTAATAGTCTGCTTGCGGGTGTCGGTCACCGTAACTTTGATTGTTGCTGCCTGTGCAGCGACGACGGCTGCCAGAGCAATAATAGTAGTAAATATTCTCATGATTATATATAATTGACGCGGCAAAAGTACAAAGAAAAATGATGATTACCAAAAAATTAATGTATTTTTTACTATTTTTCTTTTCATTTCGCAAAAGATTAGTTACCTTTGCATAACATTTTGTAACAACAGAAACAATATGGAAAGAATAAAGATTGGAATATTAGGGGCCGCCGGCTATACGGGCGGCGAACTGATTCGCGTGCTGCTGAACCACCCGCAGGCAGAGATAGTATTTGCCAACTCAGAGAGCAACGCCGGAAATCTGGTGAGCGACGTACACGAGGGCCTCGCCGGTGAGACCACCCTGACGTTTACTGACCAGATGCCGTTCGACCAGGTCGACGTGCTTTTCTTCTGCTTCGGCCATGGCAAGAGCGAGGCATTCCTCAAGGAGCACACCATCCCCCAGGGCGTGAAGATCATCGACCTGGCGCAGGATTTCAGGGTTCACAACTCTCAACTCCCAACTCTAAACTCTCAACTAAAGAACGACTTCGTTTACGGTTTGCCCGAGATTAACCGCGAGGAAATCCAGCAGGCACAGCATGTGGCCAACCCCGGCTGCTTTGCCACCGCCATCCAACTGGCATTGCTGCCTGCCGCCTATCTGAACCTGCTGAAAGAGGACGTGAGCGTCAACGCCATCACGGGCTCCACGGGTGCCGGCCAGAAACCCGGTGCCACCACCCATTTCTCGTGGCGGGCCGACAACCTGAGCATCTACAAGCCTTTCCAGCACCAGCACATAGCCGAGATACGCCAGAGCCTGGCACAGGTGCAGGGCTATCTGGATGCCAGCATCGACTTCATCCCTTATCGCGGGCCCTTTGCCCGCGGCATCTTCTGTACGGCCGTGGTCAGGACACCCGCTCCCATCGAGGACATCATCGATGCCTACAAAGACTTCTACGCTGAGGCCGCTTTTACCCATTACAGCGACAAGCCACTGGACCTGAAGCAGGTGGTGAATACCAAAAAGGCCCTGGTACACTGCGAGAAATACGACAACAAACTGCTTGTCACCTCCTGCATCGACAACCTGCTCAAGGGTGCTGTGGGACAGGCTGTACAGAACATGAACCTGATGTTCGGCATCGAAGAGACCGCCGGCCTGCGCCTTAAAGCCTCAGCATTCTGACACGAATTACTTGGGTTTAGTGCGGACAAATACAAGAATATGTCCCTACGAGTGAGAGAATTATCCCCATTTGTTTTTTCATCATAAATAATTTTGGCCAGAATTTTTAGAATTTTGGCCAAAATTTAAAAAATAATGGCCAAAATTTTATTCAGCGGATATGCCATCACATTGCTTGGAAGGTGGCATCATACCATGAAGAAGGCCGCATTACATCATAAAGAAGGCTGCATTACATCATAAAAACATAAATTTGACGCAAAAAGAGAGGGAAAAATAACGAATTGTCAAATTTTTGATGTAACTTTGCAACCGTTTAAAAGAATCTTGCGCAAAAATGAAACTATTCGATGTCTATCCCCTTTTCGACGTGAACATCGTCAAGGGTCAAGGTTGTAAGGTATGGGACGACAAGGGCCAGGAGTATCTGGACCTCTATGGCGGGCACGCCGTCATCAGCATAGGCCACTGTCACCCGCACTACGTGGAGAAAATGAATGCACAGTTGCAGACGCTGGGCTTCTACAGCAACTCTGTGCAGAACAAGTTGCAGGTCGAACTGGCCGAACGGCTGGGGCGCATCAGCGGCTACGAGGACTACCAGTTGTTTCTGGTGAACAGCGGTGCCGAGGCCAACGAGAACGCGCTGAAACTGGCATCGTTCAAGACGGGCAACATACGCGTGCTGTCGTGCGAGAAAGCCTTCCACGGCCGTACCTCGCTGGCCGTCGAGGTGACCAACAACCCGAAGATTGTGGCACCCATCAACGACAACCACCATGTGCGATTCCTGCCCATCAACGATATTGAACCGTGGGTGCGCGAACTGACACGCGAGGGCATCGCAGCCGTCATCCTGGAGTGCATCCAAGGCGTGGGCGGCGTGAGGATGGCTACGCCTGAGTTTGCACAGAAACTGGCCTACGCCTGCAAGCGCTATGGTGCCGTGCTGATATGCGATGAGATACAGTGTGGCTACGGCCGCAGTGGTAAGTTCTTCGCCCATCAGTGGCTGGGCATCAAGCCCGACATCATCACCGTGGCCAAAGGCATAGCCAACGGCTTCCCCATGAGTGCCGTGCTCATCAGTCCGGAGTTCAAGGCCGTATACGGACAACTGGGTACTACCTTCGGCGGCAACCACCTGGCCTGCACCGGCGCGCTGGCCGTGCTCGACGTGATGGAACAGGAGAACCTGGTGGAGAACGCCCGCGAGGTGGGCGACTACCTGATGGAGAAAATCCGCGCGCTGAAGAACGACAAGATAAAAGAGGTACGCGGACGCGGCCTGATGATCGGCATCGAACTCTACACGCCGCAGAAGCCGGTACGCGAGCGTCTGGTCTACGAGCAGCATGTGTTCACTGGTGCCTCGGGCGAGAATGTATTGCGTCTGCTGCCGCCGCTGACGTTCAGCAAAGCCGAGGCCGACGAATTCGTTGAACGTTTACAGAAAGCATTATGAAGATAACAGTAATAGGAGCCGGTGCCATGGGCGGTGCCACAGTTGAGGGGCTGATAAAGGTCAACACCCAACACCCAACACCCAACACCCAACACCAGATAACCGTGAGCGACCCCGTACAGGCCGTGCTTGATAAGTTTGCTGCGCAGGGGGTTACTACAACGACCGACAACGCGCAGGCCGCCAAGGGTGCCGACATCGTGATGGTATTTGTAAAGCCGTGGCTGGTAGAGCAGGTGCTGAAAGGTATCAAGGACAGCCTGAACCCCGAGAAACAGATACTCGTAGTGATTGCCGCAGGCGTGAAGTCGGCCAGCATCCGCGAGTGGCTGGGCGAGCAGTGCCCGCCGCTGTTCCTCTGCATCCCGAATATCGCCATTGCGCAGTTGGCGTCGATGACGTTCCTTGTACCCTGTGATGCCCATACTGAACAGCAGGCGCAGCAGACAGAGATGGTGAAGGCGCTCTTCGACAGCATGGGCAACACGCTCCTTACCGATGAGCAGCACCTGGCCGCCGGTACTACGCTGGCCTCGTGCGGCATTGCCTACGCTATGCGCTATATCCGCGCAGCCTCGGAGGGCGGCGTGGAACTGGGCTTCAAGGCCGACCAAGCCAAGGAAATCGTGATGCAGACGATGCTTGGTGCCGTGCGTCTTTTAGAGGCCAGCGGCCTGCATCCCGAGGCAGCCATCGACCTGGTGACCACCCCCGGCGGCGTGACCATCAAGGGTCTGAACGAAATGGAGCATGCGGGCTTCACCTCTGCCGTTATCCGCGGCCTGAAAGCAGGAGTTTAAATTACTATTACAAAATAAGTTGGTACAAATTTACCGCAAGCGGTCTGATAAAAAACAAAATAAAACAAAATAAAACAAAATAAAACCACAATTACTTTTTCTTGTTAATTCTACAATTGTTTTTTCTTGTTTTATTTTGTTTTATTTTGTTTTTCAAAAAGGCGCGAAGCGTACAATTATACATAGTTATTTTAAACGATTACTAAGTGAAAAGATATGGACGATCAACTGAAACAGATTGGTGAGCGGCTGCGCGGACTGCGCGACGTGCTCGACATTCCCGTGAGCGAGATGGCAGAGACCATCGGCATCGACGCGGAAAAGTATGAAAAGATAGAAAAGGGCGAGGTGGACATCACCATCTCGAACCTGATGAAGATTGCACACAAGTACGGTGTGTCGACAGAAGAGCTCATCTTCGCCGAGTCGCCACACATGAAGTCGTACTACGTGACACGCAAGGGACAGGGCATGAGCATCGAGCGCACAAAGGCCTATAAGTACCAGAGCCTTGTGGGCGGTTTCGTGGGGCATAAGGCCGACGTGTTTATCGTGACCGTAGAACCGAAGCCCGATGCTCGCACCATCTACAAGAACTCACACCCCGGCCAGGAGTTCAACCTCGTGCTGGAGGGCAAGATGGAACTCTATATCGGCGGCAAGACCATTGTGCTGGAAGAGGGCGACAGCATCTATTTCGACTCCACGAAGCCCCACGGCATGCTTGCCATCGGCGACAAGGCAGTAAAATTCCTGGCATTCACAGTAGAATAAACTAGACTATATGGTAGAAAGATTTTTAAAGCAGACGCATTTCGAGTCTGTAGAGGATTACAACAAGAATCTGGAGTTTATTATCCCTGAGCACTTCAACTTTGCCTACGATGTGATGGACGCCTGGGCAGAGGAGGCGCCCGACAAACTGGCGCTGCTCTGGACCAACGACCAGGGCGAGGAGATACGCGCCACCTTCGGTCAACTGAAGGAGCAGAGCGACCAGGCGGCATCCTATCTGCAGAGCCTGGGCATCGGCAAAGGCGACCCCGTGATGCTTATCCTGAAGCGCCGCTATGAGTGGTGGATTGTCATGCTGGCCCTGCACAAACTGGGTGCCGTGGTGATTCCCGCCACCCACATGCTGACGAAGAAAGACATTATTTACCGCAATACCCGCGCCAGCGTGAAGGCCATCATCTGCGTGGATGATGCTTACGTGACGGGGCAGATTCAATTGGCTATGCCCGAGAGCCCTTCGGTAAAGGTCCTGGTGTCGGTGTCGTCCTGTTTGTCGCGTTGTCAACGCGACATACCAAACGGCTGGCACGACTGGCAGCAGGAGTGGCAGCAGGCTCCAGCGTTTGTACGCCCTGCCTTCGTGAACAACAACGAGGACACGATGCTGATGTACTTCACCAGCGGCACCAGCGGCGAGCCGAAGATGGTGGCCCACGACTTCCTCTATGCCATGGGCCATCTGACCACGGGCGTGTTCTGGCACAACCTGCACGAAGGGTCGCTCCACCTCACCGTGGCCGATACGGGCTGGGGCAAGGCCGTCTGGGGAAAGTTCTACGGACAGTGGTTTGCCGGTGCAACGGTCTTTGTCTTCGACCACGAGAAGTTCAATGCCGACACGCTGCTACGCCAGATGGAGAAATACAAGGTGACGAGTTTCTGCGCTCCGCCCACCATCTACCGCTTTATGATACGCGAGGATCTGTCGAAGTATGACCTCTCGTCGCTGCAATACTGCTGCACGGCCGGCGAAGCCCTCAACCCCGCCGTCTTCGACAAACTGAAGGAGAAGACCGGCCTCAGCATCATGGAAGGCTTCGGGCAGACCGAGACGACCATGACGCTCGGCACCTTCCCCTGGATGACGCCGAAGCCCGGCTCGATGGGCATCCCCAACGCCCAGTACAGCATTGCCCTGGTACGTGCCGACGGCACGCCATGCGAGGACGGTGAGAAGGGCGAGATTGTCATTAAGGTAGGCGACAGAAAGCCCGTCGGTCTGTTCAAGGGCTACTACCGCGACGAGGAAAAGACCCGCGAGGCCTGGCACGACGGCTACTACCATACGGGCGACATGGCCTGGCGCGATGAGGACGGCTACTATTGGTTTGAGGGCCGCATCGACGACGTAATCAAGTCGTCAGGCTACCGCATCGGCCCGTTCGAGGTAGAGAGCGCGCTGATGACCCACCCCGCCGTGGTGGAGTGTGCCATCACCGGTGTGCCCGACGACATCCGCGGCATGGTGGTCAAGGCCACCGTGGTCCTTGGCAAGGAATGGAAAGACAAGGCCGGCGATGACCTGGTGAAGGAACTGCAGCAGCACGTCAAGAAAGTGACTGCCCCGTATAAGTACCCCCGCATCGTGGAGTTTGTCGACGAACTGCCCAAGACCATCAGCGGCAAGATTCGCCGTGTGGAGATACGCAAGAAAGACAGCCAAAAAGACAGTTTGGCCTGAATTATTCATATTCAGACATTTCGAACGTACGGCGTCTTACAAAAACAAATTGATTAGAACATCAACACCAATAGAGGAATAGTAAGCATGGATAGCAGAGTTGTGATAAACGTCAACTCTGCTATCAGTGTTGTATCACGTCCGTATTTCAGGCAGAGAATCGTGCCGTAGGTGGCCACCGGCATGGCAATGACCACCGTGTTGATATTGGTAACAAAGGGGTCGAAGCCGAGTGTACGGCACAGGAAATGAACACCCAGCGGCAACAGGGCCAGACGAAGCAGGGTTGTGGCATAGACCACTGGCGTGCCCAACAAAGCACGGAGCGGCAACTGCGACATAGAAGAGCCAATGATGAGCAGGGCCCCAGGCACCGTGATATTGCCCATCATCGTGAGCGGCTCGCTGACATATTCGGGTATCTGGTCGATGCCGAATGCCACGATGAGCATGGAGAGATAGGCCGAGAGCATCGGCGTGCTATAGAGCACCTTCTTGTTAAACCGTTCACGGTCGGACCCTTCGCCGCCGGTAATCATCATTGTGCCTATGGTAAAGACGGCAAACGTATTCACCACATTGAGCACGGCGGCATAGAACACGGCCTGATGGCCAAAAATGGAGGCCACCACGGGATAGCCCATGAACCCTACATTGCCAAACACCATGGCAAAGGCCAGCACACCTCGGTCGGACACCTGCTTGGCCAGCAGACGAGAGAAGAGCCAGGCAGCGGCCGTCAGCACCACGTAGGTCAGGGCGCTGATGCCCAGTAGGGGCAATATGAAACGGCGGTCGGGCAGTTCGCCGGTCATCGAGGAAGAGAGAATCAGAGCCGGACAGGTCCAGTTGATGACCAAGGCCGACAACTTCTTGTCGAAGTCGCCACCCATATACTTCATTTTGCCTGCCGCATAGCCCACCACGACAATGACAAAAAGCGTCATCATGACTACAAACATCTTACTAAAAAGGTTGTTTTACAATATTTATTACAATGAAGGTGCAAAATTACGATTTTTATTTGTAATTTTGCACCAAATTGTTAGATATTTCATCAAGATGAAGAAAAGAATAGTCATTAAGGTGGGCTCCAACGTGCTGACACGCAAGGACGGCAAACTCGATGTTACGCGCATGTCGGCACTGGTAGACCAGATAGCATGGCTGCGCAGGCAGGACTATGAGGTGATACTCGTATCGTCGGGAGCCGTGGCCTGCGGGCGCAGGGAACTGACCGTCGACCACTCGCTCGACAGCGTGGAGCAGCGGCAGTTGTTCTCGGCCATAGGACAGGTGAAACTCGTAGGCCTCTACTACGACCTCTTCCGCGAGTTTGGCATCCATGTGGGACAGGTGCTCACGATGAAGGAGAACTTCGAGCCCGGTGAGCAGTACCGCAACCAGCGTGCCTGTATGACGGTGATGCTCGAGAACGACGTGCTGCCCATCGTCAACGAGAACGACACGGTATCAGTCACAGAGTTGATGTTCACCGACAACGATGAACTGTCGGGCCTTATAGCACAGATGATGCAGGCCGACACGCTGATCCTGCTTTCAAATATCGACGGCATCTACGACGGGCATCCCGACAATCCAGCCTCGCGCATTATCCCGCAGGTGGAACCCGGTACCGACCTCTCGCAATATATTAAGGAGGAGAAGAGTGCCTTCGGCCGGGGCGGCATGCACTCGAAATATACCACGGCACAAAAGGTGCAACAGGCCGGCATCCGCGTGATTATTGCCAACGGCGAGCGCGACAACATACTCATCGACCTCACGGAACGGCCTGCGGAAACGCCGCACACCGAGTTTAAGACAGAATAACATAAGAACAGACTAATATAAGAACAGACTAACATACATGGAATTGAAAGAAACTTTTGAGAGAGTGAAGCAAGCCAGCAAAAGCCTGGGACTGCTTACCGACAGTCAGCGTAACGAGATACTGCTGGCCGTGGCCGATGCCATCATAGCCAACAAGGAGAGAATACTGAAAGCCAACGCCGAGGACTTGGCTAAGATGTCGCCGGAGAACCCGCTCTACGACCGTCTGCAACTGACCGAGAGCCGACTGGAGGGCATCGCCAGCGATATGCGCAACGTGGCTACCCTACCCTCGCCCTTAGGTCATATCACCAAGCAGAAGACGCTGCCCAACGGTCTGCGCCTCTGCCGCGTCAGCGTGCCCTTCGGTGTTATCGGTATAATCTACGAAGCACGGCCCAATGTGACGTTCGACGTCTTCTCCCTCTGTTTCAAGAGCGGCAACGCCTGTGTGCTGAAGGGCGGCAAGGATGCCGACTACAGCAACCGCGAGGAGGTGGCCATCATCCATGAGGTACTAAAAGATTATAAGGACGCCGTCGCCCTGCTACCTGCCACCCACGAGGCCACAGGCGAGATGCTCAACGCCGTGGGGTATATCGACTTATGCATACCCCGTGGAGGCCGTAAACTCATCGACTTCGTGCGCGATACGGCCCGCGTGCCTGTCATTGAGACGGGTGCCGGCGTGGTAAACACCTATTTCGATAAGGATGGCGATCTGGAGATGGGCAAGAAGATTATCCTGAATGCCAAGACCCGCCGCGTCAGCGTGTGCAACGCCCTCGACTGCCTGATTATCCATGAGAGCCGCCTCGGCGACCTGCCCGCACTCATCGAGCCATTGTTCGAGAAAAAGGTTACCATCTATGCCGATGAACCTTCATTTGCAAGTCTGTCCTCTCACCTCTCACCTCTCACCTCTCACCTCTTGAAAGAATCCACTCCCGACAGTTTCGGCACCGAGTTCATGGACTATAAGATGGCTGTCAAGACCGTTAGCTCGCTCGAAGAGGCAATTGCCCATATAGACCGCTACGGCAGCGGCCATAGCGAGGCCATCATCACCAACAACGAGGCCGCTGCCCGACAGTTCCAGAAGATGGTGGATGCCGCCTGCGTCTATTGGAACGCCCCCACCTCGTTTACCGACGGTGCACAGTTTGGCCTGGGCGCAGAGATAGGCATCAGCACGCAGAAACTCGGGCCCCGAGGCCCCATGGCCTTAGAGGAGATTACCACCTATAAGTGGCTCATCGAGGGCGAAGGGCAGACGCGCCAACCCTGATTTTCCCAATTCAAAAACATGCACCCATCATGGATACAACAAACGAGACAAACATCGAGACAAATACAGCCACAACGGCAGAACCGAACATAAAGACAACCGCCGCACAGGATCTGGGAGCCATGCCCAAGGAAGGCTTGAACGACCCGGAGCATGTGGTGCTCCGAACGGAGGGGCTGGTGAAACGCTACGGCAAGCGCACGGTAGTAAGCGACGTGAGTTACTACGTGCGCCAGGGCGAGATTGTGGGACTGCTGGGACCCAACGGTGCCGGCAAGACCACCTCTTTCTATATGACCACCGGGCTGGTGCTGCCCAACGAGGGGCATATCTATCTGGGCGATCAGGAGGTGACCGACTTCCCCGTATACAAGCGTGCCCGTGCCGGCATAGGCTATCTGGCCCAGGAGCCCAGCGTGTTCCGTAAGATGTCGGTAGAGGATAATATCCTCTCGGTGCTGGAGATGACGGGCAAGCCCCGCGACTATCAGCGTGAGAAACTGGAGAGCCTCATCAGCGAGTTCCGCTTGGAGAAGGTGCGCCGCAACAAGGGCGACCAGTTGAGTGGTGGCGAGCGCCGCCGCTGCGAGATAGCACGCTGCCTGGCCATTGAGCCAAAGTTTATCATGCTCGACGAGCCCTTTGCCGGCGTTGACCCCATTGCCGTGGAGGACATCCAGTTTATTGTGTGGAAACTCAAGGACCGCAATATCGGCATCCTGATTACCGACCATAACGTGGAGGATACGCTCTGTATTACCGACCGTGCCTATTTGCTGTTCGAAGGCCATATCCTGTTCCATGGCACGCCCGAGGAACTGGCCGCCAACAAGATTGTACGCAAAAACTATCTCACCGATTCGTTTGTGCTTAGGCAAAAGGACTTCCAGAAACTGGAGGAGGAGCGCAACAGAGGTGGAAGTTGAACAGAGAAGAAGCGAAGCCCGTCAGTAAGATTTTCGAAAAACGAAGCCCGCCTGTCAGATTTTCGGATACTTCCGCGTCCATCCGTCCCATCTCAGACGCATCACACCGAAGAACGCCTCGCCAAAGATGCCGCCCGACATCTTTGACACGCCCTCCTTGCGGTTGACGAAAATGACCGGCACCTCCTTGATCTTGAAGCCGATGCGCCAGGCAGTGAACTTCATCTCTATCTGGAAGCCGTAGCCCTTGAAGCGTATCTTGTCCAGTTCTATGGTCTGCAGCACGCGGCGCTTGTAGCACTTGAAGCCCGCCGTCGTGTCGTGGATGGGGAAGCCGGTGATGAGTCGCACATACTTCGAGGCGAAATAACTCATCAGCACGCGGCCCATGGGCCAGTTCACCACATTCACGCCGCTGACATAGCGCGAGCCGATGGCCACGTCGTAGCCCTCGTCATGGCAGGCGCTGTAGAGTCGCGGCAGGTCGTTGGGGTCGTGACTGAAGTCGGCATCCATCTCAAAGATATAGTCGTAGTCGTGCTCCAACGCCCATTTGAACCCTGCTATATAGGCCGTGCCGAGGCCCAGTTTGCCTTGGCGCTCAACCAGAGACAGCCGGCCCTTGAACTCCTCTGCCATGAGTCGCTTCACAATGGCTGCGGTGCCGTCGGGCGAGCCGTCGTCGATAATCAGAATGTCAAAACTCTTTTCCAGTCCGAACACGGCCCGGATAATCTTCTCAATGTT
>JAEEGL011650004.1_pt1 | contig 12348 bp, 10 predicted proteins | sample 9134231 | NCBI WGS metagenome assembly JAEEGL01 (sample SAMN16246548, study PRJNA631951) | gut metagenome | biome: gut microbiome; feature: rumen; material: fiber-attached | host: Bos | place: Iran: Karaj | collected 2018-10 | reverse complement strand
TACTCATAGAGCACATCGTCCATCTGGTTCGCGAACTCTTCGGTGTAGAGGGCCTTTGTCTCCTCGCCGGTGCAGACGGTATAGAAGCCGCGGTCCTCCGGGTCCATGCAGATGAGGAGGCAGGCGCCCTCAAAGTCGTCTCCCATGCCGTAGCCGTTGAAATCATAGAAATCCGCCGCCAGGATGTTGTGCTCGAAGCCGTAGGCGGAACTGTCCGTATAGATGACGATATAACGGCCGATCTCGCCGCGGATTTCGGCAAGGCGCTGCTCCATCTTCTGCTCTTCCGCATCGGTAAAGAGGTCCGCCGCGTCCACGACGCGGGAGGCCGAAGCGTCCTGATAGCGGGTAAAGTTCTGCGGCTCCACCGGGTACCACGCGGGCTTGCCGGTTCCCGGCCCCACATGTACGTTGCCCGCCATATCGGTGTAGCTTTCCGTCGGCATCTCCGCTCCGGAACCAGCACCGGCTGCTCCGGCCGCAGCCGCTGCGCCGCCTTCCGCCTGGGCGATCTCCGCGGAGAGATCCTCCGCCTGCCCTGCCTGTACCGGCGCGGCTGCCGCGCCCTCAGGATGCTCTTCCAGATATTTGGAGATATGCTTCGCCGCCGCGTACATCATCCCGTACACGCCGTACTGTTCGCGGTATCCCGGGATGGTGCCCTCGATAAATTCCAGGTAATCCTCCGGGATCCTCTCCGCCGCGTTCCCGTAGGTGAAAATCTCCGCCTCACCGGTCTCCGCGTCGCATACCATAAGGAATCCGTCCGCATTTGCCCCGTAGCCGTAGCGGGACGCGGTATAGTGGGTATCCGCAACATCCTCGAAGCTGCTGCCCTCATAGTCCTCCGGCCGCAGGGCCAGGAGGGTCACATCGACCTTCTGCTCCTTCATGATCTCGATGCACATGGCATCCAGGTCATTCCTCTCCGCGTCCGTCAGCTCCCCGGACATATCGGAAGCCCGGTAATAGTCTTCATTCCAGTCCGCGGCGTAAGCCGGAACAGCCCCCGCAAAGAGGAGCAGAACGAGAATCAGCGATAAAAACCGTATCATTCGTTTCATCCGGACTCACCTCCCCATAAGATACTTGACAATCGCCAGTACCAGCACCACTGCAGCCACGGCCAGCATGCGGACCAGGAAATACTGCATGCTGACGCTCGAATCGGTGGGAATATCGCCCACCACCTTTCCCGTCTGGCCGTTCACGGCGAAGCTGTAATTCTTTCCGCCGTGCATGATATCAAACAGGTAGATCGGGAAGAGGAGATACTTCGCGTCCAGCTTGTATCTCACATCTGAGTTCGTCCTGCGCACATTCGAGAATCCCGTCACGCTTCCCGCGGCGATGTTGGCCGCGCTGTTCAGGACACGGTCCTCCGCCCTCTTCGCGATGTCGTCCTTGGGCACATCGAAGCGGTCCGCGGTAAATCCGGCCAGGTACCGCATGTCAAAGGGCTTGACCTCCCTCATGTCAAAGGGTTCCATGGAATCCATCAGCTTATCTTCCACGCGGCCGCTGGCATCCACCGGAACCGAGTCAAAGGAAGCATTGACGTCACGGCCCAGCGCGTAGGTGCTTGTCTCCGTGATCTCATAATCCCCCCGGCGGTAGGAATTGCTCTTGTCCCCGCTGAAGTTCATACGGCCGACGACCGTGCCGGAGAAGACCCAGAAGGGGACGTAGACGCCGGTCACCTTGCCCATGGTGCTCTCCGAGAAGAAACGCCTCGGCAGCAGCACCTTTCCCTGATAGAACCGGTTCATGGCAGCCGGCAGCTCCTTCGCCGTGATCTTGAAGGGAATCAGGCCGTTCGGGCGGAGCTTTCCGGAAACCTTTTCCGTCAGCACGATATTGTTCCCGCAGTAGGGGCATGTCAGGGCAATCTGGGACGGCGGGGCAATGACCTCGGCGCCGCAGGATACACAGTTATAGACAGGGAGCGCTTCCGCGTTCGCATCTGTAGCCTGTTCATTCAGGCGGTTAAAATCAAATCCCTCGGATTTGGAATTCGCCGCCGGCCCGGACGGGGCCGCACCCGGGGCCGCCGCAGGCGCAGGCGCAGGCTCCGCGGCAATCTCCACCGCGGTGCCGCAGTAATCGCAGAGCAGCTTTCCGGAAACGGGATCAAAGGACATGGAACCGCCGCATGCCGGGCATTTCTGCTCTTTCAGCGCATCCGCTGTTGATAGCATCTTATTATCTGCCATAGTTACCTCCCTCAATCTCAGCGTGGATACCGGGTTCGCGGGCATTTGCCGGAAACCGGATCCCTCTGATTTATTATAATACGTCTTCCATTCTTTCTCTACCTGTTTTCGGTCAAAATTATGAATATCGGTCTCTTGATCTGCGTCAATAATAGGAGTAAGATATGAATTGGTGATCAAATACCACATAATAAATGGAGGTTGTTATTATGAAAAAACTATTATCTCTGTCACTTGCAGCAATGATGATCGGATCGCTCGCAGCCTGCGGCGGCAGCACTCCCGCTCCCGCAACCGAAGCTCCTGCCGCAACCGAGGCGGCAGCTGAAACTGAGGCTGAGGCTGAGGCTGAGGCCGGCGAAGAGAAGGCTGAGGAAGAAGGCGAAACAGCAGGCGCCGAGCTTTCCGGCGACGCCATCAAGATCGGCTTCTTCGCCCCGATTTCCGCAGCATCCGCGGCGGCTGACGGCGCTTCCGCCATCAACTCCGCCAAGCTGGCCGTCAAACTGGTAAATGAAAACGGCGGCATCAACGGCGCTCCCGTAGAGCTGGCTGACTTCGACGACGGCCTGGATACCACCGAGGCTGCGAACATCGCTGAAAAGCTTGCCTATGACGATTCCGTGGCGGCTGTTGTCTCCGGTTCCTACTCCGGCCCGACCAAGGTGGCCGCACCCATTTTCCAGGATGCAGGAAAGCTGATGGTTTCCGCTTACGCCGTACATCCCGATGTCACCGGCGCGGGCGACCTTATCTTCTCCCAGTCCTTCCCGGGTGCCGTACAGGCTACCGGCGCTGCGGTCTTCACCGCGGAGCAGCTGAAGGCGAAGAAGGTTGCCATCATCTATGTTGACCTTGATTTCGGCACAACCCAGGTCAATGCCTTCAAGGCAAAGCTCGAGAAGGATTATCCGGACGTTGAGGTTGTCTACGAGCAGGGCGTTGCCATTTCCGACAGCGACCTTACCTCTGTTGTAACCGCTGCTGCCGCTTCCGGCGCCGACCTCATCTATTCCGTCAACTACTATGAGCAGGCGGCTGAGGTTCTCCGCCAGGTAGGCCTGCAGGGCCTTGACATCCCGGTTCTCGGAACTGAGGGCGCGGATTCCTGGATGCTCCTCGACATCGCCGGCGAGTACGCGAACGGCCTTTACATCACAACCAACATGAACCGTGATGACCAGAACGAGCAGACCCAGGCATACATTGAGAACTACCGCAAAGAGTACGGCATTGAGCCCGACATGGTCGGCGCTTCCGTATATGACGCATTCCAGGTGCTCTTCGAGGCCATGAAGAATGTCGGAACAGATTCCGAGGCTATGCGCGACTACATCGCGGGCATGAAGAACTTTGATACCGTCACCGGCACCCTGCTCTACTACAACGCCGAAGGTTCCGCTGTCAAGCCGATCCAGGTTCAGCTCGTAACCGACGGAGAGTATCACTTTGCAGGCGTTGTCGATGATGAAGCCATCATTGACCCCGCAAACTATTAATGCCGGCGCGCAGAAAACAGTTGTAAACTGATTTTCCGTGTCTCATTCATATGACTCCGGATACAGCGGGGATGCCGGCAGGCGTCTCCGCTGTACTTACTCTAATGGGAGAAAAACAATGTTTCTACAACAGCTCATCAATGCGCTGACCATCGGCAGCCTGTACGCGCTGACCGCCATGGGCGCCACGCTGATCTACGGTATCCTGGGAATCCTTGATATCGCCAACGCCGGCGCTTACCTGATCGGCGCCTATATCGGATACTATATCTATACCGGAACGGGAAATATCGCCCTGGCCTTCCTCGTCGCCATGGCCGGCGCGGGGCTCATCGGCATTCTCCTGCAGAGGCTGATCTACTCGCCGATACTGGCGAAGCCCCACACGCTCTCCATCATCCCGCTCGTCGCCGCTGTGGGACTCTTCACCATGTCTTCCGACGCCATCCGCCTGATCTGCGGCCCGAACTCCAAGCCCTACAACCTGAAATTCCCCGTGGAAACCATACGCATCGGCAAGGTGGTCATCCTTCCCGCGTGGATTATGATCTTTGTGCTGACCATTATCCTGCTGGCGATCCTGTGGTTTATCCTGAACCGCACGAAGCTCGGCCTCGCCTGGCGCGCGACCGCCGGTGACGCGGAGATCGCCCGGGTCTGCGGCGTCAACACCAACTCGGCCATGGCCCTGTCCTATATCCTGGGCTACGGCTTTGCCGCCGCTGCCGGCATCATGACCGGAATCCTGTACAACTCCATCACGCCCGCCCTGGGCGAGGTCCCGTCCTACAAGATGCTGGCTATCATCGTCCTTGGCGGCCTGGGCAATCCCATGGGCACAGTTGTGGCAGGCCTGATCATCGGCATCGCCGAGGTGTTCCTGTCGGTCTACACTTCGATTCCCATCCCCAAGGATGCCATCGCGTTTGTTGTCCTGATCATCATGCTGCTCGTGAAGCCGGAAGGCATCATGAGCCGCAGGAATAAAGTCTGAGGAGGCGGTATTATGAGTTCTGCATATATTTATTCCATTCTCGCCACCGCCGCCATTTTCACGCTGCTGGCCCTCTCCCTGAACATCATCACCGGCTACGCCGGCCAGGCTATGATGGGTATCGCGGCCTTTTTCGGCATCGGCGCCTACACTGCGGCCATCATCACGACGAACGGCGGGAGCTTCTTCCCCGCGCTGATCGCCGGAATGGTCCTGGCAGGCCTCTTCGGGGCTGTGCTCGGCGTCATTTCCCTGCGGCTGCAGGCTGATTTCCTCGCCATCACCACCATCGGCATCAACTTTGTCATGGTTGCCGTGTTTAACCGGCTGAAAATCACCGGCGGCACTCTCGGCCTCACCATCGCAAAGCCTGTGGTCTTCGGCATGAAGATGAACAACCGCTCTTTCTTTTACCTGACCGTGGTGCTGATTGTCATCCTTTGCCTGCTGCTGGTCAAGATGCGCAAATCCTGGTTCGGCATGGCGCTCGCTTCTATTAACAATGACCCGGGAGCCGCCCGGTCCTTCGGCATCAATGTGAGCCGCTACCAGATTCTCGCGTTCACCATCGGAACCGCGGTGGCAGGCCTCGCGGGAGGAATCTACGCCCACCGCATGGGCTTCATCTCCTCCTCGGATTTTGCCTTCGTCGTCTCCATCCAGGTTGTGTCCATGGTGGTTATCGGCGGCCTCGGCACCCTGCGCGGCCCGGTCTTCGGCGCGCTTCTCATCACTTCCCTGCCGGAAATCCTCCGCTTCGCGGATGATTACCGCGAACTCGTCTACGGCCTCCTGCTGGTACTGATGGTACGCTTCATGCCCCAGGGCCTGATTGGCGATGACTCTCCGGTCTGGAACGCCCTGACCGGTATCTGGCGCAGATTTGTGCCCAGAAAGAAAACCAGGGCTGACCTGATTGCGGAATCTGCGGAAGGGGGCAAATAAGCATGGAAGAATTAATGAAGATTGAAGGCCTGAAAATGTATTTCGGCGGCCTGAAAGCCATCGACGGCTTTGACCTTTCCATATATAAGGGAGAAACCCTCGGCATCATCGGCCCCAACGGCGCCGGCAAGACCACGCTGTTCAACGCCATCTGCGGCGTCTATGTCCCCACCGGCGGAAAGGTTATTTTCGAGGGAAAGGAAGTCCAGGGAACCCCCGCCCACGAGATGGCGAAAATGGGCATTTCCCGGACCTTCCAGATCTCCAAACCCCTGTCCGGACTGACTATTTTCGACAATGTGGTCGCCGCGGCGGGCGTCCACGAGTACACCGGCATCCGGTCCTATTTCCACAAAGCCCACACCAAAGAGGTGGAGGACAGGGTGGAAGAAGTCATCCGGGAAGTGGGCCTGGCGGAAGTGGCCAACAAGAAAGCCTCCGATGTCTCCCTGGGATATCTCCGGAGACTGGAGATCGCCCGCGCCCTGGTCACGGAGCCCAAGCTCATCATGCTGGATGAGCCCTGCGCCGGACTCTCCAATTTTGCCATCAACGAGATCACGGAACTGATCATGAAACTGAAGGAAAAGGGTCAGTCCATCGTGCTCATCGAGCACAACCTGCCCATCACCATGAAGGTATGCGACCGCATCACGGTGCTCAGCTACGGCAAGAAGATCGCCGAGGGCACGCCGGAAGAGGTCCGGAATGACCGGCAGGTTATCGAGGCATATCTCGGAGAGGAGGACGACTGATGCTGCAAGTCAAAGATTTATACGTATCCTATGGCATGATGGAAGTCCTTCACGGCATTTCCATCGATGTGAAGCCCCACGAGCTGGTCTCCGTCATCGGTCCCAACGGTGCCGGCAAGTCCACCCTGATTAAAACCATTATGGGCATCGTAAAGCCGACCTCCGGCCAGATCCTCTACAACGGCCAGGACATCACCCACCTCCCCGCCCACAAGCGGGCCGGCCTGGGCATCGGCTACGTGCCGGAGGGCCGCCGGGTCTTCGGCAAGCTCACCGTGGAGGAAAACCTCCGGATGGGCGCCTATGAGCTGAAGGACAAGAAAAAGATCCAGGACAACATGGAGAAGGTTTACTCCATCTTCCCCCGCCTCGGCGAGCGGAAGGACCAGCTGGCCTCCACCATGTCCGGCGGCGAACAGCAGATGCTGGCCATCAGCCGGGCCCTCATGCTGAACCCGAAGATGCTTCTCATCGACGAGGTTTCCATGGGCCTCATGCCCATCATGGTCAATACCTGCTTTGAGGTTATCCAGAACCTGAACAAAGAGGGCATCACGATCCTCGTGGTTGAGCAGAACGCCAACAAGGCGCTGAAGGTAGCCGACCGGGGCTACGTCCTGGAAACAGGAAACATCATCATTTCCGACACCGCGGAAAATATGCGGAAGGACGATACCGTACAGAAAGCTTATCTGGGCGGCTGATGAGAAATATTGGGGCATCCTGCCATATCCGGGCATCCCGCCATATCCGGGCATCCTGCCGGGTTTTGGCCTGACGGGATGCCCTTTTTTCATTTTTCTTTCCTCTGACAGGCAAAGTGATGGTATACTGTTATCTGTAGCCATATCACAGGAAGGCCAGAAAAGGTTGATTATGTCAGACATTCTTGAAAATACACGGGATTCGTACAGCCACGACCATGAACAGGGCCAGGAACACGCTCACGGCCATGATCACGGGCACACCCATGACCACGAACACAGTCACGATCACGAACATACCCATGACCACGAACACGGTCATGACCATGGGCACACCCACAGCCACACCCAGACGAAGCAGGTAGTAAACCGGCTCTCCCGCGCCATCGGCCATCTGGAGTCGGTAAAGCGCATGGTGGAGAACGGGCGTGACTGCACGGAGGTCCTGATCCAGCTCGCCGCGGTCCAGTCCGCGCTCTCCGGCGCCAGCCGCATGATCCTGAAGGACCATATCTCCCACTGCATCGTGGACGCGGTGGAACACAATGACGAGAAGAGCCTGGACGACTTAAACCACGCCATCGACCATCTGCTGAAATAGACGCTCCGCGGGGGCGCGCGCGGTATGGAAGGAGCTGCCTGACCGCAGCCCGCGCGCTTCGCGCAATTCCCGCAGGCGGAGCCTGAATAGGAGGAAAGCTAATGTTTGCAGCCATCGCAGCCGTCGACGAAGACCTCGGCCTGGGGATTGACGGACATCTCCAGTTCCATATCAGCGACGACCTGAAGCGCTTCCGGTCCCTCACAAAGGGCCATACCGTCATTTACGGCCGGAAAACCCTGGAGACCTTTCCGGGGGCAAAGCCATTGCCCGGCCGCCGGAATATTATTCTGATCCGGCGCCCCGGCTTCCTCGTGGAAGGCGCCGAAGTGGTTTCCTCCATGGAAGAAGCCATCGCCCTCTGCGAAGGGGAGGATCTCACCTTCGTCATCGGCGGCGCGACCGTCTATAAGGAATTTCTTCCCTTTACGGAGGCCCTTTACCTGACCAGGGTGCACGTCCATGCGCCCCACGACGTCTCTTTCCCCTCCTTCGGGGATTCCTTCGAGCTCATCTCCGAAAGTGAAGTCTATACGGACGAAAAAACAGGGCTGGCCTACCAGTTCCTGGATTATAAGAAAAAGGGACCGGCGGTTTAATCCGCCGATCCCTTTTCCTATCAGAACCCCGCCCAGCTCTTCAGGGGCACAGGCTCCGGAAGCTCCACCGGGTTCCCGTGGGAGATGAGGCTTTCATACTCGCTCTCTGTTATTATGTCGCCCCACTCTCCGGCCCAGACCGGGAAATTTCCCCCGCTCTTTTCATATTCTTCTTCGAACAGGTCCCAGTTTCCTTCCACCGCGTAAATATAGTACTGCATATCGGGCTCGCCGTGGTCCACCGGCACGTACTCCCGCTCTGTCACGGGCAGGAGGTACCCCGTCTTCGCGTTCTGCCGGTACCAGGAGTTGCTGGCGCGGGTCATGGTGCCGAACAGCATCTCGACCATACCGTCGTCATAGATTATCGTCTCCCCCCGGTAGGGGCATCCGTAGGAATAAACCGCCTTCTTTCCGTCGAAGCCGTAGATTTCCACCACATTCCCGTAGAGGGTGATCATGAGCTCATCGATGCCATTTCCGTCGATATCATACTTGAAATATCCGGCGGAATCCCCGTCTCCCGGGGCCCAGCCGTGCTGCGGCAGCGCCGAGTAGAGCTCGTTCTTCCTCATCGTTTCTTCGTCCCAGCCTTCCTCCAGCGCCCGGCTGTACAGATCCAGCACGGACCGGTACGCCAGCAGGGAGGTGTCCGCATTTTCCAGGGCGTATGGCCCCGTGGTGGGAATATCCTCTTCCTGAATCCGGGCAAAGGAAACCTTCTCCGGGCCCAGCCCGCTCAGCGTGTCCCACTCATCCGGCGAGCAGAGCTCCAGCGTCTTCCCGTCGCTTCCGAGGGAGAATTCCCACCTCTCCTGGTACGGGATAAATCCCAGCTGATCGTAGACGAGATAAAGCGAAGAGTCCTCCTGCGCGTAAAAGTGCCCGGCGCAGAACGTGACCCGCTGGCCGCCGTTCTTCCTGTAAAAATATACCCTGCCGATCCCGTCAGCGTCATCCTTCGCGATCTCCGCCACCAGGGGGGCATCCGAGTCTTCCTCGCGCCAGATTCCGTAAAGCTCCTCCGGGATCTCCTCCCTGCCTTCCTCCGGCAGGGCTTCCACATGGCCTTCCAGGGAGGGCTCGACGGAATCGTCCTTCACAAATTCAATCTGCTTCGAGCCCTCGATGAGGGGATTGTCCTTTCCGTCTTTTCCGCGGAAGGCCACCCCGTTCTCCGTGAGGGAAATGATGCTGTACTCCGGACGGTCCCAGTACTCGCCCAGGTTGGACATGACGGAGAATGCGAGGATTCCCACCTCACAGGAATCCGCCTCCCGGTCCAGCAGGGCGCCTTCCTCCACGGGGATGAGTTCCATGCCCCAGAAGGAATAGGGCTCTTTTTCCTCCCCCTCCTCGCACATGGCGATGCCTCCGGTGGCAAAAAGGTTCCCGCCGAAATTCACGATATCCAGCGTATAATACTCGGTCATGTCTTCGTCCATGCGCTCCGCGTCGTCCTCCGCCGGCGGGTATTCATAGGAATAGCGGCCCGCAAGGCGCTCGGCCAGGGTCTTTCCCTGTTCCTGCTGCCCGGCGGAGTCTCCCTTCTTCTGCGCCATACCTTCTCCCGCGGGCGCTTCCTTCTTCCCGGATTTGGCGTCCCCGCCGGTATCCGCCGCGGTATCCCCGCCGGCATCTCCTGCCTGCTCAGCGGAAGCTTCCTGCGCTTCCTGTCCCGGGGATTCCCCGGCTTTCTCCGCGCTTCCTCCCCCGCAGGCGGCAAGCAGAACGGAAAGCGACAGCACGGCAGCCGCAGAAACCAGACCGGAAAAATATTTATATTTTTTCATGATCCACTCCTCCATCCGCAAATAAAATCTGTCTATATAGTAAAGGGCTTTTTTCCGGCCCACAACAGTCAAAAGATGGAAATATGGTTTTTCTCCGGCAGCTGACCCCCCGAAAACTTTCGGGAGGCTGCCTTAAGTTTGTTGACTTCATCACTTCATCGTGATAATGTCAAGATGGATTATTAGAATTATTTCCTCACTACATTATTATTATAGCTTTTAGAAGCAGGAGGGGAATTATATGAATTATAAATCATTTTCCGCTCTGGTCCTGGGGTGCGCTCTTGCCGCAGGACCGGCATTATCCGCGCTGGCGGATGAACCTGTAATATCCTATACCAATGAGCACACCGTCCTGACTTCCCTGGACGTCACCTGCGCCCCGACGGACATCATAGAGACCGGGGACGGCGCCCTGCTGGTGACCGACGAGTACGCCAAGGTGATCTGGCAGATCCGGGACGGGGTCTGCACCCTGTACGCCGGCGGCGACAGCACCATAGACCCCTACGGGGAGCCCCTGGGCGGGTATAATGACGCCCGCCATGACGAGAGCCTTTTCAAGGATCCCTGGGCCATTTCCCCGTTCCTGGAGGGCTGGGCCATCTCGGACGCGGACAATGACGCCGTGCGGGTACTCCGGGCCGACCGGACGGAGACCGCCAACGCCACCACCAACGAACCGCTGAAGATGGGCAACATGGGCGTTATCTTCGACCATCCCACCGGACTTGCCACCGACGAGCGGGGTTACCTCTACGTCTCCGACACCGGGAACAACGCGGTCCGCGTCATTTCCCCGTCGGGAAATGTCCAGTCCGTCATCAAGAGGCTGAACCGCCCCACGGACCTGGACTGGCATGACGGCTGGCTCTATATCGCGGAAACCGGCGCCAACCGCATTCTCCGGGTAAAGGACGGAAAAGCGGAATACCTGGCGGGATCCGGGGAAAATGGCTTCGCCGACGGACCGGCGGATTCGGCCGCATTTTCCTCTCCCCAGGGCATCGCGGTAGGACCTGACGGCACAGTCTATGTCTCCGACACGGTGAACGGGGCTGTCCGCCGTATCCGGAACGGCACGGTGGATACCCTCCTCATGCCGGACCCGGCCAATCCCCGCGCCTATCCGGTTTCCCCCGCAGGACTCTGCGTCTTCGGGGATTCCCTTTATGTATGTGACCCGTATTCCCGCAAGCTGTTTATCATTTCCCTGTAGAAGAGAGGTGTTCTCATGAAACGAATTAAGGTATTCCTGATTCTGTTCTGCCTCCTCCTCTCTGCGCTCTCCACCAGGGCGCTGGCAGACAATGCCTCCGCTTCCACCATCCGCCTCTCCAAGACCGAGGGAACCGTGAATGTGAAGGACGCGGCCGGCAAAGATGTCTTCCGGCAGGCGGATATGAGGCTTGTGAGCGGCAACCGGACCCTTACCTCCGAGCGGAGCTACGCCTGGTTCGCCCTTGACGATGTGAAAGCCCTGAAAGAGGACGCGGTCAGTGAGACCGAGGTCCGCCAGAACGGCAAAAAACTCGAGGTCCTGCTTCATTCAGGCAACCTCTTCTTCAATGTCCGGGAACCCCTCACCGACCAGGAGACCATGAATATACGGACCTCCACCATGGTGATGGGAATCCGGGGCACCAGCGGCTGGGTAAAGATCATGGACAGCAGGACCACCCGCGTCTTCATGCTGGACGGGGTCGCCCTCTGCAGCGTGACCAACCCCATCACCGGACAGACCAAATCCATCCTTCTCCGTGCCGGCGAGACGGCGGATTTTGTGGTTTATGACCCGAACCGCCCCGTCGACCAGTGTGATATTCTCCTCCGGCGGTTTACCAAAGAGGAGATCGACGGCTTTGTGCTCATGGAGCTCCTCGGGGATGACCCGACTATCCTGAAGATCCTGCAGGATTCCGGCATCGACCTCCGGAACCTGACAGAACAGGAAGCCCGGGCAAGGCTCCTCGAGGACCAGAAAGCCCTGAATCTCATCATGTCAGTGGTGAATTCCGCCCTGGCCAACCAGGCCAGCCACATTTCCCAGGATCCTGTCTGGGATCACCAGGTGGTACCGGAGGAGGAAAAAGCAACCCCGACGCCCACACCCGCGCCCACGCCTGAAGGCCCCGTCCGCACCCTGACCATGCCTGTCACGGCGCAGGAGGTGCAGGACCTGCTGGATGACCCTGAGGTGACCCAGGTCATCCTCCAGCCGGGAAGCGGCGACAACACCCTCAAT
>JAEEGL010257299.1_pt1 | contig 12348 bp, 10 predicted proteins | sample 9134231 | NCBI WGS metagenome assembly JAEEGL01 (sample SAMN16246548, study PRJNA631951) | gut metagenome | biome: gut microbiome; feature: rumen; material: fiber-attached | host: Bos | place: Iran: Karaj | collected 2018-10 | reverse complement strand
CTATGTGCATCTTCATCAGTCCGTCTTCATATTTCCAATCAGCACTTCCTCCGTAGCCTTCGGCAATGGACCTGATCTTTCCGACACCAAGCCCGTGACCCGGAGATTTTTTACGTGATATAAGATCTTTGTCCGGTTCACTTGCGGAATTTGTTATATCCCAAAAAACAAGATCGTTATAATGAGATATCTCCATCTCAAATACTTTCTTACCATTAACCTTCTTAAGTGCTTCAGAAGCATTGTCAAAAATGTTTGATGCCATAATGGCCATATCCACATCATCGATCTTCACGGGCCTGTCAAACACGCCAACCGACGAATAACTGAAATCCGGGTCATCTTTAAATTCCTGCATCAGCTTGTTAACAAAAATATCCGCTATCCTGTTCCCGGTTTTCAGATAATGAGTAAATTCATATTTCCCCTTCAGGCGGGCGATATATTCTACGATCCTTTTATCCTGTCCCTCATTTGCCAAAGAACCGATCATGATCAGATGGTTATTAAAATCATGTCTGAAACTTCTGAGCTCCTTTTCATTTTCTGTCACAGAATCCAGATAACTCTGACCGAGTTCAAGGATTCTCCGGGTATATTCGCTTCTTTCCTGCATCTGGGAGATCCGAAGTCTCTGATACAAACTGATCACTACGACAAAAATAAACAATGCAGCTAGTACTATACTGAAAAACTCCGCATACAAAAGAAGCCTGTTATTCGGATTATCAAGGATAAGAACCCACATGATCCCCACCCAGAAAAAGGCTATCAAAGAGATCACAAAAATACCTATCTTAACCATAGGTTCTTTCTGGCATAGGGCATTATGTATATACTTCCTGTGTTTTGCGGCAATAAGTGCTCCGAGCACCAGAACAAGCAGCGATAATACGTTTTCAATCAGAAATTTCGTCCCGCCTTCTGCATCCGCAAAAAGAAACACATTTGATACAGCCAGAGCAGATACCGATATCATACTTACGGACAGCATCGACAGAGAAAACTTAATACCCGCATCTCCTTCAAAAAACATAATCGAAAAAACAAAAAACCAAATGAATTTAAATACACTTTCTCCGCCGATTCTGGCAACCGATAAAAGAGGTATTACCAGGATAGGATATATGAATGCGACATAACCGGATATCTTACGCGAAAGTTCAAATCCGAATATATAATGAAATACAACATAAGACTTAACAGTTTCAAAAAATCCCCATAAATATATTAAGCTCAGATTATTCAGCAATAGACCGCCCTCTTTCGACAATACTCAGAGTATTTTTCTTTGAATTCCTTGTAGTAATTATCAGAGATCTTCAGATTCTTATTCCCGACAGATACATACTTTTCATGTGCTGCCTTGTTAATAACCTTTTTCACGAATTTCAGATTAACGATGCAGCACCTGTGTATCCTGACAAAATCAAGATCCGCCAACTGCTTCTCAAGATTATGCATTCTCTCTCTGTAAAGCCTCTCCGATCCGCTTTCCAAATAGAATTTCACATACACCCCGCTTGAGATTATGTAGCTTATACCGGAGGATGAAATATCATCAAAATAAATCTCATTCCTATTCAGCCGTTCAACAGCTTTAAGAAGCAGTTTGCCCAATGTCTGATGCAGGTCGCTTTTCCTGACAAATCCGATCACATTCATCCCAAAGGAATCGAAAACATAATCGGAATGTCCGGATACAAAAATAATGATCACATCGAGCCTGTTTTCCTCGATATAATCCCTTACAGAAAACCCGCTCTCTTCGCCAAGTTCGATATCAAGCAGCAGGATATCCAATGACTTAAGATCTTCCTTCACCTCATCCGGCGAAGAGTATTCTGAGACACTGATCACGCTTCCGCCACCGCATTCAAGCCCCTCACACTCTTTCCGCATCATCTTACGGTAAGCTTCATTATCATCACATATCCCAATCTTCATCCAAAAGACCTCCATTAACATAAAAAGGCGAGGGGCAACAAATGCCCCCCGCACTCACGTATATACTATACCACACAAGACACAAAAATAGAGAATCTATTCTTTTTAAAATTTTAAAACCCAGTGTGTATATTAAGGGTGTGATCAAAATCCAATAATATTTTTAATAATAATGGGAGCCTCATTGTTACCTAAAAAATGAATATGCATATTGTAATCAATTTCAGTCATAAAAAAGTATGATCTCTAGCTGCATATATCCTTATTTGAAACAACAAAGAACATTCAAATTCGCAAAGAAACGGTATTCCTCCATTGTCAACAATATAGAGTGAATATGATACAATTGCTCTCAACTCGATACTGAACCATATATTTCAATCATGTTAACTTTTTATATACTTCAGTAGCCAAATTCTTAATTGAATCCTTGCCAACTAAAAGAGCCATAAATTTAGAAATTGCACGCTTAATATCACTGTTATCCTTGTATATCAGTCTGCTATCAATTTTTAGGTTGACATAATTCCAAAAGTTCTCCGATAACAAAACATCTCGTATTGGATTAACAACATCCTTTCCGACAGCATCTTCAAACAAAGGATTAAAAATCCAAAACAAAATCTGCACAGGATCATAAGAAACGAATATTCCTTGTTTGTATTCTCCACTATTAAAGTGTGATTTTCCAATCAAATCACAAAATAATTTATCATAACTCAAATTTTCTTTAACGTCAGCCGCATTAAGTTTATCCAAATTTTTAAGTTCCTCACATTCATGATCAACTCCTTTTTGAGATATTTCTTCAAATTTTCCATCCGAACCTGTTGCTACATCACCATTAATCATCTCGCTTGTATACTGAAGATATCTTTTTGCCTCATCCAGTTCGTTACTCTTAGCTACCGAATCAACAATATAGTTCAAATCGAGTAATAGTTCATGAGCAATAATCTCTATAACATCCTTATCGTTAAGATTATTGAATCCCGTATCGTTACAAAAAAGAATTCTGTAATTACCATGTGCAATAGTGTTTCTGTACACAGAATTAAAATAATACTTAAAGTAGCCTATTGTTTCAAAACCGATATTCAAATTATTTGGTACTATTTTGTTAATCTTATTTATGAATGTGCTATTATAAATCTGCTCATATGTCTTCATTCCCTTATTATCATATTCAAAATAAAACAAAAGGGAATTATCAAGATAATCAGCCAGCAATCCCTCAATCTGTATTGGTATTAAGTTTATAACTGTTTCATAATCATGTGAATCAAATAAAGTAATAATTGTCTCTAAAAGTTTCTTCCGTTTTCTGAGACAAAGTGAATCATTAATGTGATTTTTCAACAAATTGATTGCATCTTGAGCAACTACATTTAATCGATCAAGATAATCCCGCCCATTCTTGAGAAGCAATAAGTTTGAAGGATAAAGTGGATGTTTTTTCACATCATTTTGATACGCTTTGTATTCATCAGATTCACAATCAAAAAGTTTCGCCCCCGATTGATGTCTGTGCTCATTAAATATCTCATTCATAAACACAATAGACTTCGCCCTATAACGTTGAATACGAAGAGTTATCCACGGATCATCATCTATAATTTTATCAACTTGTTCTATAACGCTGCGATATCGATTAAAATTCTCTTCAACGGCGGAAAAAGACGAGGCATACAAATTCGTTTTATCTGTCATTCTAACATCTGATAAAACCCACTTCTTTAAAATCACATTTATCTCATTTTCAGAGCAATTCTCTGGAATGAAGAAATCAAACATTTTCTCCAAGGTGCTTTTACAGTATTCAAGGTAAGAGTCTGGATTGCATTCTCTTTCGTGTAAGTTCCCGTTACATATATCAGTTTTATATAATGCTGTTAGTTCTTTTCTTTTTTGCATTTCAACAATCAACTGTCTTTTGGCATCGCTAATGTCTTCTTGGAGAATCCTTTTTATCTTCTTTGAAATTATATTTGTAGAAACATTTTCAGATTGTATAACTAATTCATTGCATTTTAACTCAAGTGCATTTATCTTAGTAATAAGCTTCTCATACGCAATACGAACATTCTCATATTCTTTACGTGCAAAAGAATACAATTCCAACGGTGCTTTTCCAATTTCTAAATACTCACATAATTCAAAATAGTATTCCTCATCCAATCTTGGAACAGATCGTTGATTATATGGATATTCATGAATCAATTGAATACCTATTTTTGCAATTATATCTTCAACTTTTAAATTTGTTTTGATTGTTTCATAAATCGTTTCCCCGACCTCCTTCAACGAGCAAGCCGTGAAAACAGCATCAATCTCATATATAGAATTCCAAATAAATCTAATAGATTCTTCAACATTCTTTGCTTTACAATAGTTATCTGGGGAAATAAGTTTCAAGAAATCGAAATACTTTCGCAAAATACTGTTTGTATTTCTACACATTCCTGAAAAGGCTATTACTTCCTCAACTATTAAAAGAAGATCTTCCTTCAATTTCAAACTATGATAAAAGTCATGTTCTATAGAATCAGAAATAATATAGCTCGTTATATATATAATAGAATTCGAGGAGTAGGGATCATTTAAGTTACTGTTATTATTTCTTGTTAAGTCAAGAAATTTTCGAGTTGCATCTATAACTTTATGATAAAATTCTACAAGATCATTGTACCTATTAGTCACAGCCTTTGAATATTTATTATCACAATCATCATCAATAAACTTTGATAATAAATATCCACGTACTGCTATGAAAATTGCATATCGCCCCCATTTAGGCACATCCTCTGAAAAAAAATATTTATCCAAATATGCCAAATCTTCGCAATTTGAAATAGAATTCGCAAGTGCTCTACCATATAGTTCCGAGAACGCAAAATCATTTCCGCCCGAGTCCTCAAAAACTGTTTTCTCCTGAAGGAGTTTCACCAAAAGCTCTAATGCTTTGACATCAAACTCACAAACTAAATACAGCAAAGAATTGATATAATCTCGATTATACCTTTTCTCTCTTACTGTATCATCCAGCAAATCGTCTATCATTTTTTTAACAAGGGCAGATGTGCCTCCTTTGTCCGCAAGTAATATTTTTCTAGCCTCATTGAATTCTTTTTTTTCAATAATTGAATATAATGCCGTCTCTATATCCATTTTCACCTCCAAGCATCCAAGCAAAGCCATGCACCCACTATTAAAGTTACAATCTATGTAAAGAGTACCTTATTTCATTCCACCCGCTCAATCAAGCAATCATTCCTGCAAATTTCGCTTCAACGGTGTGAGGCTTTCGCTTCAAACGTTATAAGCAATACGGATCAACGGTGTGGCGTATTCGGACATCGGTAGGCTCCGATTCCTCTGTGGTATAGTCTTTCTCGTAGTAAAAATGCGAGAAAGGAGCAAGATAAATGCAAAACTATACTACAATTCTTGGCGTCATAGATATGCGTCAGCATGACATATCTTTTGACGACTGCCGAAACCGTTTTGGCATCGGCAACAGCACCATCACTCTTATCATGAATCGATATAAAGATTCTGGTAAGGACCTTGAAACGCTGAAACAAATGTCTCCCGAGGAGGTTGAATCACTGTTTTATCCTCCTGAAAATGTCCGTCGCAAGGATGTTTCTTTGATGCCGGATTATCAAGAAGTATATGACAGGCTTTCACGTCCCGGGAGCAAAGCAAATCTTTTCTATCTATGGCTGAAGTATAAGAAGGAGTGTCCTTCCGGCTACCAGTACACCCAGTACTGTCATTACTTCAAAAAGTTCGTAGAAAAGAATTATGGTTCCGAAGCCGTGAGCATGGTAGTTGAACGTGTTCCGGGAGAAAAGGTATACATCGACTGGGTAGGTGATCAGCCCGAGATCCTGATGAACAGCCAGACCGGTGAGGTGAGCAAAGTTCATTTCTTTGTTACCACAGTCGGAGTGAGCAACCTTGTTTATGCTGAAGCTTTTGAAGATGAAAAACTTCCAAACTTCATAGCCGGAACAGTTCATGCACTTGAGTATTATGGAGCTGCTCCAAAGTATCTTGTGCCTGACAATCTAAAAGCCGCGATAACAAAACATACGAAGGATGAACTGGTCGTCAACAGCGCATATCAGGATCTTGAGAGTTTCTATGATGTGGTGATCCTGCCTCCACCGCCGTTAAAGCCAAAAGGGAAACCGACTGTTGAAAAATACGTTCAGTTTTTGGAGACTCACCTGCTGGAAGATCTAAAAGACAGGATCTTCTACAGTATCGAAGACATAAACCGCGAAGCAAGACAAAAAATAGCGGCCATCAACAGCGATAAGAGAACTGGAGATTCCTTATCGAAGATGGAAAGTTTTCTCCGATACGATAAGCCACAGATGAAGCCACTTGCCGGTGAATCCTTCATGTTATGTGACTACAAGTACTTTGCACGTGTACCGAATAACTATCATCTTCTCTACGATGACCACTATTATTCTGTATTGTACACGTATTATAACCAGCCCGCAATTATCAAGGCTACCATAGCTGAGATAAGGATCTGTGACCGTAATAATAAACTCATATGCACTCACAGAAGATCCTACAAGGATTTTCCCCACTACATAACCAAGCCGGAGCATATGAAACCCGAGCATCTGTTCTACTTTTATGGGGTCTGACCCCTTTACCAGACCCCTTTACCAGCGATACCCGCAACTGGCAGGACGTCGAGATTGTTTATCTGAATCCCGATAAGGAATACAAAGAAACCAACATTGTTATCAATGAAGATGCAACCATAAAAGCATCTTAACAGTAACTATAAACGTCAGGCTTTTTACTGACATCTACCTTGACAACTAGCGTCCGGCACATAGATAACACCGAATCGATATAACATCGGATATATGTATGATATGCCCTGGATATCTCCCAGAGCCTTTGGCCTTTCTACAAGTTCCCCCTGCAGCGCAATTGCTTTCTTAAACGCAAACAATACTGAACTCCACGCTACAGTTTTACTCTCAATACGGCGGCTTATGATCAACTCTTTATTGTATTCGCCATTTCGCCCCTTTTTCATCTCATACACAAAAGGTAATCCGGTAGCCGTATGAAACGGATAATTCTGAAAAGCCACCACAGCATCCCACAGTTTATCCTCACTATTATCGTCCGCCAGTTCCGTCACCACCTGCTGCCGATTTCGGAACACTTTAATCCGCTCCGCGTTCAAACTACTTTCATTAACATTATAGATTCCCTTTTTTATACGGTAAGTATGCCTGCACCGTGGCTCTACTGACCTCTAGCTCTGTCTGTATTTCTTGTATCGACTTTCCGGATTCATAAAGCCTGTTTATCTGGTTGCAAATATCGGATATGTATTCTCCAGCCGTAATCAATAGCTTTATAACCTTTGAAACTAACAGATTATGTTCCACTGCAATATTTCTGTAAGAGTAATTCTTCTTATACAACTGTACAGCCAGCTCAATAAGTTCCTTGTGGATTTTGTCGGGATCATAATCCGGATTCTTCCTTGGGCGGCCCATATCAGAACCCCCTCGTATTACATTCACAGATCACACGATTAGCAAAGAATGCAAAACGCTCTCTAATCATTTGTGCAGTAATAGAGAAGATAAAACCTTTGTTACGCTCCGATGACTTATAAACCATGGAACACAGGATTTTCGCACATCTGAGCTGCTGGTCGTCCATCTGTCTCACGTCTCGCACGACCATATGGTCATCCACTTTATTCAAGTATTCATACATCTGGCCACACAAGCCGGAAATCACATCTGACAGCTGAATCATCACTTCAGTCTTAGAATTTACAAATTTGAAGTTTGTTACTTGCATGTCATTCTCATCGATGATGATATAGCCGTCAATCCATCGCTTTACTTCTTTCTGCTCATCAAATATATGTTCTGAATTCTGAAATAATCCGATAAAATGCAGATAGAACTGTGCCAGGTCATCAACCATAATATCCTTGTCATTATCTCGGAGAAAGATTATTTCCCCATCCCGACCTGCTTTTCTGATCATGCCGGACAAGAATTTTTGCTCAGTAGTCTGACTCCACCTCTCACCAAACAGACCAGCAATGTCATTACAGAAATCTTCTGTATCCTCCTCCACTATATCAGGATATCCATATTCTCTGAATATCCTAAGCGTATCATCTGCTTTTTCGTGTAATGTCTTATAAATTAGCTGCTTAAGATGATTGTTTGCATATCTCAAGTCGCCTTGGAACTCACTTTGCGCATACTCGTCCAGTTCTATAGTATCCAAAATGGAATCCACTATATCCACCACGGCATAGTAAAATACATTAACCTGAGCAATATGGATAAATAGCCCCTTCTCATCGATAAACCTCAGGAGTTCATACGATCTCTTCTTGTGAATGGTGCTTATAAAGTCACCCTCGGAAAACTGTGATTTGAATTTGATTTCTTTAATTGTTTCCTGGATTCCAAGCCTTTGAAGCAGATCCTTTTTGTCAATTGCTATGGCCGGATTCTCTGACACAATGCCCGCCAGGATAAAATCCTTATCCATGTCCGAATTAAACTCATATGCACCGTCTTTCTCACGATGATAGAATTTACCGCAGAAATTGGATTCATCGTAATAGAATGTGAATTTCTCGTCTCTGTCAAACTCATCCATCAAGGCAGGAACAATGCTATCAATATGGATCAACAGTTTAGAAGCATCATATTCGTCAAAAGCTCCGGTAAAGCCACAGCTTTGTATAACCTGTCTGTTTCTGTCGTTCTTTTCACCGTGATCTCTTGCGTTAAGATACCATACAACGTCCCTATGCGCACCCAGCGACCATGAGATCCTGTTTATATACGGAAGATCCACCGCATTGAAGGAAAAACCGAAGCTATAAACCTCTGATATATCTGCATCTCTAATCTTTTGCCATAAATCGCTGTTATTCCTTATAACCGAATCTGTATCCTTGCGAAGATTCCTGATCGCTTCTTCAAGAAGATCGGCTGCTATAATATGCTCAGTATCAAAGTTTCTGGACTCATCGTCACCGTGACCAACTACAAGCTCGCTGCCCTTCTTGCGATATCCGTGAATATGATATACTTGGGTTTCCGGTACAGCATATATTTTTTCAAGTGTTTCTGTATAATTGAAGCTGACAAAAATATCATCCGGACGAATTCCTGATCCTTTGTTAAAAATAACGTCCCACCCGAATGCTATTTGTCCGCCATCAATAGAAACGGTATCTATCCATTTACTGAAGAGTTTTTTTATCATAACAGAGGCATCCCGCAAAGCCTCTGCATACATCTGATAGTCCTGTTCAGCGTAGAACATTTTATTATCTCTTCTATTCTCTGAAAGACTGTAATCTTCATTATTTATCCCATCATCAATGAACATTGTGGCTTCATCCATCACCGCCTGTAAGTCGAGATTATATAGCGCATCTTCAAATTCATTCCATTCTTCATCAATATGGGCTCCGTAAACCAGTAGCCACATCAGAAGTTTGATCAATTCCCTCTGATCATATTCATCGCCATGATTCCCCACATAGGAAAAAGGTATCTCCGGAACCTCTTCCAATTGTTCACGGTCAACTCCCATCTCTGACAGTTGCTGCCTCATCCAATCACGGAAATTGCTGTATCGAGTTTTAAAGCCATGAGCTAAATCAAACCCATTACCAATGATAAATAATCGTGCCATAAAATGCCCTCCTTATTTGTTTTCGTTTCAATCCAGACATAGCAAAAGAACAAGGCTTTATCACGACCTGCTCCGTTAGATGTTGCTTCATCAATAAGCTTTATGGCTTCATTGCGATCTGAGGCGCTTATTGAACGTCCTCTTGATCCCCCAGATCGCATTTGCTTTTTTTGACAATACAAGCAGTGCAGCTGCTTCTGCCAGAGCTTTATCTTTACGTAGGAGCTCTTTTTCGATTTTTTTGCGTTCCTTCTCGGATTCCTTAAGCTCCTTATTAAGCATAGCAGCCTGCTTGGCGACACCGCCATTTGCATTCATGCAGGCATCACGCCATTCGATGATCTGCTCGACATAGAGCCCTTTCTTTCGAGCATACTCAGCAAGTTCCTGTTCGTTCATACTTGCTGTTTCAACAACAATTAAAAATTTATCCTGTGTGTTCCAGTCTTCAGGAACAGCATCTTTACCGGGAGCAGCTTTGCCCTCTTTGCGCGCTTCGTTTCTCCAGTTAAGAGGAGTTTAAGGAGATAATCCTTCTTCCCTGGCAATCTTTGTGATAGATTCGTTGTTAGGTGGAAGCATCCGTCTTACGCATGCATCCTTGAATTCCTGACTGTACTGCATCAGAAAGCTCCTTTCTGTGGTACTAAAATCATACCACAAAAAACTTTCAAGCTTTACTGACAACTATTCTAACACACAGGGAGGGTCTGCCCCCTAGATTCGATAACCGATGAGCGTGAGATAAAGGTTCTGTTCGAACTGCTTGAAAAACGTAGTGAATTATCAAAGAGCACAATAGTATGTTCCCAGAGGGAACCGAAAAGCTGGAAATCCATGATCCTGAATGATGAAGTGTCTTCAAATGCGATCATGAAACGTGCGACTAAGCATTACACTGTGGTGATAAAGCCATCGTGATAAAGTAACTGTTAACAGAGCGTTTCAGGGTGTCCGTTTTGTTTCGCAAGATGTCCGCTCTGAAACGCATCAGTGTCCGATAGGCACCGCAAAATGCAATGAGCACATTTCACCAAAAAGTTTATAAAAATTTTCGAGGGTCTGACCCCTAGATTATGGTTCTAAGGAAATTGAAAAGAAAAAGAGAACTTGATAAAATGCAGATGATTTGGCAGATGCGGAGCTACCTGCACAAAGAGATGCCCAGTATGCAAACGATAATATTTCGGGAGGTGCGTTTACGGTTAAGGGTTGAAACTGGGCTCAACCAAGATTCGCTCCATAAATTTATATTAATCGGAGGAGATAATGAATAATCAATGCATGGTTAGAAAAAACTATGTTTATAAAATTTTAGATGATTATACGATGCGAAACAATAGTCAAACAGATCTTTCTATCGCATATAATATTCCGATAAAATATGTTCGAAGACTATTGCAGGATTTTGATTATCACCACACAATACATTATCGTGGCGACAGATATGATGGCAAGTATTCGTTTCATCCAGTTGTTTTTTGGGATGAATATGCATTCATTGATCGTTATATAGGTTAACTATGTGGGAGACTTTGCTTATGCAAAGTCTCCCTTGTCTATATATATGGGGTATTCAAACTTTTTTGGAGTCTCTCTTCGTTGGAGTTGATTTTGGGGGGCTGCTTTAGAACAAGAAAAGGACAAGGATCATAGCGGTGCTTGTCCTCATTTGTCTCTATTCGTATGGTGTTTCTGCAATTAAATCTTATGATAGGAGACAAATGAATAGTATCACAGAACTTTTGGACTTGGAAGATTCCGATATAACCATATCGGACACCACTATCGAAGGTCAGACCAAGTTCATAACACTCGAAACGGCTCCATCCATCCACTTCTGTCCTGTCTGTGGCTTCCGTATGTATTTCAAAGGCATTCACACCCGAAAGATAAACCATCCTGTCCTTCAGGTTGGCTATAGACTTGTGATCCAGCTTAAACAACGCAAATGGAAATGCAGCGATCTGGGATGTGGGTATTGCCTGAACGAATCATTTCGGTTTGTTGATAAATCCAAGAGAAATACCAACGCTACCGATATGATGATAATCAATGCTTTCAGGGATCTGGATGCATCAGTTTCCAGTATCGCTCAAAAATTCAAGGTATCGGATACATATGCTCTTGAAACATTCGACAGACATGTAAAGATGGACCGACTGCCTATGTCAGATATCGTTCCTGTAGTCGAAGTATATCTGGATATGTTTAAATACCACTGTTATGCATCTGCAATACGGGATTGCTATACTGGCACCCAATAGATTTGCTAATAAACCGGAGGACCATTTCCACTGAAGACTAATCTCTATGATTTTGTAAATTCCAAGGAGTGTGTGAATAGTTTTCTGTAAATGTTAGATCTTCTATGATAAGTTGATGTGAGGCTGAGGATGATTAGATTCATCTCTCAGCCTCTTGACTATATATGCTGTATTTTTGCATGTCAAGGCATGACAATAAAACCGATTACATTTCCGGTTTTTGAATGTGTTATTCTGGTAACCTGCCTTCGTACATGACGGCCATCTCACCGTATACTTTGCCCCAGTTACGGACTGGCATGGTCCACTTTTTAGTAGCTTCAAACGTGGCTAGATACAATGCCTTAAGCAGAGCTTGGTCACTCGGGAATACGCTCCTCTGTCGATTCAGTTTGCGATAAGT
>JAEEGL010193297.1_pt1 | contig 12348 bp, 10 predicted proteins | sample 9134231 | NCBI WGS metagenome assembly JAEEGL01 (sample SAMN16246548, study PRJNA631951) | gut metagenome | biome: gut microbiome; feature: rumen; material: fiber-attached | host: Bos | place: Iran: Karaj | collected 2018-10 | reverse complement strand
TCTCATAACATTAGCTTCAGAATCTTCTCTATTAGTGCTTAAAAATCCAACACCACCAGTAACAAATAGTTTATCAATAACTCCTTTGTTATATAAGTTAATCGCAGTATCTGCTCTGTGTTGCATAACACCATAAATACTACAACCTAAAACTAAAGCCATGTCATAGTTCTTTTCAATATCAATTTCAACTCTTTTTGTTTTAAAAACATAGTTGTTAATGTCCTTTTCATTTAAAAGACCAGCTCTTACTGGACTTACATCTGAAAGCTTATTAATTTCCATAAAATCCCCTCATTTCGTACTTATTATAGCACACTTACAATTAAATAGCAAATAAAATAGATAGATGATATAATAGTTGTAGGAGTGATAATAAATGGATAGTGATAACAAATTTACTGCAGTAGATGAAAATGGTGAAGAAAGAACATATAAAATGTTACTATGTAAAAAGGTAAATGATAAGCCTATTATATGGTATACAGACGGTTTAACAGATGAAAATGGAAAAATAAATATATATATATCTTCTTATAAAGAAGTAAATAAAAAATATATACTAGATATAATAGATAACGGAGAAGAATTAAATAAGTATATTAATATATTTAAAGAAAGCAATTAAAAAGTATTGATAAAATCAATACTTTTTTTATTCGTTATTTGAAACTACACATACATAATTAATATCATAAAATTTTAAGAATAATACTTTTTTAACATTTACTTTAGCAGTGCACTCTTTATTATCTAAAACCATTTTCTCTAAGTATCCTTTATCTAATAATTCTTTAGATTCAATACTTAAAGGTAATTTTATATTCTCTGATTCAATATATTCGTTAGTAGCTTCCTTAACAACTTTGTCAAACTTATAGCTAAGTTCTAGATTCTCTTTATTAGTATTCCATATTAAGAATATAGATGCTATTAGTCCAACAATAATAATCCCCCAGATAACCATTAATTTAGAATTCATTAGTCATCCTTTCTTTCTTCATAACCTTTAGCTGTATAATTCTTACACTTTAAATATGGTGTATAGCTAAGAGTTTCATCATCGTTCTTAGAAACTGCTACATAACCAGAACAAGAATTACCATTAGCGTCTTTAACTTCACCTAAGTATTTATAGTTTTGTAAAACAGAAACCTTTAAGAATAATGAAGCTTCACCAGTTAATTTATTATTATAATATTTATTAACATAACCTTTAGCAGCTTTAACCATTTCTTCTTCAAGTTTAGAGTATGTTTCTTTTGCTTTTTTCTCTTCGTTTTTCTTTTCTTCTGCTTTTCTAGCCTTTTCTTCTTCCTTTTCTTGTTTCATTCTCTCTCTATTCTCTTTAATTTGAGAAAATTCTACAAAATGATAGTTTTCATCAAGAAGACCAAGTTTTCTAAACCCAATAGCAGAAGTTATTAAACATATAATAAATATTGCTATAAATATAAGAAAAGCAATTAACCCCCATCCGTTTTTACTTGATTTCATCCCACTCAACTCCTTTGTTGGTACCTATTATAATACGCTCTTTATAAAAAATCTACTCTTTTTTATCACAATTTGGACAATATTTTTCACCTTTTGTAGTTTCAACTATTAATTCACCGCATGTACAAACTTCGCCTGTTGGCTTATTCCAAGAAGCATAAGTACATTTTGGATAGTTATCGCATCCATAGAATACTTTGCCTTTTCTAGTTTTCTTTTCAACTATATTGCCTCCGCATTTAGGACACTTACATATTACTTTAGTTTCTTTTTCTACTTTAGGAATGTATTTGCATTCAGGATAACCTGAACATGCAGCAAACTTACCAAACTTACCATAACGGTATACTAGTGGTCTTCCACATTCAGGACATGTTTCACCAGTTTCTTCTGGTGCTTCTTTTTCCATTCCCTCTTTAGCTTCGTTAACAAGTGGATCAAAGTCTTTATAGAACTTATCAAGAAGTTCATACCATACTTCTTTACCTTCAGCCACTTTATCTAAATCAGTTTCCATATTAGAAGTATATTCCACATTTATAATAGAGCTAAAGAACTCTTGAAGCTTATCAGTAACTGTAATACCTACTTTAGTAGGAATAAACTTCTTACTTTCTACAGTAATATACTTTCTTTCTTTTAAAACTTCTATAATCTTAACATAAGTAGAAGGTCTACCAATTCCAAGGCTCTCTAATTCCTTAATTAATTTATCTTCTGTAAATCTTGCTGGTGGCTCAGTGAAGTGAGAAGTCTTAGTTATATCTTTAGAAGTAATAACTTTAGAGTTATAACTAGCTAAATCAGGAAGTACTTTGTCTTTACTTTCTTCAAAGTCTCCATATACTTTTAAATAACCATCAAAAGTCTCTACTTGACCAGATGCATTAAACTTATAATCATTATTATCAAGTACTATACTAGTAGCCATTACTTTTTGGTCAGCCATTAAACTAGCTAAGGCTCTTACATAAATAAGATTATATAATTTATATTCATCAGCTGTTAAATATTCTTTAATAGATTCAGGTGTTCTATTAATACTAGTAGGTCTAATAGCTTCATGTGCATCTTGTACATTATCAGTTGTCTTTCCTTGTTTAGCATATCCAATATATTCTTTTCCATATTTACCAGCTATAAAGCCTTGAGTTTCCTTAATGAACACATCAGAAAGTCTAACAGAGTCAGTTCTCATATAAGATATAAGACCAACATGCTCACTACCTACTGATTTACCTTCATATAGTCCCTGCGCTAAACGCATAGTCTTAGAAGCACTAAAACCAAGTTTGATACTAGCAGTCTGTGTTAAAGTACTAGTAGTAAAAGGAGCTTGGCTCTTCTTAGCTTTTTCTTTTGATTCAACACTTTCTATTTTAAAAGTATTAGAAAGCTTATCTAATATTTCATTTGCTTCTACTTCAGTCTTTATTTCTATTTTCTTTTCTTTATACTTAGTAAGTTTAGCTTCAAAGTCATTAAATATTGCTTCTATAGTAAAATACTCTTCTGGAGTGAAAGCTTCAATTTCTCTTTCTCTATCAACAATAAGTTTTAAAGCTACACTTTGTACTCTTCCTGCACTTTTACCTTCAGTTTTATTTTGCATTAATTTACTTAATCTAAAACCAATTATTCTATCTAGTATTCTTCTACTTTCTTGAGAATGCACTAGATCCATATCTATATCTCTTGGACTTTCAAAAGCTTTTACAATAGCGTCTTTAGTAATTTCATTAAATACTACTCTTCCATAATTTTTATCTAAAGATAAAGCATCTTTTAAATGCCAGCTTATTGCTTCTCCCTCACGGTCTGGGTCGGTAGCAAGAACTACATAGTCACTATTTTTAGCTTCTTTCTTAAGCTCAGTAACTAATTTATTCTTACCAGCTATAATCTTATAATTTGGTTTAAAATTATCTTCTAAATCTACCCCAAGTCCATATTTACCAGAAGTAGCTAAATCTCTAATATGCCCTTTTGAAGAAACCACTTTATAGTCTTTACCTAAATACTTTTCTATAGTTTTACTCTTACTAGGGCTTTCTACTATTACTAGTTTTTTCATATCTCGTCTCCTTCCTATATTATAATGAAGAGTTCACAATAAAAATACTAGAAATTGTTATTTATGTCAAGTTTTACTATTTATTTGACACTTTAAGAAAAAAGAAAATATGCATAAATGCATATTTATTCTATAGTCAAATAAGTCTTATTACTAACTTTAACTGTTTTTAAATAATCATTACACTCTTTAACAGTTAAAGAATTAACAATTACATCAGAATTATTAATAATCTTTTTATAATCAAACATATCTGATGTAATATTATCTTCTACATCCATAATATTTTCAAAAGATAATATAAATGACTTAATAAATCTTCTCTTCTTTCTTTCAAGAATATCTTTATCTAGCTTTAATTTACCTAAATACTTATCTACTATCTTTCTAAAAACTTCTATCTTGCTTGTAGAAGCTTTAAATACAATAGCAATATAACCATTTACTTCATCAGAGAAAGAAGAAAATCTACTAATGCCATTTTGTCTTAACTCTTCAAAAGCCTTGCCACTTTTACTAAAAGTATCACCTACTGCTAAGTTAAGTGCTAATTTATATCTAATCTTATCTACATTCTTAGGTATTTTAACTTTATAACAAATAGCTGTCTTTTCTTCATTAAGATTTAAATTAATTACTTCTTCATTAGTTGATACTTCATCATCTTCTTTTTCTTTAATAATACTTATCTTATCCTTAGAAGGCTTTATATCTTTAGTATAATCTTTAATAAAGTTAATCATCTCTTCTTTATCAAAATCACCACATACTACAATAAACATATTCTCTGGTGTATAAAAGTCTTTATATAATCTATTAAGCTCTTTAGCAGAAGCATTTTTAATGCCCTCTTCTGTTCCTATAACAGGATACTTAACAAAAGACTTCATAAAAGTATTAGAAAGAACTTTAGTTTCAAGCTTATAATATGGATCACTTTCACACATATTAAGTTCTTCTAAAATAATACCTTTTTCTTTCTTAACATCCTCTTCTTTAATATTAGCTTTAAATACCCTATCGAATAATAAAATCAAATTATCATATATTTTTTCTTGTCCAAATATATTGTAATTAGTGCCATTATAAGTAGTATAAGCATTTACTAAGGAACCATATTCACTAATCTTTTTCATAGCTTCTTTATTCTTAGTAAAATCCATAACTCTATGTTCTAGAAAATGAGCACTACCAAGTGTTATATCATAAGTTTTACCACTTTTTTTATACTTACTAACTTCTGCTCCAAAAAAAGTAGACACAGTAGCATAATAATTCTTACTCTTATTAGTAGGATATAAATAAACTCTAAGACCATTATCTAGTTTTTCTTCAAAAACAACTTCATCACAATTAAACTTAATTTTCTTCATTTATACTCCCTTCTAACATAAATATAGTTGAAGCACTAATCTTTTTAGCAACATTAACTACATCTTCTGCTGTAGCTTTATTAACTGATTCTCTTCTCTTTTCAATATCTATATTATTTCCAAATTGATTAACATAGTAAGTATTAATAATTCTAGATGTACTCTCATAATAAGCATTTAAAGAAAGATTAATAGTCTTCTTAGCATTCTTAAGAGCTTTTTTAACTACCTTCTCATCCTTCATAGATTCTAGTGTCTTATTAATAAGATCTAATGCTTTCTTATAACTCTTCTTGTTAATACCGCTTACTATAATAACATCTGAAGTATACATCTTAGCGCTGCTACTAATGTAATAACATAAACTATGTTTTTCTCTTACATTAACAAATAAAAGAGAATTATTCATACTTCCTAAAATAGTATTATAAAGAACAAATGATGAATCAAATTCTTCATCAGTTAACCCCTTAGCATTAAGGCCAACAAATAATATAGATTGACTAGTATTATAGCTCTCCTTATATTCGCCTTTAGAAGGTTTAATCTTAAGCATTAAACTATGTTCATAATTACTATTTTGTTTAAAATGACTTAAGTACTTATCTATTACTTCAAATAAATCTTCGCTTACTTTATCACCAAGTACAAATACATCTATCTTATAATCAGTAAATAACTTCTTATACTCTTTATAAATATCTTCATTAGTAATACTTTTAATATAATCTATATTTCTATAAGCACTTTCTGAAAGAGATGTATCCTTATAAAACTTTTCTCTAAATAATAAAGATGCATAATCATCAGGTGAATCTTTAACATTCATTATAGATTCAACATAATTTTTCTTCTCTCTTTCAAATATTTCATCATTAAACTTATTCTTCTTAACAGTAGGGTTCAATGTAACATCACTAATAACCTCAAAAACATCTTTATAAAGATCTTCTTTTACAAATCTAGGATTTAATATAGAAGTCTCAACTTCAAATACCATATTGTTAGTATAACTATGAACCTTTGTCCCAAAACTAGTGCCATATAAATACTCTAGTCTCTTAGAAATGTCACTTGCTTTAGGATATTTCTTACTGCCATTATAAGCCATAACTCTATTTAATAGATGTAATCTATAAAAAGACTCAGTATCATATTTTTTAGTAAACCTAATAGACACTTTTACAGTCTTAAATCTATTAGTATCAATGACATGTAAAGTATAATTCTTCTTTTCTATCTTATTGTAATCCATAAAAGTCCTCCCTTATATAGTATAACCACTTATAAACTAATAATAGCATATTTAATGAAATAAAAAAACCTTTATGGTATAATTAATAAGGTGAACAATATGGAAAAAAGTGATATGAATAGTTACCCTTGGAGAGGACTTACAGATGATGAATATGATAAATTAAAAGCAGATGTATTAATTCTTTATAAAGTATTAGACTTAATATTTATATTCTTAATGCTAGCAGCAATGATAGTAATAATTACAGAAATAACATCTATTATTAATAGTGCTTCTTCTCCTGAAGGATTAATAATAGCAATCATTACTACACTAGCGCTTATATTTGGAAGACTATTTTTAAGAAGACTAGGGCTTAAAGATATAGAAGAAAGAAACTATGAAGCAGCTGAAGGAATATTTAAAGGAATAAAGCTAGAAACAACTCATAGACATGAAAGAACCATTAATTTAAGCTACGCTATAGTTCAAATGCCAGATAATAAATACTTAATTGTTGAAGAAGAACTAGGTAAATTAAGTAAACTAGTAGAAGATGATAAGATATTAGTTATAAGAGTTAAAAATAAAAATGATGAATATTTATTAAACATATTATAAAAAAGAATCACATAAAGTGATTCTTATTTTATTTTAATAATACTTTCAAGTGCCAAAGTAATCATTTGATCAAAGTTTTTAACTCTCTCTTCACTAGTTAATGCTTCCTTAGTAACAAAAGAATCACTAATAGTCAAAAGTGCGCTGGCTATTTTTTTATTATGTCTTGCATTTAGAAACAAACTAAATGTTTCCATCTCAACACATGAACAACTCTTTTCATTAACTAAGCTATCCATATCTATACTCTCAGTATAAAAAGCTTCAGTACTATAAGTTCTTCCAGTTTTTAAACTAAGATTCATCTCTTTAGCAGTTTCTTTAATAATATCATTAAACTCTACTGAGGAGTAAACAATCTTATCACTACTACCACAGTAGTTTAAAGCATAATTACTTTCAGTGTAAGAAGAGTCAGCTAAAAATAAATCATTAACATTTAAATCCTTTGTATAAGATCCAGCTGAGCCTACTCTCAAAATAGCTTTAACATCATATTCAGTAAATAATTCATGTGAATATATTCCCATAGAAGGAATACCCATTCCACTAGAAAATATAGTAACTTTTACGCCCTTATAATAACCAGTGTAAGCTAGTTCTCCTCTAACTTCATTAATAAGCTTATAATCATTTAAATACTTTTCAGCAATATACTTACATCTATTAGGATCACCTGGCATTATTACTAAAGGAGAAACATCCTCCTTTAAAGATTCAATATGTGGTGTTGCCATTAGTTATCACTTTCTCCTTCTAATCTAACTAGTACTTCTCTTGGCTTAGATCCATTTTGTGGACCAATAATACCTTTTTCTTCCATTAAATCAATCATTCTAGCAGCTCTGTTGTATCCTAATCTAAACTTACGCTGTAAAAGTGAAGCACTGATCTTACCTGTCTTAACAGCAAACTCTATTGCTTCATTTAGAAGAGGATCATCTTCATTTAAACTCTCTGCCTTTTCTATTTCCTTAGCCTCTTCTTTTGGAGACTTATCTAGATTTAACATACTTTCATCATACATAGGAGTTCTTCCACTTCTCTTAACGAACTGAACAACTCTTTCAATTTCTTCATCTGATACATAAGAACCTTGAATACGAATTGGAACTGACTCTCCTGGTGGTAAGAATAACATATCACCTCTACCAAGAAGTTTTTCTGCTCCTCCCATATCTAATATAGTTCTAGAATCAACAAATGATGAAACCATAAATGATATTCTTGTAGGGATATTTGATTTAATTAAACCAGTAATAACGTCAGTACTTGGTCTTTGTGTAGCTACTATTAAATGTATACCAGCTGCACGAGCAAGCTGTGTAATTCTCATAATAGCTTCCTCTACTTCTTTAGACGCTACCATCATTAAATCAGCAAGTTCATCAATTATTACTAGTATAAATGGTAATTTTTGTAATTCAGGATTTCTTCCTTGTTTCTTCTCAACATATTCATTATATGAAGCTATATTTCTTGTTCCTGTATTAGCAAACATATCATAACGTCTATCCATCTCTATACATACCTTTTGAAGTGCTACAGCTGCTTTTTTAGGATCTGTAACAACTGGCATTAATAGATGAGGAATATCAGCATAACAATTAAGTTCAACCTTCTTAGGATCTACTAATATCATCTTAACTTCGTCTGGTTTAGCTCTCATAATAATACTAGTAATAATATTATTAATACAAACTGATTTACCACTACCAGTAGCACCAGCTACTAACATATGTGGAGCTTTATTAATTTCAAAATACTGAATGTTACCCATTATATCAAGCCCTAGTGGTGCAAGTAATTTAGAACCATCAAGTTTCTTAGGAACTCCTGCTAAGATGTCTTTCATCTTAACTTCACTAACAGTTGGGTTAGGTATTTCTATACCTATTGTACTCTTTCCAGGAATAGGTGCTTCTATTCTTACCTCTTTAGCAGCAAGTGCTAGAGCTATTTCTCTGTTAATAGAAAGTATCTTATTAACTTTAGTACCAGCTTTAAGTTCTACCTCATACTGTGTAACAGCAGGTCCTATATGAACTTCCACAACTTTACCACTTATTCCAAAGTCATTAAATACTCTCTCAAGTATCTTGTTATTAGTTGTAATAAATTCAGTAGAATTAACTTTGCCTTTATTTTTACTTCCAACAAGTAAATCAAGTGGAGGAAGAATATATTCTCCTTCTTCTTCCTTAGTTTCTTGCTCAATATAAGCAGTTTCCTCATTATTACTCATAGGCTCTTCTTTAGTAGTTATTTCGCTTATATTAGTAATAACAATCTTGTTTTTCTCATCTTCTATAGCTTCTCTTTGTTCAAGTTCTTCTGCTCCTTCTTTAGCTATCTCTTCTATAGACTTTTCTTTTCTTCTAGATTTAAAGAACTCAATAATACTACTAAATACATCACCTAAATTAATATCAAATATCATAACAAGTCCAAATAAAGCAAGCACACCAGTAACTACCATAGTACCAACTATATCAAATAGTTTAACAAATAAACATGATACACTAGCACCTATCATACCTCCACCAGTATGTGCTATTAACTCAGGCTTATCAAAAGAATCACTAACTCTTTCCATAGTAACTCTAATAATATCTAATCCCTTTAAATCATTATCTTTGATATACATAGCGTGAGCATATACAAGTACAACTAAAATTAATACATAAATACCTATAAGTCTAACACTTATATATTTAGGACTCTTTCTTTTAACAATAAGAATGCACCCAATAAGAAGTGACGCTACTAAAAATAAAATATAAAGAGATCCACAAAGGAATACACCAAAGTTTCTAATCATCCTGCCAACAATACCAAATTCCCCATAACCTAGTACTGCTATTAAAATGAATATAAGTCCTTCTATTTCTTTAAATAGAATACCATCATTTTTATCACTATCATTTTGTACTTTTTTCTTTGCCATAAATACTCCTATCCTTCATAGCTTTCAACTATTCTTTTATAAATACCAGGTTCTATTTGATTAAGAGCTTCTAAAGAAGTCTCTAAACTTTTTCTATAATCACCCTGCTTAAATAACTTCTCAGCTTTAATTAACTCTTTATCTATTTCCTCATAACTAGATCTATATCTATTACCATAAACTATAGAAGCTTCAGCAATAGATGCATTCTTTGTAAGACTTCTAGTATAGTCATATAGTTTTAAAGCTAAATCTCTTCCGGTATCTACTCTTGTATTAAGAACTGAAATAACAATAGGTTTATTCTCAAGCTCTTTTGTAATTTCTCCAACTGCTTCTTTAGCTTCATCAAGTTCAACAAAATAATCTTTTGGAATAATAGGCATATTATATGATTTAATTTTCTCTTTAGATGCCTTAAGTATTTCTCTAATCTCAACAAGCTGTTCTCTAGCCCTAACTTCATCTTCCTTAAGTGAACCAAGACTCTTGCTGATATTCTCTAAGCTGTCTTCAATATTTGTTACCTTAACACTAATAAGTTCATAATCTTTAACAAGTCTACTATAAGGTGTAACTTTAGTTAAAGTTCTATCACTAACAGTTTTAAAATTATTTTTAACAGTAGTTAACTCTTTATTAATTCTATCTAAATTAGATAACTCTTCATCTGTAAGAGCATAACTTTCTTTAAGTGACATAACTTCACCATAAATATTTTTAATAACACTAGTAAGTCTATATAATTTATCAGATAATCTATCTAAATAAATTTCATATTCTTTCTTACACTCTTTTTCTTTATCAATATCTATATATAATCCTTCAAAGTAATCAAGTATAGTCTTAAGTTCAAATATAGAATCTTCCAAATTAAGCATCTTTAATCTATCAAAAATACTACTTATTTTTTTCTCAGCTTCTTCTATATTTTTATCTAAATTCATAAACTCTAGATTATAACCATCCCTCTTCATCTTAGAAGCAAGACTAGTTAAATCAAGTATCTTCTTAGGAATAATCATCTTACCAAGTAATATTACACTTGGAGTTTCATCTATAACTATCTTTAAATTTTTAATTAAATCATCAAGCGCAAATACTATTTTACCTACTTCTTCATAATCATTCTTTTCCATAACTATTTCAAAAGCGCTAAGCATTTTATTAATGTTATCAAGTTGAAGATCAATATTTTCTTCCATACCAGCATAATCTTTCTTATTATTGTTATACTTAGTAATAACTTCTCTATAAATAACTTTAAGCTTAGTAACAGCATTTCTATTTCTCTCAGCACTTCCAGTAACATCCCTAACTTCATCTAGTAAAAGTTCACTATCAGTTTTAACATAATAAATATCTAGTTCTATCTTAGCTAGTTCATATCCAGCTTCATCGTATTTCTTTTCTTCAATCAAGCCTTCAGCATTTAATAATTTATCATTAATTCTAGGGATATCTTCAGTTTCTATTCTCTTATATCTTTTCTCCCAAGCATTATATTTCTTTTCTAATTTTTCATTATTAATAAGAGCTTTAACTTTATCCATTTCAGTAAGTATTCCACTAGAAATAATAAGGTTCTTAAGAGTTTCAAGTCTATTAAGTTCTTTTTCAAGATTTTTCTTCTTTTTAGCTTGAATGCCAAAAAGAGTTCCTGTTATTAAACCAACAGCAACAACATATATTAAAATACCGCATAAAATAATTGCACTTTTACTCATAACTCTCCCTACTCTCCATTATTTATTTTATCACAAACTTCATATTAAAAAAAGAATAAATGAAAAAAAAGCGGCAATATCTGCCGCTTCATAAAAAGGATATTCGCGCCTATCCTTTAGAAGCCTTTTTAAACTACATCAAAAGGCTCCGTTATAGAAATCTATAACCCAGACTCTCGCCTGATGGCACTATTATAACTCTAAAATGGAAATAGTAAAGAAAAAACTTGATATTTTATAGATTTTCTAGTATACTTTATTGCATGGAAGAAATGGCCACTAATTTTAAACTATAACGTGTTTATTAGTTGATAAACTTTTGCAAGTAGCTAAAGCCATTAGTGAAAGCACTAAAGTAAACACCCTATAGTGGAGAAATTAGATAAACATCTCTTTCAAATATTAGTAAAGGAGGAGTTTATATGTCAAGATACACTGGACCTGCTTTTAAAAAGTCAAGAAGACTTGGTTTTTCAACTCTTGAAACTGGTAAAGAATTAAGAAAAAGAACTACTGCTCCAGGACAACACGGAACTAGTAGAAAGAAACTTAGTGAATACGGAATCCAATTAGCTGAAAAACAAAAAGTTAGAACTATGTATGGTCTTACTGAAAAGCAATTCAGAAAAACATTCGAAACTGCTGGTAAGAAACAAGGAATTCATGGTACTAACCTACTTATAATGCTTGAAAGCAGACTTGATAACTTAGTATACAGAATGGGAATGGCTAAAACTAGAAGAGCTTCTAGACAATTAGTTAACCATGGACACATCTTAGTAAATGGTAAAAGTGTTAATATCCCATCTTACCAAGTTAAACCAGGAGATAAAATTAGTGTTAAAGAAAGCTCAATGAATCATCCAGTAATA
>JAEEGL017373807.1_pt1 | contig 12349 bp, 10 predicted proteins | sample 9134231 | NCBI WGS metagenome assembly JAEEGL01 (sample SAMN16246548, study PRJNA631951) | gut metagenome | biome: gut microbiome; feature: rumen; material: fiber-attached | host: Bos | place: Iran: Karaj | collected 2018-10 | reverse complement strand
ATATGTGCCTATGCCGCGTTTTCGCTCTTCCGGTGAGACTGTGCCCGGGTTTAAAAGGTTGGGTTAAAACTTAACGTCCCATTGGACCACCCTCCATAGCCTGTTTACGAGTTACTGCTTAATGTCCCATTGGAGTGTACTTCCTTTCTAAAAGCTTCTGATTTTTCTTCGCTTTTGTTTTATGTGCTTATAATAATCTAATAATTTCATCTTGTCAACAACTTTTTTAAAAATATTTGAAAAATATCCGAAAAATATCCGAAAACGTTTAAGTAATAAGTAGAATATTCTGACAATTTACGCCCCGGGATCACCCGCAAAAACCCCTGAAAATCCAGTGATCACGGGGCTTTCCGAGACCCCCGGATTGCCCGAAAACAGTTCACTTTTCGGGCTTTTTCTGTTATTCTATAGGTTGGGTTTAAAGGAAATTTTTTAAGAAAGGGATTATAAAAATGTACATTACATGTCTTGACCTTGAAGGTGTTCTTGTTCCGGAGATCTGGATCGCTTTTTCAGAGAAGACCGGTATTCCGGAGTTAAGGAGGACCACAAGGGATGAGCCTGATTACGATAAGCTTATGAACTTCAGACTGGGCATCCTTAAGGAGCACGGCCTGGGACTTAAGGAGATCCAGGAGACCATCGCTACTCTTGATCCCCTGCCCGGAGCTAAGGAGTTCCTCGATGAACTCAGATCCAGGACCCAGGTTCTTATCTTAAGCGATACCTTCGAACAGTTTGCCGCACCTCTTATGAAGAAGCTTGGAATGCCCACCATTATGTGCAACACTCTCGAGGTTGCAGAAAGCGGTGAGATCACCGGATATCAGATGAGATGCGACAAGTCCAAGCTCACCACCGTTAAGGCTCTTCAGTCCATCGGATACGAGACCATCGCAAGCGGTGATTCCTTCAACGATCTGGGAATGATCGAAGCCAGCAAGGCAGGATTTCTTTTCCGTACTACGGATAAGCTTAAGGCAGATTACCCCCAGTATCCCGCATTCGAGGAGTACAACGATCTTCTTAACGCCATCACCGACGCAATGAAATAAGGATCCTCTTATTGAAGAATTACAGGCTGATAATAAGATATGACGGCACCGCCTATAAGGGATGGGAGCACCAGCCCGGGGAAGAGATGACCATTCAGGGTAAGATGGAAAAAGCCATCATCAGGATGCTTAATCCCTCCGGAGTCGATGTAGGTCCTGACGGAAAAAAGGTACAAAAAAGCGACTGTCTCGGAACCTTTGATGGGGACATTCCCGATGTGATAAGCGCAGGACGTACCGACGGCGGAGTCCATGCCCTAGGGATGTGTGCATGCGTAAAGCTTGATACTAAGCTTGCCACGGATGACATAAGGGACGGACTCAACAGAAATCTTCCCGACGACATCTGTGTCATGAGCGTGGAGGAGGCATCCGACAGATTCCACGCCAGATACAATGCCACGGGCAAGACCTACAGATATACCTGTTATGCGGGAAAGTTAAAGCCCGTCTTTGACAGAAGATATGTCTATACTCTCGGAAGCGTGCCTGATATCGAAGCCATGAAGAAGGCGGCGGGCCACATAATAGGCGAGCACGACTTTACTTCTTTTTGCGGGAACCCGCGAATGAAAAAATCCTGTGTCCGGGTAGTGGACAGGATAGACATAGAGATGAAGGACGAGATCCTGACCTTTGAATATCACGGAACGGGATTTCTTCAGTACATGGTCCGTATCATGACGGGAACACTTCTTGAAGTTGGAATGGGTAAGAAAAGCCCCGAAGATATCCCGAAGATACTGGAAGCGCATGACAGATCACAGGCAGGCTTTACGGCACCAGCCAGGGGCCTGTGCCTTGTGAAGGTAGATTACGACGAGGGGAATTAATGGCCGGACGTAAGCTTTACATAAGAACCGACATGAATGAAAAGATCGCCACCGGACATGTGATGAGATGCCTGTCCGTGGCTGATGCCGCAAGGGAGCAGGGAGTGGATTCCGTTTTTATCACTGCGGATGAAGGCCCGGTTTCTTTTATCGAATCAAGAGGATATGAAAGCATAGTTCTCGGAAGCAACTGGGAAAAGCCGGAGTCGGAGCTTTCAGCCATTGCCGAGGTGATCCGGAAGAACAGCATTGCAAAGCTTTTAGTGGATTCCTACCAGGTTACCGAGAGGTATTTAAGAGAGCTCAATAAGCTTACCAAGGTTTTTTATCTTGATGACTTAAATGCTTTCCCCTATCCCGTCCATGCCGTCATCAATTATGCGAATTATGCGGACGACAATTTTTATCCCGTAAGATATCCCGGCACCGTGTATTACCTGGGCTGCGGATTTGTTCCTTTAAGACCCGAGTTCAAAAAACTCAAGCATAAGAAGATCAACAAGGAGATCAGAAATCTTCTGATCATGTCCGGCGGAAGCGACCCTTACGACATCATCCCCGGCATCCTTGGAGCCATATGCGTGGATGAATACAGTGACATTAATGTCATCTGCGGACGCTACAGCAAGAATATTGCCACCCTTCGGGAAAAATATGCAAGGCACCTTTCCGTACATATCCATTCCCACGTTGACGGAATATGGGAATTCTATGATGAAGCGGATGTGGCCATATCGGCCGGAGGAAGCACTCTTTATGAGCTTGCTTCCATGGGGGTTCCCACCATTACCTATTCCTTTGCGGATAACCAGATCGCAAATGTCAGATCCTTCGACAGGGACGGACTCATGCCCTATGCCGGAGATGTAAGAGGCGGAAATGTTCCCTCCAGAGTTGTTACCATGCTGGAAGATTTTTCTTCTCCCGATGAAAGAGCCACGGTATCCGTTAAGCTCAGAAGCCTTATCGACGGATGCGGAGCAGAGAGATTTGCCCGGATCCTTCTTGGAAATTATTAATGCGAAATATAATCAGGAAATTAAATAAGATCCTTTCTTCCGCACAGAAGAAAAAGATGGCGCTCCTCACTGTGATGATGATCATCGGTGCGCTGCTTCAGACTGCGGGCGTTGGGATGCTGGTATCTGTGGTAAACGTGGTCATCGATCCCGTTAAGAGTGCGGAGTCCGGATATGCACAGCTTTTCTATGATTTCACCGGACTTGATGCGGAGAACGGATACAGGATCTTCAGTTATTTTGTCATGGGGACCATGATCTTAGTCTTCATCGTAAAGAACCTGTTTCTCTATGCACAGCAGAAGGCAATGTATGCTTTTGTCTACAGGAACCAGTTCTCCACCTCCGAGAGGATGATGAGGAATTTTGTCCGCAGGGATTACGAATACTACCTCAACGCGGATACCGCTGTTGTGCAGAGATCAATAACTTCCGACGTCAACAATATGTATGCACTGATCCTTGCGATCCTGCAGCTTATCTCCGACGGATTCGTATCCCTCTGCGTATGCGCATTCTGTCTTTCAAAGAGCGGACTTATGACAGTGATACTTGCGGCGGTTTTGATCTTACTGCTTGTGATCATCAAAAAAGTCCTTAAGCCCGTTATGTATAAGGCCGGCAAGGATAATCAGGATTTTTACAGCGGACTTTTCAAATGGATCTCCCAGAGTGTCCAGGGTATCAAGGAAGTTAAGATATTCGGACGTGAGAAATATTTTGTGGACAGCTACAACAAATGCGGAAACGGATATGTTAATGCGGTTCAGAAATACAGTCTTTACAGCAATATCCCCAAGCTCCTCATTGAGACCGTATGCGTTGCGGTGATGATGATCTACATGATCGTCATGATAGCACTGGGCAAGCCCTCCGAAGCTCTGATCAGCGATTTCGCAACACTGGCTGCGGCAGCACTTGTACTTCTTCCGGCTGTAAACAGGATCAATAACCAGATCAATTCCATGTCTTATTTCGAGCCCTTCTTGATGAACGTCAGCGATAACCTTCAGGACGACATCAGGGATGAAAATACGGACATGACCTTTGCTCTCGATGTTGAAAAACTTGAGCTTAAAAAAGAGATCCGCTTTGAAGGCATTACCTATTCATATCCTAATTCCGATGTGAAGATCCTTGATAAGGCGAACCTTACCATTCCCATCGGCTCAAGTATCGGTATAGTGGGAACCACCGGCGCCGGAAAGAGTACCCTTGTTGATATCCTTCTCGGACTTCTCAAACCCTCCGAGGGTGTTATTAAGGCGGACGGAGCGGATATCAGGGATAACTACAGAGGGTTCCTTAAAAATGTTGGCTACATCCCCCAGATGATCTTTATGCTGGATGACACCATAAGAAACAATGTGGCTTTTGGTGTTCCCGTGGAAGAACAGAGCGAGGAAAGGATCTGGGCCGCACTTAAGGAAGCAGCCCTTGATGAATTCGTAAGAGGACTTCCCGACGGCCTCGATACCGGAATAGGAGAGAGAGGTATCAGGATCTCCGGCGGACAGAGACAGCGTATCGGTATCGCAAGAGCTCTGTATTCGGATCCCGAAGTTCTTATACTGGATGAAGCTACATCCGCACTGGATAACGAAACGGAGAGCCTTATCATGGAATCTATCAACAGGTTCCTGGGAAGAAAGACTCTCGTGATAATAGCACACAGACTTCAGACCATAGAGAAATGCGACATGGTCTTCAGGGTTGGAGACGGACAGGTATCAAGGGAAAGATGAAAGAAGGCAATAAAAAATTATTTCCCTGGGTGTGTTCTGGGATAATAAGTGCCATGCTCATCATAGCTGCGGTGCTCGTGGTCAGGGGAAAGGGTTCCGGAAAAACCGGACACGACATTGTGATCTTCGGAGACAGCATCGTTGCCTACACTCAGGATGACAGCTCCCTTGCTAATCTCTTATCCCGTGCCACAGGAATGGATGTGTTTGACCTGTCCTTCGGCGGAACGCTGATGTCATATCAGGCAACGGATGAGACCCCGGCTTCCTTCAGGAACAACCTGTGTATGGCAGCAATTTCCAAGGGAATAGTCGCGGATGATTATTCACTTCAGATAAATACACATATAAGCGATTCCGCAACTGATTATTTCGAGGACAGAGCTCAGGGATTTAAGACCGTAGATTTTAAGAAAACGGACATAGTCATCATTGAACAGTGCATAAACGATTATCACTGTGCCGTTCCCATAGGCGACGTTAACTCGACTTCCGAGTTCACCTACTGCGGTGCCCTGAAGATGACGGTTGAAAATATCCGCAGAGCCAATCCCGATATCAGGATCATAATTCTTTCCCCCACCATGAAGTGGATCGATGAAGAGACCACGGCGGAGGATGTGGACTGCGGCGAAGGGACATTTACGGACTACGTGAATGCACAGCGCAAAATGGCAGAATACCTGGGGGTGGAATACATAGATCTTACACATATCTATGATGCCCCTTCGGAAAAATATGAAGAAAACGGGGAAGCAATCTGCGGCTATACATATACCGTGGACGGCACCCATCCCAATTACTACGGAAGGGACCGCATTGCGGAGACCATAGCAGAATATCTGCGGGATAACGAAAGATGACCTTTAGCGAAACTATTAACAAAATAAAGCAGAAGTTCTCGGCTGCGGACAGGATAGCTTTCCTGTCGGCCTTTATCTGGGGGCTGCTTGTCCACATGCCTGCCATGCTCATGGATGTTCCCAATCATGACGGACTGTCCAGCATGCATTTTTCACAGAATATGATCACCTCCGGCAGGTGGTTTTTGGGTGCCGCATGTTCACTGTCATCCTTCTACACCGTGCCCTGGATCATCGGACTCATAGGCATGCTTGAACTGGCCGTCACGGCAGTTCTTCTTGTTAGGATCTTTGAAACCGACAATCCTGTCACTATCGCACTGATCTCGGCGCTGCTGGTAAGCTTCCCCTCACTGGCATCAACCTTCGCCTATGTCTTCACACTGGACGGATATATGCTGGGTCTGCTTCTTTCCGTGCTTGCGGTATATGCGGTGAAAAAAGAGCATTTCCTGCTGGGCGGAATAAGCCTTGCATTCAGCATGGGTATATATCAGGCATATCTTCCCTTCGCAATGCTCCTTTCAATCTTCTGCATCTGGAGCGCCATGATGAAGGATGAAAAGGACAGCGTAAGACAGTGCCTGAATTATCTCTATATGGGCATTGGCGGTGCGATCCTTTATTATGCACTGCTCATGATACTCCTTAAGATCGAAGGCAAAGTCCTTGATACCTATCAGGGTATCGATAATCTTTCCGGCGGAGGACTCTCCGGAAGATTTTCAGTGCTTCCGGATCTTTACAAAGACTTCGTAAAATTTTCCCTGTCGAGAGGATTCCTTACGGGTACAGCCTCTAAGATAGCAGGCCTTGCACTGTTGGTATGCACTTTTGTGTCAGTGATCCTTTTGATCATTAAGAACGGGCTGTATAAGAGGTTTTGGTTTTACTGGGTGGGACTGTTGACACTTGTACTTGTTCCCATATCTGCCAATGTGGTGCTTCTTATAACTCCCAATGTCAATTACCACCTTATCATGAGATATCAGTGGGTGCTTGCCTGGATGGTATGTGTTGTGCTCTGTGACAGATGTGTCGGAAAAGAACATAAATTCCGCACCGTCATATCCTGGGTATCCGTGCTTGCAGCAGCGGCAGTTATCATTTCTTATACCGTATCCGTTAATATCGGCTATACAAATCTTCAGAGAAAATACGAGAAGACCTATGCCTATGCTTTAAGACTTCTGGACCGCATAGAAAATACGGAAGGTTACTATCAGGGAATTCCCGTGGTGATCATGGGAGTCATCGGAGATGATGAGAATCCTCCAACCGAGTTCACCACTCCTGTTACCGCCGACATGATCGGGCTTGAGGGTGATTACCTTCTTTATACAGGCTCCAATTACGAAACATTTATACGACACTACCTCGGGGCAAATCTGAACATCGTTTCCATGGATCAGAATCCCGAGATCTATTACAGCGACGAATATGTGGAGATGGAAAGTTTCCCGGGAAAGACTTCCGTAAAGTACGTCGACGGAATGATCTATGTAAAGACCGAGGATGCAGTAAGGGATTAGAAAGGAACGTCATGATATCTGTAGTACTTCCCGCATATAACGAAGAAGAAAATATTGTTCCCGCAGCTGCGGAGATCTCCAAGGTCATCAGGGAAGCCGGAGAAGAATACGAGCTTGTGTTCATAAGCGACGGATCCACCGACGGCACCTATGAGAAGATCAAAGAGGTCTGCGCATCGGACACATGCATCAAGGGAGCCGAGTTTTCCAGAAACTTCGGAAAAGAAGCTGCCATTTTTGCGGGACTGCGCCTTTCCACAGGAGATGCGGTGATCGTTATGGACTGTGATCTCCAGCATCCCGTAAGCGCAATCCCTGAGATGATCGAAAAGTGGAAGGCGGGAGCTGAGGTTGTGGAAGGTATCAAGAACAGCCGCGGTAAGGAAAGCATCTTCCATAAGATGAGCGCAGGGATCTTCTATGGCATCATGAGTGCCCTGATCAAGATCGACATGAGCGCGTCATCCGATTTTAAACTCCTGGACAGAAAAGCGGTTGATGAACTGCTGAAGCTTCCTGAGAGCAATACATTTTTCAGAGCACTTTCCTTCTGGATCGGATTTAAGTCCGACAGGGTATATTACGATGTGGAGGAGAGACGCAGCGGAAAGAGCAAATGGTCTACCAGGGGCCTTGTATCATACGCTGTGAAGAATGCAACTTCTTTCTCAACTCTTCCTCTGAAGCTCATTACCGGAATGGGTTGGATTTTCCTTGTTTTTGCACTTGTGCTTGGAGTACAGACCCTTGTGAGATTTTTCATGGGAGATTCTGCGGACGGATTTACCACGGTCATACTTCTCCTTCTTATCATCGGAGGATTCATAATGCTGAGCCTCGGTATCTCAGGACACTATATTGCAAGGATATACGAAGAAGTTAAAGGCAGACCCAGATACATCATCAGGGATACTGCAGGAATAATGAATAAAAATATAACAGGCGGTGAAAAAAGATGATCAATTTTAACGTACCTCCCTATGTTCCTTCAGCTATGGGCTATATTGAGGAATGTGTAAAGTCCCAGAAGATCTGCGGCGACGGAGCATATACAAAAAAGTGTAATGAGTGGTTTGAAAAAAGAACCGGTGTAGCGAAGTGCCTTCTTGCAACTTCCTGTACGCATGCTACCGAGCTTGCTGCGCTTCTCTGTGACGTGGGACCCGGGGATGAAGTCATTATGCCTTCATATACCTTCGTATCAACCGCAAACGCCTTCGCACTAAGAGGCGCTGTTCCCGTGTTCGTTGATATCAGACCCGATACCATGAACATCGATGAGAAGAAGATCGAGGATGCCATCACCGATAAAACAAAAGTCATCGCTCCCGTTCACTATGCGGGTGTTGGCTGCGAGATGGATACCATTCTCGATATTGCAAAGCGCCATAACCTGAAGGTTGTTGAGGATGCGGCACAGGGTGTCATGGCAACCTATAAGGGTAAGGCTCTGGGAACCATCGGTGATTTCGGAGCATATTCCTTCCATGAGACCAAGAATTACAGCTCCGGCGAAGGCGGTGCACTCCTTATTAGAGATGCCGCAGATGCAGAGAGAGCAGAGATCATCCGTGAAAAGGGAACCAACAGAGCGAAGTTCTATCGCGGACAGATCGATAAATACACCTGGGTTGACCTGGGATCCTCATATCTTCCCAGCGACATGAATGCCGCATATCTCTATGCACAGCTTGAAATTGCAGACGAGATCAATGAAGCCAGACGTGCAAGCTGGGATGAGTACTATGCAAGACTCAAGCCCCTCGCCGATGAGGGACGTATCGACCTTCCCTATGTTCCTGAAGAGTGCGTGCACAACGCCCACATGTTCTATATCAAATGTAAGGATATCGACGAAAGATCAGCCCTTATCACTTTCCTTAAGGAAAATGAGATCATGTCAGTATTCCATTACATTCCTCTTCATACCGCTCCCGCAGGTCTTAAACTGGGCAGATTCCACGGTGCGGATGAATATACCACAAAAGAGAGCGAGCGCCTGCTGAGACTTCCCATGTTCTACGGTCTCGATACCGCACTCGTTGACCATATCTGCGACAAAGTCATAGAATTTTATGCAAAATAAGACAGGGAAAAATTTAAGCTGCATCTTAGGTGCGGTGATCATCATACTCCTGACTGCTCAGATGATCGCGGGACTGATATGGGGTGTGTTAAATTTTCCCTTTATTCAGGAATATCCGGATGCGGGAGAGATGTACAGGCTTTCCTCTTCGCTGAAACTGGAAACCGACACCAGTATCATTTATCCCGCACTCCTTCTCCTGGTGCGGACCCTGACTGCGGATTCCGAATTTGCTTCTGCGGTGGTGATGTACTTAATTCAGCTCTGCCTTGGCTTTACCGCCTGGTATGTTTTTGCTAAGGATGTCATAGGATTTAAGAAAAAATGGATCGACGTGTGGTTTTCCCTGGCGGTCCTTACCTGCCCCTATGCAATGCAGTGTCATCTGGCGGTTCTTGAATATTCTTTTGTTTCAAGTTTCCTATGTCTGCTTCTGACCTTTCAGATAAGATTTTCAAGAGAATGGAAAAAAGAAGGAAATACTTTCGGCCTTGACAGGGCATTGAGGGATATCTCCGTAACTTCCCTTTTCTGGCTTCTTTTAGGACTTACCAGAAAAGAATTTTTCTTCATTGGAGCCATCCCTGTTCTGGTACTGCTCATCATGATGCTTGAGCGCTTTAAGGCGGGAAACGGACTTAAGAAGATCGCGCCCATCGGCGTGGCCCTTGCCTTTGCCGGCATAATCTTTATGACCGACGGACTCTTCAGGGATCACGAACTTCATACTTTTTCCGACGTGGTAAAAAGAGCTCTTTATATAAGGGAAGCCTGGAGCGAGGATCTTAATGACGAATATACCTGGCCGGAGTACATTACTTCCTTATCCGACGATGAGGACAGATACAGGATCCTGCATCATGTAAGAAGTGATGCCGGGGCTGTAAGGACCTGGCTTACTCCATATGTGGCATCCTGCATCGGTGAAGCCGAAACCTCCAATTCCTATCTGGTATGGGGTGTCAACTGCTTTAAAGACAATAAGAGAAAGATCGTAAAATATCTTGCTCTTGATATGGTGGGATATGTTTTCCCGCCTTTGGAAACTGAGATCATCTTAAGGGGAAGTGAATATCCGGGCTTTGTTGCTACAGAGTATGACGTCATGAGCAGACATACTCCCGTATTTACAAAGTACTATCTCAGAACTGCTACCGTAATTTACATTCTGCTGTATCCCGTGACCATCCTTTTATGGATCCTTGCCAGGAAAAAAGGAAAGGCCAATTTCAAATTATCCGGCATCGTGCTGACTGTGGCATCATGTTCCGTTATATATTCATTTTACGGAAGTAATGTGTGGGATCCCAGAAAGGCTCTTTTTGCAACCTGTATGTGGATCGCTGCCGCGGCTCTGGAAGGAATAGCGCTGTTCGAACATGGCATGAAGGAGGATAAAGCTTGAGAGCTTTTCTGATAATCGCATTGGAAATACTGCTTCCGCTTTTTCCGGGGGCATTATTTGCGTTATCGGAAAATGAGGCAGATACCCGTTTTCATTTCCTTGTAAGAAGCATTCTGACGGGACAGGTCATTATCTTTGCCCTGTTCCAGCCGGTGATGGTTTTTTCGATACTTAAAAACTATTCCCTGACAAAGGGCATAACCATTTACCTGCCCATCCTGGGAGCGGTGGTGCTTGCAAGTCTTCTTGCCGTGGTCATTAAATACCGCGGAAGATTTATTTCGGTGATGAAAACCTCCGGGGGAAGACCCGACATATTCGAACTGGGTGCACTTGTCGTTTTCGGAATTATGATAGTGATGTCATTTTTTGTCACCTATTATGACGGAGACGATTCCTATTATGTTACCATGGCAACCCAGAGTGAAAGCTCGGATGCCATGTATGCCGCAGAACCCTATACCGGAGGACTGATCAGTAATCCCTACAGGTATCTCTTTGCACCTTACCCCATATGGATCTCCATGCTTTCAAGGATCACCGGGGTCAGGGCTGTGGCGGTGGCTCATTCTTATTTTCCCTGGTTTATGATCTCATTAAGCTTTGGGATCCTTTATCTGTTTTCAAGATCTGTATTCGGACAGGATGCGAAGAAGAGAGGGATTTTTTTGTTCCTGTCTTCCATACTGGTCCTCTTCGGAGATTATTCCATTTATTCTGCCGAAAACTTTCTTCTGGCAAGATCCAGACAGGGAAAGGCTGCCCTTGCATCCTTTGCTCTTCCCTGGCTTTTGTTCCTTTTGCTTGAGACTCTGAAGGAGATGGAAGAGAGCAGGAAGGTATCGGCAAAAAAGTATTTTCTGATCATGCTCTCAGGAATGACCGCAGCCCTCTGCTCTACAATGGGAGGAATGCTGGTCTGCGCCCTGACGGGAGTCTTTGCTGTTGTTATCCTTGCCATGTACAGGAAGATTAAAGTTCCCGTGCTGATGATGATAAGTGCTGCACCAAGCCTTGTTTTTATCGTGCTGTATCTGTATATGAGGAGTATCGTGCCGTGATCCGGATCATGAGTGTCATAAAAGAATACATGGGCACCGGCTTCATCACCATTGTTTTTGTGATGAGTCTTTCTTATCTTGCCTTCACGGAAAAAAACAGGGTCTTCAGGGCTTTTTTTGTCTATGTTCCCCTGGTGGTCATGGCGGCTTTCATATGTCCGATAAGCTTTATGATCTACGGCAGGGTTAATGAGGATGTGACATATTACAGGCTTTTGTGGATGATCCCCCAGACTCCGGTCATTGCCTATGCCGGGGTGAAGATCGCCGCATCCTTTGACGGAATAAAGCAGCGGATCTGCGTGCTTGCCCTGGCTGTGATCTTTGCCTTGTGCGGCAGGATCTTCTACAGCGATGTTAACCTGGTCCGGGCTGAGAATATTTATCATATGCCTCAGTCCGTGGTGGATATCTGCGATGCCCTTCACGAAGAGGGGAGGGAAGTCAGGGTTGCGGCTCCCGAGGAGATGCAGCAGTTCATAAGACAGTATGATCCCAATATCTGCCTTGCTTACGGCAGGGAATATGTCATGGGGATCATAAATGAGACCAATGAGCTCAGGGATGAGCTGATGAAGCCGGACCCCGATCCGGAGTTTGTCTTTACCACGGCAGTTTACAGTGAGATCCACTATGTCATAGTCCCCGAAGCTCAGGCCTTTGATGAGCCCGTGCCTTTTTACAGCGAGTACATGAGGATCGACGGATACGTGATCTACAAGAATGAGTATCTGCAGTCAGAACTCT
>JAEEGL014910347.1_pt1 | contig 12349 bp, 6 predicted proteins | sample 9134231 | NCBI WGS metagenome assembly JAEEGL01 (sample SAMN16246548, study PRJNA631951) | gut metagenome | biome: gut microbiome; feature: rumen; material: fiber-attached | host: Bos | place: Iran: Karaj | collected 2018-10 | reverse complement strand
CGATACAAAGGCTGAGACAGTTGCAGAAGCTGATGCAGACATCGTAATCGAAGTTGCAGTTCCTGCACAGACAACAGTTGAGCTCTGCGCTACAGAAGCTTCAGCAATCATGAATAAGTCAGATACAATCGGTATGTTTGGTTCAAACCAGGTAGCAGCTGAAGGTATCCTTACAGCTAATGAGAACCTTAACGTTCTTGGCGACAAGATTCTTGCAGCAGGCTTTGATGCTGGTTCTGTAATCAAGAGTGCAATCCAGAGCGGAACACTTTATGGTGCTGTTACACAGTCTCCACTTGCAATGGGTATCACAACAATCGATGTTCTTTGCGATGCAGCAGCTGGCAACTCAGTATCTGACGTTCCTACAGATGGATATTGGTACAATGCAGACAACATGGATGATGAAAGCATTGCTCCTAACCTTTACGACTAACAGAGGAGACATTTAAAATGTTAAAAGGAATTCCAACCATATTGTCTCCAGAATTGCTTAAAGTTCTGGACGAGATGGGACATACGGATGAAATTACAATAGCTGACGGAAACTTTCCAGGACATAGTTTTGGAAAGCCAGTTATTAGACTAGACGGTCACGGAGTACCAGAAATATTGGATGCAATATTGCAAGTATTTCCGCTTGATACTTATCCAAATAAAAATGGTGAGGACGATCCACCATGTACACTTATGGCGCTTGAGCCAAACGATGTTGGAAAAGTGAAAACCCCTATATGGGATGAGTACAAGGATATTGTCAAAAAGTATGATGATAGAGGCGCAGATGCTTTCCAAGAGATTAATAAATGGAAGTTTTATGATCAAACTAGAGAGAAATCAACTTGTGTCATCATGTCTACAGAGACAGCAATATACGCTAATATAATTCTCCGCAAGGGTGTTGTCATTAATGACTAATACATCCTGTCAAAATCATACCTCAATAAAAGGGCTCGCCAATTTGGCGGGCCCTAATTTTATGTCGTATTTTGGCTAAAAGATGTCGGGTTTGGGTACGTGAATCATTAAATTATACATGTTATAGTTAGTTTGATGTTAGCAAACACAAATAATTAGGAGATTATAGCGATGAAAATTACAAGATTAAAAATAAACGGAGTGGTTAATCCGTTAGGATTTATCTATGAAAAAATCATAGCATCATGGAATGTAGAAGAAACTGAGGCAAAGTCATTAAAAAATGGGGTGCTTGAGGTCGCAAGCGATATCGCATTTACGAATATTCTTTATAAAAAGGAATCAGAAGAACTAGACCAGACCGGTGAAGTAATTGAAGTTGAGCTCAGTCCAAGAACTAGATATTTTTGGAGAGTGACAATTACTGGTGATAATGGTGATTGTGCAACATCAGAAGTACAGTTCTTTGAGACTGGAAAAATGAATGAGGAGTGGAGCGGGAAATGGATTGCAGCTCCAAAAGGAGAAAAATGTCATCCAATTTTTAGGAAGAAAATTAGCATAAAATCAAAGATTGCTAAGGCTAGACTATATGTGAGCTGCCTTGGCGTTTTTGAGGCGTACATTAATGAAAAGAAGATTGGTAATGAAATTCTCACACCTTACATAAATGACTATGAGACTGGAATGCAGATAATTGCATTTGATGTGACAGAACAATTAGAAGGCGATAGTACATTAGATATTCAGGTGGCGAAGGGCTGGTATATGTCAAACTTTGGTCTCGAAGGTGGTCACAACTTTGGTGAGACAATGTCAGCAATTGCAGAACTTCATGTGGAATATGAAGATGGAACTTCTGAAGTCATCGGAACTGATTCTAGTTGGACAGTTTTAAAGAGCGATGTGACAGAATCAGGTATATACTACGGTGAGGATTTAGATAGAACTGCAGGAACACCTGAAATTGGAAATGCCATTGAGGTTGAGGCAGAAAGAGCACTTCTTGACAGATATAGTATTCCTGTAGTTGTAAAAGAGGTTTTAAAGGCTAAGGAAATAATTAAAACACCAGCGGGAGAAACTGTAATTGATTTCGGGCAGAATCATGCTGGTGTGATGGAAATAGATGTAGATTTTCCAGAAGGAACTGCTATCACAATTGATTGTGGTGAAGTACTTCAAGAGGGTAATTTCTACAATGAGAATTACCGTACAGCTCGTTCTAGATTTGTATATACATCTGACGGAAGAAAAGAGACTATACATCCAAGATTTACATTTTTTGGATATAGATACATTAGAATTCAGGGGTGGCCAGAAGGAAATGAGCTCACACTAGATAAGGTTCGTTCTAATGTAATCTATTCAGATATGGAGCGTACAGGCTACATTGAGACTAGCAATGCAAAGATAAATCGTTTGTATGAAAACTGTATTTGGGGTCAGAAGTCAAACTTTATTGATATGCCTACAGATTGTCCTCAGCGTGATGAGCGACTTGGCTGGACTGGTGATGCCCAGGTGTTCTCTCAAACTGCAAGCTACAATATGGACACAAGAGGTTTTTATAAAAAATTCTTGAGAGACCTTGGATTGGATGCAAAACGTCATGATGGGGCAGTGGCTAGTTTCCTTCCAAATTCAGCAGGAAATCTTGCAGGTGTGGCAAGCATTTGGGGTGATGTTGGAACATTTGTACCTAATGTTGTTTACAACACATTTGGCTCATTAGAGGATGTTTCAGAGCATTACGAGATGATGAAGGGCTGGATTGAATATATGCACCAAAATGATGTTGAGCACGGTGACAAGGGATTCTTTATTCTCCCATTCCAGTTCGGTGACTGGCTAGGTCTAGATGGAATTACAGAGCAGAGCTTCAAGGGCGGTACAAATGATGATTATCTTGCTGCTGTTTACTATTATCGTTCAACAGAAATTGTTGCACAAATGGCAGGTAGACTTGGGAAGAAGGATGATCAAATAAAATACACTACACTTGCACACAAAATTAGACAGGCAATACTGGATGAATATTTCTCTGCAACAGGACGTCTTGCATGTGATACTCAAGCTGCGTATATCGTTGCACTTGCATTTGATATATATGTTGATAGAAAGAAGCTTATTGCACAGTTTATAGATAGATTAAATCGTGATTGCTACCAGATTAAATGTGGTTTTGTTGGTGCACCACTTCTGTGTACAACACTTGCAAAAATAGGACGTATTGATTTGGCTTATCATTTCTTGTTTAATGAGGGCTTCCCAAGCTGGTTATATTGTGTAAATCTTGGGGCCACAACAATTTGGGAAAGATGGAATTCACTTCTCGAGGATGGCACAATCTCAGGAACAGGAATGAATTCGCTTAATCACTATTCATATGGAACTATTGTACAGTTTATGTATGAGTATATTGGTGGACTTCGTCCAGCTGAGGCAGGATTTAAAAAGGCAATTATTGCGCCACAGCCAAGTATGAAGTTCAGATATTTTAATTCATCAATAGTAACAGCTTCAGGCAGATATGTATCAAATTGGAAAATTGCAGAAGATGGTGTTTTAACACTTTGTATTGAAGTTCCATTTAATGGTTGCGCTGAAGTTACGCTTCCAAGATTCAGCAACAATAAATTTAAGGCTACAGGTATTACATTGAAGAATGTGTCTGAGGATGGAAAGGTAACTCTTGGTGCTGGAAAGTATGAAATTAGCTACATGCCATCAGAGGACTACAGATGTGTATATGGACCTCAGACAAGACTTTCTGAACTAGAAAATGATGATGAGGTTATGGCAATTTTGGAAAAGGAACTCCCAGCAGCTTATGGAATAATTCGCTCGCATGACAAGGAAAATGGAAACCAGACACTTGGAGCTATTCCATTCTTATTCTATATGGGATTTTCACCAGAAGTTGTGAATCCAGTAAATGAGAAAATCTTTAACATGAATCGTTGGTAATAAAGGAGATAGTAATACATGAGAGAAACAAAATGGAATGACAAATGGCTATTCTGGAACAGTAAGGACGCTTTCGCTTTGGTTTGGGATATTCCAGACATTGCAAAAGAAATATCATTACCTCATGATGCAATGATTGAAAGTGATACTAATCCAGATTCTCTCAATGGAGGTAATACAGGATTTTATGATGGTGGTTCATATACATATGTGAAGATGTATACTTCTAAGCCAGGTGACCGTGCTAGAAATATAATGCTTCGATTTGATGGAATATATATGAATGCATTTATCTATGTGAACGGTCAGTTGGCAGCGAACCGACCATACGGTTACTCCACATTCTACGTTCCAATTTCTCATCTTCTAAAGGAAGAAGGGGAAAATGAGATTAGAATACAGGTAAGAAATGCTGCTATGGCCAATAGTAGATGGTATTCTGGTTCAGGTATATATCGTGATGTGTATATTCTAGAAGGGGGAGCTACATACATAAAGGAGCAAAGCTTACAGGTAAATACCGAATATTGCTCAGAGGATGAGGCTACAATAAAGGTAAAATCGAATATCGTAAATACGAATTCATATTCGGAAGATTTGCAGGTATCTTTTGTTGTATGTGATTCAGAAAATAGAATCGTAGCTCGAGAAGAAAAGACTATTAACGTCAAACAAAATGGAAGCAAGGATATCTTTTCAAGGTTGTATGTGGAAAAGCCAGCGCTTTGGAGTGATGAAAATCCTGTGTTATATAAGGTTGAGGTACAGATTTCAGAACTTGCTTCAGGGGAATTATTGGATTCTTCAGTTGAAGTGTTTGGTATTCGCTCAATGCAGATTGATGCAAAAAATGGTCTTAGAATTAATGGAAAGAGTGTTAAGCTTCGAGGCGCATGTATTCACCATGATAGTGGAATAATCGGAGCAAAAACATTAGAAGATGTGGAATATCGCCGAGTTAAAATCTTAAAAGAGGCAGGATTTAATGCAATTAGAATGTCGCACCAGCCTGCAGCACCGGCACTTGTAAAGGTTTGTGATGAGCTTGGTATGTACATAATGGATGAAGCATTTGACATGTGGACTCGCGCTAAAACAGATTACGATTACAACTTGTATTTTATGGACTGGTGGAAGAGAGATATAGAAGCGATGATATTAAAAGATTATAATCATCCTTCAGTAATTCTATATTCCATTGGAAATGAGATCCCTGAAATCGGAACAGATGAGGGAAGTAATTTGGCTTCAGATATTAGTGAGCTATGCCATAAACTTGACTCTACTAGATATACATTGGCTGCAATCAATGGTGTGTTTGCAGCAGGTGATGCGGTACCTATTATTACAAAGGACGTGGCTGGTGAGGTTTCGCAGACTGATGACTCTGTAAATGTAAACGACTTCATGACCATTATGGATAAATATATGGACAAGATTGTTGTTCACAAAGAAATTACCAAGAGACTAAAAAAAGCCTGTGCAGGAACTGATATAGCTGGATATAATTACATGACAGCAAGGTATTCTCTAGATGCAAAAGAGGCTCCTAATAGAATAATTGTAGGAAGTGAAACATATCCACCAGAGATAGCCACTAACTGGAAAGAGGTAATGAAATATCCGACTGTTATTGGAGATTTCACTTGGACCGGTTGGGATTATCTTGGTGAAGCAGGAGTAGGAATTCCTGCGTATAAATGGGGCGAGGGTGGATTTGGCGCACATTATCCAGCGAAGCTTGCTTACGTTGGCGATATGGATATTACAGGCTTTAGACGTCCACTTTCTTACTATAGAGAGATTGTTTTTGGACTTCGTAAGGCTCCTTATATTGCGGTTCAAAATCCTGCTCACTATGGAGAATATTTAATCAAGACACCATGGGTTCTTAGCGATTCTATTTCAAGCTGGACATACCCAGGATTTGAAAATAAGTCGGTTGTTGTGGAAGTGTATTCAGCTGGCGATGAGGTGGAATTATTCCTCAATGATGAAAGCGTTGGAAAGAAAAAATTGTCGGATGATGATAAGTGTGTTGTTAGATTTGAAATGGAATATCAGCCTGGAAATCTAAGAGCAATGTCTTATGAGAAGGGACAGCTTGTCGGAGAATACTCAATATCTACGGCAACTGGAAAACAAAGACTTCATATGGCCTTTGACAAAAGCCAAAAGAACAACTCCGATATAGTGTTTGTTAACATTGATGTGAGGGATGCAAGTGGAAACGTATTTGAGAATCTGAATAATGAGGTTAATCTAGAGATTGAAGGCAACGGAAAAATACTTGCTTTTGGTTCAGGAAATCCAAAAGCTCAAGACTTATATAGTTTGCCACAAACCACATTATGGAATGGAAGAGCCCTTGCAATAATAGAGCGTAAGACTGGCGAAAAGTTAGTGGTAAAGGTTAGTGGTGACGATTGTGTAACTACTGAATTAAGCATATAAAAGTAAGGTCGCTTTTAAAGCGACCTTTTTTAGTCCATATTAAAATATGTCGGGTTTCGTAAAATATAATACATGGTGGCATAGATAATACCTTGATAATATATTGTTACAAAATAAGTTCCACATATTGTAATAATAGAAAAGGAGAAAAACAATGGGGAATAATTCAGTAACTAATTCAACATCAAAACCTGAAGTAAGCAAGGCCTTTAGTTGGTTCCATGCTACATCAGTAAATGGTGGCGCAATGATGATTGCAGCCGTTTTGGCAAGTTATTTGTCAGTATACATGACAGATACATTACAACTTCCAGCTGCAACAGCTTCACTAATTATGTTTATCGCTACATTATGGGATGCTATTAACGATCCAATGATGGGTGTAATTGCGGATAGCACTCATACAAAATTTGGTCGTTATCGCCCTTATTTCATCTTTGCTCCAATCTTACTTACATTCTTTGCAACAATGGTATGGGTAGATTGGGGATTTACAAGTACAACTGCAAAAGCAGTTTACATCTTAGTAATGTACATTGGATATGGAATGACAGTTACAATGTATACAATGCCTCAGATGGCAATCCTTCCTGCAGCTGTTAAGAAGGATCAGGAAAGAAATAAGATTATCACTATGGGCGCAGGCTGCTGTGCAGTGGCTTTCACAATTGGTAATACATTTACACAGAATATCACAGGCTTCTTTAATAGCATTGGTTTTTCAAATGGTTATGTACCATTCATGCTCATCTGTGGTGCACTTGCATTCGTTTCATTCTGGGGATTATTTAAAGCTTCTAATGGACAGGAAAGATATCTTTCTACACCAGAGAAGAATCCACTTAAGGGACTTGGCATGGTATTAAAGCACAAGGAAGTATATCCAAATATCGTTGCATGGGTAATGGCTTCAATGGGCTATGGTCTTATGTTCTCATCTTCTGTTTATTACATGATGTACTACTATGCAAGGCCAGACCTTATTTCAATTTACATGGGTGTCATTTCTATCGGTGCATTAGTATCAATGGTAGTTGCAATGCCTATTTTCCTCAAGGTATTTAAGACAGGTCAGAGGGCACTCTGCGTTTCACAGATTAGCTCAATTGTTTTATATGTAATTTTGTTCTTCTTCGGAAAGACAAACTTTGTATTCCTTTGTGTATTAACATTTATTTCATCAGTAACAAGTGCTATGCAGAACGCATTAGTTAATATTCTTGTAAATGATACTATCGACTTTATCATGTACAAGGAAGGTAAGAGTGCAAACGGTCTTGTTTCTTCTATCAAGGGATTTGCACAGAAGTGTGGTAACACAGTAACTTCATCTGGTATTCTTGCAATTCTTGCTATTTCAGGATATGTTGCAGGTGCTATTGGACAGCAGCCAGAGTCAGCTATGTTTGCACTCAACTTCATCAAGTTTGGTGCTCCTTCTGTTACAGGTCTTATCGTTATCCTTTGCGTAGTACTTGGACCAATTAAGAAATATAAGTCTGAAATTGAAGAAATGAAGGTTAAGATGCATGCTGAGGAATTATCTCAGCAGCAGGAGGCAGTTTAAGATATGACAGAATTAGCAATGCTAAAAAAAGCACCATTTAATCTAGATGACAGTCAACTAGATTGGGTAAAGTCCACTTTTGAGGGGATGACAGAAGAGGCGAAAATAGGACAGATTTTTTGCCCAATCAGTGGAGATACTGAGCCAGAGAAAATAGAAAACTTCATAAATGAATTCCATCCAGGTGGAGTTTTATATCGTCCTATGCCAGCTGAGGTGATTCAGAATTGTCATAGAGCATTTCAGGAAAAATCAGATATTCCTATGCTGTTGGCTGCTAATTTGGAATCAGGTGGAGTTGGCATTGCAAGCGATGGCACTTACTTTTCTAGACCAATGGGCGTAGCTGCTACAGGTGATAAGAATAATGCTTATCGCCTGGGCTACATCTCAGGAAAAGAAGCAGCTGCAGTTGGATGTAATTGGTCTTTTGCACCTATTTGTGATTTGGATAAAAACTATATGAATCCAATCATGAACGTTAGAACTTATGGTGATAACGTAAATACAGTAATTGATTTTGTTAAAGAGCAATTACGAGGATTGGATGAATTTGGTGTTGCAGCAGCTGCTAAGCATTTTCCAGGTGATGGTGTTGATTTTAGAGACCAGCATTTGGTAACATCAGTGAATAGTCTTTCTGTGGAGGAGTATGACGAATCCTATGGAAAAATATGGCAGGAGGTTGTAAATACTGGAATCTTATCAGTGATGGTAGGACATATTTTACAGCCGGCATATAGCAAGCTTTTTAATCCAAATCTTAAAGATGAGGAAATTCTCCCAGCAACATTATCAAAGGAAATCCTAGGCGGTTTGCTTCGAGATAAGCTAGGATTTAATGGTGTAATCGTAACGGATGCTACGCCAATGATTGGCTATACTACAGCCATGAGACGTAGTGATGCGCTTCCAGCAACAATTATGGCTGGATGTGATATGATTCTCTTTAATAAAAACATTAGAGAGGATTACCAGTATATTAGGGAAGCATTGGCTGATGGTCGATTAACAAGGGAGAGACTTGACGAAGCAGTTCTTAGAATCTTGGGAATGAAGGCTGCAATGGAGTTAAACAAGAAGAAGACATTAGGAAGTCTTGTTCCTGGCGCAGAGGCTCTTTCTGATGTAGCTTGTGAAGAACATAAGGATTGGACTAGAGAATGTGCTGACAAAGCAGTAACTCTTGTTAAGGATACACAGAAGCTTTTGCCTATTTCCCCTGAAAAATATAGGAGAATTCGACTCTATTTACTAGAGGATAGAGTTGGCGGTGGATTCAAAGATGGAGACAGCGAAATAGCAGGATTCAAGGGATTACTTGAAAAAGAAGGCTTTGATGTTGAAGTATATGATTACGAGAAGCCTGACTTTTATGAAATGTTTGAATGTGGAGTAGAGGATGCAAAAAAACGATTTGATTTAGCCATCTATGTCGCATGTATTGATACAGCTAGCAATCAGTCAGTAAGACGTATTGACTGGATGCATTTAATGGCAGCCGATGCACCATGGTTCATGCAGGATATTCCAGCAATGTTTATATCTTTGGCAAATCCGTATCATCTTGTGGATGCACCAATGGTCAAAACATTTATAAATGCATATAGCCCTACTAAAGAGGTTTGTGAGGCGGTTATTGAAAAAATAATGGGCCGCTCAGATTTTGTAGGACAAAATCCAATCGACCCATTCTGTAATATTTGGGGTAGTAAATTCTAAATAAAGCATTAAGCCTTTTTTTCTTCTTCGGTCGCGAAGGGGATGAAAAGGCTTTCTTTTTTATTAGCTTTTCTGTAATCTGCAGGAGAGCATTTATAGGTTTGTCTGAAGACGCGCGAAAAATGATCAGCAGAATTATATCCTATTTGCTCAGCAATCTCATTTATTTTTAAATTCGTATTAAGAAGGAAGTTTATTGCATCCTTCATTCTCAAATTCTTAATAAGCTCGGTAAAGGTAACCCCTGTATTTTGTTTGATAAGCGTGCACAAATGAGGCTCACTATAGTGGAAAAATTCAGCCAAAGAAGAAAGTGTAATACTTTGATAGTTGTGCTGAATATATTGCAAAACAAGTGAGAAATCAGTGCCAATTTCGTAATTATAGAATGCAATAGTCTTGCTATAATTTCTAAGTAGGTTTGTAAATAATAGATTAATAATGCTTACCGAACAACCATTGCTATACTCATCCATTTTTGTGGATTCGATGAGGAGTTTTCTAAGGAAAATACGGCATTCCATATTATTTCCTGTAAATAGGAGAAGATAGTTTGAGCGTTCCTCGTTTTTTAAGATTTGACGGAAAAAGCCAGAAAGTAAATCCTGATGACTCATTAGTGAAGAGAAGGTGCTATCGAAAGTGCTTTTTCTAAGACATATCGTATATACGATAGTTTCCTCGTCTGAGATTAGGAAATCATGACTTGAGCCTGGAGCAACGATACAAACCTCACCCTCGTGCATAATCTGTTCTTTGTCATCGAAATAAAAGTATAACTCGCCCTTTACGACAAAATTAATTTCGAAGTAATTGTGGGTGTGAGAATATCTGCGAGTGAATCTAGGATGTCTAATCGTGAAGACATCGTAGAAGCTCGGAATCATTTTGTCTTCGCGAATATCCTTGCTGATTGGGTCTTGATAGTTGATAGATATAGGAAATGAATCTACAAGTTTATCAAATTCTTTGTCGCTCAATTCCATAACTTCTTCTGGAACTCTAATAGGAATAGGTTTGCTTTCCATTAGACCTTTTTGCTCCATGCGCTGAATCATTTCCATGAATTGAAGCTTTAGCCCAGTTCTCTTATAGTAGTCATTCATCTCCGATTGGAATTTTCCGTAGGTTGTATAGCCGTTCATATAAACCTCCTAAATACTAGGAATATAATACCATATTATGGGCTCTCGAAGTGTGATAAGCCGGTATTTTTGATTAAATCATTAACATAGTTTAAACATTCTGTGAAATATGATTATTATCTATAACTTGGTATTATAATAAATTCTATAATGAGTATTATTACACGTGGGTTCAGTTACGGAGGAGTTAACATGAATACTAAAAGAAATCCAAACGGAACAATTGCTGGTGCATTGAGAGGTTTTTCGGGCTTTACAATTCAAATGTTCCTCTCAGCAACAATCGTCATGGCTGTTTTTTTGGGGGTAATATTCTATAACTTCTATACTTTCTACAATGTTCAGTTTGTAACAGAAAAGTATCAGATGGAAATTAGAAAAGACGTTCAAACAATTAACAAGCGTCTGTTAGTTGCGGTTGCCTCTAATGATCCAGATGTGACGGCATCGCAAAAAGAAGATTTAGAGGGAAGATTTCCAAAGATTGAGGGATACTTCTCTACTATATCTGGAAACCTAAACAATGAAACATTGGGAACACAGCTTACAACAAACTGGAAGGCGTTTGAAGAAGCGTCCTTTGAAATGCTTGCTTTAGTCGAGGCAGGAGACTGTGCCGGTGCACTTGAGTACTATAATTCTACACTTAACGATGTTTCCGAAGCATTGGCAGATTCTCTTGATGAAACAGGTAATCTTGCTGAGGCTGCAGCGGCAAATAAGTACATTACAATTAATGTAATAATAGGTGCTGCGGTTACCGTATTAGTTGTGGCTCTAATTGTTATTATTATCATAAATAAGAAGAAGAGCCAAAGCATGATTACTAATATTGAACAGGATTTGAATGTTCTTGCAAAAGCAACAGAAGAAATTGCAAAAGGTAATGTTCATGTTGAAATTGATTACGAAGCAGAAAATGAAATTGGTCGTGTTGTAAATCAGTTAAAGATTGCTGTTGACGCCCTCGTATACTATATAGATCAGATTGCAAATGTAATGTCTACAATGGCCGGAGGTAATTTCAATATCCATTTTGAGCGAGACTTTGATGGTGATTTCAAAGAAATTCAAACTGCTATTGAAAGCTTTTCACAGCAGATTTCTGATTCAATGACAGAAATTATGGAAGTATCCGAAATGGTTTCAGATGGAGCAAATCAGATTGCTGGTGCGGGACAGAACCTTGCTGATACAGTTACTTCACAGGCGAATATTGTAGATGATTTGTCAGTAACAGTTGGTGATATCACTGATCAGATTTCAAATAATTCTACGGATGCAACTGCTATATCGAAAGAGGTGGAAGTTGTTGCAGAAAATATTGTAGAAGGCAATAGAAGAATGCAAGATGTTGTAAATGCAATGGATGCAATTTCTGCTTCATCTCAGGAAATCTCGAAGATTATCGATACAATTAATGCTATTGCAGACCAGACCAACCTACTTTCACTAAATGCTTCAATTGAGGCAGCAAGAGCAGGAGAAGCAGGAAAGGGATTTGCAGTTGTTGCTACAGAGGTATCACAGCTTGCAGGACAGACTGTTGAGGCAGCTCAGAATACAGCGGGAT
>JAEEGL014054165.1_pt1 | contig 12349 bp, 12 predicted proteins | sample 9134231 | NCBI WGS metagenome assembly JAEEGL01 (sample SAMN16246548, study PRJNA631951) | gut metagenome | biome: gut microbiome; feature: rumen; material: fiber-attached | host: Bos | place: Iran: Karaj | collected 2018-10 | reverse complement strand
TATGATGCCGGTTTTATAATCGAGAAAATGATAGAACAAACCGACGAAAAGTCATTAGCGGATACTGAAGATAACAGCCCTAAGGCACAAAAAGCAAAAATGGTCCCGCTTTCGATGTGCTTTAAATGCAGAAAGTTATAGGCGTGTTGTTAATAATATCGGAATATAAATAGCAGAGAGGGTGTTTACTTTATGATGATAAGAAAAGCAACTGTAAAAGACTTATCGCGTATAGCGGAGATACAGATTTTTAACTATCGTTTGTATTTTTATCCAATATTTAAGGCAGATAAGTATTATTTTGAGGAGCTTCAAGTACCGTCTTTGATGCAGAAGTATGAAGCTGATATTGACAGTGTGTATGTTTACGATGATGGAGTGGTCAAAGGTTTTATAAAGATCGAAGGGACATATATAGCAAGACTGTTTGTTGAGCCGGTTCTTCAAAATGCTTCTATAGGTTCTCAATTATTGGAATATGCTATTAAAGAGCATCAGGCAGATCACCTTTGGGCATTGGAGAAAAATGAAAAGGCGATACGTTTTTATGAAAGACATGGATTTATAAAAACCGGAGAGAAAAAACCGGAGGAAGGTACAACAGAATATCTTATCCTACTGAGAAGGTAAGCCTTTCAATTAGCAGCAGAACTTCCAAAGGAAATAATAGAGTATATACAGTGGTTCTGTGAGAAGATGGAGGCATGAAGATGGAAAGAAAACTGATCAACCTGGCCGGATTCAAAAAGAATGGTATGAAGGGGATAGGCATCTGGGCGTCGGTCGCTCTAGCAATGATGTTTGTCGGTGCGATCTGTAAAAGTGTGGTATCTCCGAATAACTTTGGGATCGTTGAACGATTCAGTGTTTTTGCTGCTGTGGGGTTTAATGCTGTGCTGGGAGTGTATTTGTTAAACGGATTCGGGAACAGCGATAAACAGATCGATATTGGAGATAGCAATTATAAAAACTTATAGTATTTGATTTATTCCGGAAACGGAATATAATATAGGCGGCGGTTAGTCATGGCTAACAGATGTAAGAGGTGTTTCATTTTTTTATCAATAAATATGAAATAAGTAGTGTTTCGGCCATCAGAAGGAAGGACGTAAGAGAATATGAGAGACGTTATTTTGATAATGGTGCTTATTGTGATAGTTGCGGTTGATATATATTTTATTGTAAGGAGGGTCCGGTTCGGATCCTCATGCTGCGGCACAAAGACTCCGCCGGACAAAAAAGTAAGGGTAAAAGATAGAAATAAGACCAATTATCCGTATGAGTATGTATTAAAGGTTGGCGGAATGCATTGTTCAAATTGCGCACGCAGGATAGAAAATGCATTTAACTCAACGGACGGAAGATGGGCAAGGGCGAATATTGAAAACAGCGAAGTCAATCTTTTGTCCAAACATGAAGAAACACAGCAGGATCTTGAAGGTGTAGTATCTGCCGCAGGATATGTGATGATCTCATATAAAGCTGAGACGTGACAGATAAGAGGAAAATGAAAATGACGGCCCAAATTGCACCTGCGTTCAATTGCGAGGGTGTATAAGAGGCTGAATAATGGGTTTGTATCAAATACCAAATACATGGTTTTAATTGAAAAAGAGCTTTACCGGGGGTATAATTATACAATATATATGCTTGATTTCGGCATTTAAGGCTCTTTGGATACAGCAGGAAAACAAAATGGCAACGCGACGTAATACTTTTGGGAGGTAAAAGCGTGAAGAGAGCGCTGATCATTGCTGTCGACCTTGTAATAATGGGTTTGATACTCTTCTTTATAATTCAATATGCCAATACCAAGATGCACGAAAGCAACAAAAGCATGATCGAAGCTTTTGAGAAGATGACGACGTCTGCCGAGCAGGTCATCACTAACTACTTAGAAGACGAGCAGCATCTTTGCGATATATGGTCCAATTACATCAATCGTACGGCAGAGGCGGGAAATCCCATGACCGCCGAGGAAGCCATTGCCTTTATCAGAAAAGCTAAAATTTCGCCCAGTATATACGGGCATCTCATATTTCCGGACGATCCTTCGGTAAGCGGGATATCTACCCATCCCGCTATGAAGGATTCCAATGACTATTCGGTTTCATACCGTAAGATAAGTCTTTTTGACGACCTTGATAAGATAGGCCATGAAGACGGTGGCGTGAGCCTTACCAGGGCTTACACCAATCCCCAGAACGGGGTGCAGTCCATTGCCTTTATGAATTATGTGACTGTACTCGACGAAAACACCGGAGACCTTAAGAAGGCGCTTTTGATGCGCGTGGAACCGGTGAGCATGCTTGAGGACAAGCTTGTTTTTTTAAAGGGCGAGTACGAAAGCGTGGAGATCTCTTTAATCAACAAGGACGGAGATTATCTGGTACACGGCAAATCCTTAAAAAATTCCAATTTCTTTGAATATTACAAATCATATAACAATGCCGACATAGCGGATTATAATAAGATGATAGACTCCGTTACGTCGGGATCCGGAACCATGAACATGCTAAATTCAAAAGGGGAGGACTGCGTTATTTCCTATACCCCTTTAAGATCACTGGACACATGGTTTCTTTTGGCATATATACCCGCCGCCGATCTTTCGACCAATACGGTGGTGGACTGGCTGTTGCTTGGCATGGTGACTGTGGGGCTTTTGATCTTACTTGTTTTTAACTTTGCAGTCTTAATGGTCTACAACAAAAAGCTCTCCGAAGCTGCGGAAGCCGCCAATCAGGCCAATGAGGCCAAGTCCTACTTTCTTTCCACCATGTCGCATGATATCCGCACTCCCATGAATGCGATACTTGGGCTTAATGAAATGGTGTTAAGGGACTGTCACGACGAGGAGATCGTGGCATACTCGGAAAGCATCAGGACTGCGGGAAAGACCCTTCTTGGGCTTATAAACGATATCCTTGATTTCTCAAAGATAGAAGCGGGAAAAATGGATATCATCAACGTGGATTATAACTTTGTTTCGCTGCTTAACGATCTTGTGAACATGGTACAGGGAAAGGCCGCGGATAAGGGGCTTAAACTCAACCTTGATATCGACAGAAATATCCCCATGATACTAAACGGCGATGAGATCCGCATCAAGCAGATCATCACCAATATCCTTTCAAATGCCGTAAAATACACAAAGGAGGGTTCGATAACCTTCAAGGCCGGATTTGAGAGGATCGAAGGGGATAAGGATTCTGTTAAACTTTGCATCAGCGTTTCCGATACGGGTATAGGGATAAAGAAAGAAGACCTGGACCGTCTCTTTGTGGCCTTTGAACGTATCGAAGAGAAGAAGAACCGAAATATCGAAGGTACAGGCCTTGGAATGAGCATAGCGCAGAGCTTCCTTGCCATGATGGGAAGCCATATGAAGGTAGAGAGCGAATACGGCAAGGGATCCACATTTTCTTTTACACTTGTCCAGGGAGTAAGAGACTGGAATCCCATAGGAAACTATGAGGAGACCTTCAAACGTGCGATCTCTGAAAGGCAGACCTATCGCGAAAGATTTACCGCGCCCCACGCAAGGCTTCTGGTGGTGGACGATACGCCGGTTAATCTTTCGGTCTTCCAAAGCCTGCTTAAACGCACAAAAGTGCAGATAGATACAGCGGGATCCGGAGACGAGGGCATCGTACTGTACAAACAAAAGCATTATGATGTAATCTTCTTAGATCATATGATGCCTGACAAGGACGGCATAGAAACTTTAAAGGAAATGAAGATCATAACGGATTCTCCGAACAGCGAGACTCCTATAATATGCCTTACGGCAAACGCTATCTCGGGTATCCGCGAAATGTACATAAATGCAGGCTTTGACGATTATATTACAAAGCCCATAGACCCCGACAGACTGGAAACCCTGCTTCTTCAGTATATTCCGAAAGGGAAGATCGCTCCCCCGTCGGATGATGAAGAGGACGATTATTTCATTCCGGACTTTATCTTTAAGATCGATGCATTGGACGTTAATTCCGGTCTGATACACTGTGGGAGCAGAGAAGCGTATATGGCGACTCTTAAGATGTACCTTGAAGCCGCACCCAGAAATGCGGAGGAGATAGAGCGGTACTGGAGCGTACGGGATATTAAGAATACTACCATCAAGGTCCATGCGCTTAAGAGCACTTCAAGGGTCATCGGAGCCTTAAAGCTCGGTGATTTCGCGGCGCAGCTTGAAAAGGCCGGTGATTCGGGGGATACAGAGACTTTAGAAAAAGAACTCGGGGAACTTTTATCGCAGTACAGGGAGCTTGCGGAGGAACTTGAGCCCTTAAGCGATATCAAATCCAATGAAGAGTCGGACACAAGGCCTCTTATCACGGAAGAGGATATGAAGGAGGCTTATACAGCCATTTTGGAGTTTTGTGCCTCATATGATTTCGACAGTGTGGTCAATGTCGTGGAATCTCTTGATGATTACAGATTCCCAGAGGAAGAGGCAACACGATTTGAAGCCGTTAAAAAGGCTGTAGATAATTTTGATTACGATATGATACCGGGTATCATATCGGGGGAGAGGGATAATGGCCAGTAAGATTCTTTTGGTAAGCCGCGGAAGCGGGTTTATGGTGGATGCACTTAAGTCAAATCTTAAAAAAGAAGGTTTTATCATAATTCCGGCAGAGCCTGAGGTTCAGAGCATATCGGCGGGCAAAGAGGATGTGGATATGATCCTTTTGCTGGCGGGAGAATATATATATGACTCAGCCGAGGCTTTGGTATATCTGATGGATATAAGTCGTGACGAGGAAAAGCCGATCTGCCTCATCGGATATGAGGTTGAGATCGAAGCAGTCAAAAAATTCATACCGGAAACCTATATAAAGAAGGAGTTTACGCGTCCTTTCGATGCTAAATACGTAGCCGAGGGACTTAAAGCGCTGGCTGCGGCCGCGGAGGAAAAACGCAGTGGAAAGCATATCCTTTTAGTGGATGACGATACGACATTTTTAAAGATGCTTCAGGGATGGCTTTCCGAGAAATACAGGATCACGGCGGTCAAGTCGGGAATGCAGGCCATAACCTACATGGCCAATCACCGTCCTGACATGATACTTTTGGATTATGATATGCCTATAACTCCGGGGCCACAGGTAATGGAAATGATACGAAGCGAGTATAACTACAAAGATATACCAATCATTTTCCTTACAGGCAAATCGGACCGTGAGAGCATAATGAATGTTATGAGGTTGAAGCCTCAGGGCTATTTTTTAAAAACAATGCCTCGTGACGAGATAGTCGATGCGATAGATGATTATTTTGCGGCACACAGATGGGATGGTATGTGACAGGGGGGTAAATATTCCATACTGAGTGGAGGCGCATTATGAATAAAAAAACGAGATCTTTAAAAAGGGTGCTGATATCAATACTTATACCGGTATTGATATTGTCTCAGGCTGCCTGCAGCGGCAAAACGGAGGCCGACGGTGAGTTTAAACCAAGACTTTCCACGGAAACCGAATGCTCTATAAAGGTTGCCGGAAACTATTCCAATTTTGAATCGTTGGAAAGCGAGTTTGAACGCTTCTATGAGTTCTATCCCAATGTCACTCTCAACTATGTAAATCTGGATGATTATGAAAGCACCATAGCCAGTGCACTTATGAGTGATGAGGCTCCGGATATCTTTGTGACCGGAAGCTGGATGCTGAACGATGAAAAAAAGAAGCCGGTTTTGGAAAAAGCGGAAGTTCTTTCGGATCCTTCACTTGATATCGATCTTGACTGTATCAGAAAGGGTGCACGCTGGAGTTTAGAAAACGGAGACGTCATTATGCTTCCTGTTTTCACAAGATCCTACGGTATGCTCGTGAACATGGATATCTTTGAAAAAAACGGCTTAGAGGTCCCTACGGATTATGAAAGTTTCATCGATGTCTGCGAAAAACTAAAGGCAGCCGGCTATGAGCATCCCATAATGGGTGCAAACGGCACCACGGTGTCGGGAATGTATTATGCCTTCGGCTTTCCATTATTCTGCGACAATGTGTTAAAGAATCCCGGTTCCGTGGATGCTTTAAATGCATTGGACAGCTCTCAGGGTGAAATGATGCGTCCCGCACTTGAAAAATTAAAGACATTTGTGGATGCGGGATATCTTGATCCCAAAGCCTGCTCTGATGAGATAGAAGATGATTACAATGCAGTCATCATGCGCTTCTTCGAAGGGGATGTGCCCATGATGCTCGGAAGCGGAGATACGGTCTCGGGAACGCTTAAGCGTGAGAGCAAATCCGAAGCATTTTCCGCCGCTCCGTTTAAATATCGTTTCTTTGTGGTGCCCACGGGAGATGACGGGGGCTACTTTCTGGATGCTGTAAATCTTTTCTTCAGCGTAAACAAAAACAGCACAAATCTTGATATGACCAACGAATTCATTCGATTCCTCACAAGTGAGAAGGAACTCGGAAACATGGCCGCTATAAAGCGTCTTATCACTCCCACCAACGATTTTTCATTAGATGAAGTATATTCGTCTTTGGAAGGATTTCCTGAGGACAGATACTTCAGTTATCAGGAGACCCGATTAAACGATAACGTAAACAAAGAATTCCGCGCCGCAGCCTATAAAGTTGCGAACGGTATCATGACGGTGGACGAGGCGGTAAGTGCCTACGGAAGCCTTTGGGAATGAGCATAGGCAGGAAAGGATTAAGATGGAAGAACGCATAGTTGTTGTGGATGATGATGCCATCATATTAAAAAACGCCAATACGGTCCTTACCAAAGCGGGTTTTAAGGTTACCTGTCTTAAAAGCGGCCGGCTGTTACTTGATTATGTCACAAAGAACAGGATAGATATGCTTCTTCTTGATATAAAGATGCCGGATCTTGACGGTTTTGAGACCATGGGGCTGCTCCGAAGATGGGAAAACGAAAACGATCAAAGAGAGATCCCGGTCATCTTCTTTACGGCAAATGATGACCTTGCCTCAGAGACTAATGGACTTTCCCTGGGCGCGATGGATTTTATAAGAAAGCCCTTTGTGGCCGAGATATTGACATTAAGGGTAAGACATCTTTTGGATCTTATAAGACTTCAGAAGGATCTTCATGCGGAGGTTGAAAGAAAGACCAAAGAAGTGGAAGGATTGTCCCTTCACGTGGTACATACCCTGGCGGATGCCATAGATGCCAAGGATGCCTATACTAAGGGGCATTCGGGAAGGGTAGCCGAGTATTCCAAAGAAATAGCCAAAAGGGTCGGTTATTCCATAGAAAGGCAGGAGGAGATCTATATGATGGGGCTTCTCCATGATGTGGGAAAGATAGGCGTTCCGGATGCGGTTATAAATAAACCTGGGAAGCTTACCGACGAAGAATTTGCGAAAATAAAGACACATCCCGAAAGAGGAGCACGTATCCTTCAAAATATCGAGGAAATGCCGAAACTTGCAACAGGAGCCCGTTGGCATCATGAACGTTTCGATGGCAAAGGCTATCCGGATGGGCTTTCCGGCGAGGATATTCCGGAAGAAGCACGTATCATAGCAGTGGCTGATGCCTATGACGCCATGACCAGCCACAGAAGCTACAGAGATGTTATCCCTCAGAATGTGGTACGAGGCGAACTTGTGAAGGGCTCGGGCACACAGTTCGATCCGCGCTTTGCCAAGGTCATGACAGAGATCATAGACGAGGATGTGGATTACAGACTCCACGAGGATTAAACGGTTTTTATGACAGACGATTGCCCATCTGATATGGTATAATATGAAAAATTCAAATCACTTTTCAACGGGGAAAGGTTGTTCTGAATGAAGGACCGGTAATGAGAGCAGAGGGCTTGGGGAAATCGCTAATACTTGTATCACTGCGGGATAATGCATCTAAGCTATTCATGATCGAGAATAACTTGGATGCTTTTTTATTATAAATACCGTTGTATAAGCCGGAAGCAAGATAACTCAAAATTTGTGAGGAAAAAGTCATGAATTATCTTGAAGAATACTACAACAATTATGATGAAGAAGGGAGACTTCTTTCTCGTCACGGTCAGGTGGAATACTTAACCACAATGAAATATATAAAGGAATGTCTTGATGGTATTTCAGGACCGAGAGTCCTTGAAGTAGGTGCCGGAACAGGGCGCTACAGCGTAACATTGGCAAAACAAGGACTGCAAGTGACCGCAGTTGAGCTGATAGAGCATAATCTTGAAATATTAAGATCCAAACTGGACGGTACGGAACCTATCACAACGATCCAAGGGAATGCGCTGGATTTGTTACCGCTTTCCGACAATTCTTTTGATCTGACCATGCTTCTGGGTCCGATGTATCACCTTTACACGAAGGAAGAAAAGATAAAAGCACTTTCTGAGGCAGTGCGTGTGACAAAACCGGGCGGTTATATTATGGTTGCTTATTGTATGAATGAGCCGACTGTCATACAGTATGTATTCGGGCTGAACCACCTGCAAGAAGTGATGGACTTTAATATGCTGACTTCCGACTGGCATTGTATAAGTGAGCCGAAGGATCTGTTTGAGTTGGTGCGCACTGAAGAGATTGCGGATTTGGATTCGGAAGTTCCTGTCAAAAGGATCAAACTGGTAGCCACAGACGGAGCCACGAATTATAAGCGGGAGTTTATTGATGCTATGGACGAAGAGACTTTTGGTAAGTGGATGGATTATCATTTCACTATCTGTGAACGACAAGATCTGATAGGGGCATCCCACCATACGCTGGATATACTCCAAAAAGAGTGACAAATTCGCAGTTTATAGTTTCGTGTGTGACTGATGAGTCAAATCGTCGTCGCCGGAGGGTGAAAATCGGAAAAATCCGGACAAATGTCCGGCAAATGACCCGTACAGTATCTACTTTTGCTCGGAAAACACACTCCTTATCTGTGAAAGAAACCGTTCTGCTATCGGAGAGAAGGTCTGATATTTTTTCCAGATCAGATAGAGATTGGTCTCTAACTTGGGAGACAGTGGCCTGAATACAAGCCCGCTTGCAGGCGATGTGTCAATAAGTTTATCAAAGGTCAAAAGATAGCCAAGCTTCTCTTTGGCAAAGATCGAGCCGTTATAAGACAGTTTGAAGGAACCTTCCAGGTGGAGCTTGTTCATTTTATCTTTTGCCCATGCCGGAAAATCCTTCTCCCATGCCTGCTCTGAACAGAATAAAGGCAACCCTGTAAGGTCATCCACGCGGATGGCCTTTTTCTTTGCCAGCGGATCTTTTGCGGGCATGACGAGCCCCCAGGTGTCTGCTTCCGGGAATACGATGGATTCGTACTTTTCCGGATTCGGTATCTCGGCCAGCACTGCAAAATCCAACAGTCCTTTGTCCAGTTTTTCCGCTACCTGTTCTGTATCGCCACTGGTGATATGGTATTTGATATCCGGGTATTTTTCTTTAAAGGTTTTGATCTCTCCGGCGAGGAACCTGATCTGGTAGGATTCCGCCAGTCCGAAGTACAGGTCGCCTCCGGTCACTTCATCAAGGGAGATAAATTCCTGCTCGATCTTATCCGCCATGTTTACCAGATCTTCTGCACGGTTCCGGAGGAGAATACCTTCTTCGGTCAGTTTGATGCTGAAGGAATGTCTTGTGAAAAGCTTCTTTCCCAGCTCTTCTTCAAGAGATTTTAACTGTTTGGAGAGCGCCGGCTGTGAAAGATGCAAAGTTTCCGCAGCACGGGTCATATTTTCTTCTCTTGCAACGGCAAGAAAGTATCTGAGAGTCCTTATTTCCATAGATGAATTCCTCCAGACATACGATATAACAAAAAGTTATTTCATGATATTAATTATAACCATTAGCGGAAGTATCTTCAAGTGTATATGATGAAAACTGTAAGTAACGGAATTCATTGTGAGGAAGGCTATGGAGCAGGAACGATTAATAAAAAATCTGGCGGATGCCGGCTGCACCGGCGAAATGGCGCGAAAAATCATGCGGTTTTGCGGTGGCGGAAACCTGAAGGAAGCTTTGCTGTTGATGAAGAAGGACCGTTGCAGGCTGATGGATGAACTGCACGAGACCGGAAGAAAGGTCGATTGCATGGACTTTCTGATCCGAAGTACGGAAAAAGAAATGGAACAGGCGAAAAATAAGATGGAGGTGTCAGAAGATGATCAAAATTGAAGAATTAAAAATGGTTACTGAATGGGATAAAACTTTCCCCAAGAGCGATAAGGCAGATCACAACAAGGTTACATTTGTAAACAGGTACGGAATTACACTTGCAGCGGATATGTATGTTCCCAAGAATGCAGAGGGTAAACTCCCTGCCATTGCCGTAAGCGGTCCTTTTGGTGCCGTGAAAGAACAGTGTTCGGGCCTTTACGCTCAGACTATGGCAGAGAGAGGATTCCTTACGATCGCATTCGATCCCTCCTTTACCGGAGAGAGTGGCGGAAATGTACGATATATGGCATCTCCTGATATCAATACGGAAGATTTTATGGCTGCAGTGGATTTCTTATCTTTGCATGAAAAGGTTGATCCTGATCGTATCGGGACCATCGGTATCTGCGGATGGGGCGGAATGGCGATCAATGCAGCGGCTCTTGATACCAGAGTAAAAGCTACTGTAGCAGTCACCATGTATGACATGACCAGAGTAAATGCCAATGGATATTTTGATGCGGATGATAACGAGGAAGCAAGATATCAGCAGAGGAAGAACTTCTGTGCCCGGCGTCTGGAAGACCTGAAAACGGGTGATTATAAGCGCGCAGGCGGTGTGGTGGATCCGCTTCCCGAGGATGCCCCGTTCTTTGTAAAGGATTATTACGATTATTACAAAACAGACAGAGGTTATCATGCAAGATCCCTTAATTCCAATGACGGCTGGAACGTGATCGGATGCGAGTCCTTTATGAACCAGCCCATTTTGAAATATTCTAATGAGATCAGAAGTGCTGTTCTGCTCATTCATGGAGAAAAGGCTCATTCCTGTTACTTCTCAAAAGATGCCTATGCAGATATGATCAGGGACAGCAAGTACGCCGGTAACAAGGAACTCATGATCATTCCCGGAGCATCTCATACGGACCTGTATGATGGTGGTGAAAAGAAGGTTATCCCCTTCGATAAGATACAGAGTTTCTTTGAGAACTATCTGAAGTAAGAGGAATCCATGAAGAAAAGAAGCATCATTTTAACCCTGCTGTTACTCACGGCTGTGATCGCTGCCTGCGGAAATACAGAACGAGCAGACATAATTCCAACAGATCCGGACGACAGTCTTGAACAATCGATTTCTGAAAGCGAAGAAGCAAGCACAAACCGGAATGGTCACTCTGCAGAGCAGGCAGATACGGAAACGATCACCGAAACCGAGTCTGTTATAAATACAAACGAGTCAGCGGAAGGAGCGGATCAGGAGGAAGTCGGCGATATGATCATGGCGATAGGAGATACAAAGATTCAGGTTGCCTGGGAGAATAATGAATCGGTAGAAGCTCTTAAGGAGTTGGTTTCGCAGGAACCCTTAAGCATACAGATGTCTATGTACGGAGGTTTTGAACAGGTAGGTTCCATTGGACAGAACCTCCCAAGATCCGATGAACAGATTACAACGAAAGCCGGCGATATCGTTCTTTATTCCGGAAATCAGATCGTAGTATTCTATGGCTCTAATTCCTGGGCATATACGAGATTGGGACATATATCGGATAAGAATGAAAAGGAACTGACAGAGCTCCTTGGAAACGGAGACGTAACCATAACGATCGAGTAAGAAAGAAAATAAACAGCATTTGTCTTTAAATGGCCCCCCGGTAATGGTATAATCATTGATATTATGTTGTACGTGCATTTGGGAAGAAAAAGTTGTTCTGAAAGAAGGACTAGTACTGAGAGCAGAAAGCCTGGGGAAATCATTAATACTTATACCACTGCGGGATAATGCATCTAAGCTATTCTTAATTGAGAATAACTTGGGTGCTTTTTTATTTTGATGACCGTAGGAAGATTATCTTTCAGGATTATTTACTGAGGCAAGTTGGAATCTGTAAGGGTACGTTCGCTTTCAGAAAGCGAAAATCAGAAATCACCAACGCCTGTAAGATGAAAAGGGAGAAAGAACAATGGCTGAAGAATTTTTAACTTTAATGGCTGATCTGGATGATGATTCGCAACAAACTTTATCGGCGTGGTATGAAGAACTAAAAAAAGCCGGCTTTACAGGGAATCAAACTCCGAGACTCCCTTTTCACATAAGCATGGGCAGTTTTTCAGTGGACAAAGAGGCCGCCGTAATAGGTGAAATGAAGGAACTGGCTGCGCGGTTTTCCTCGATCCCGGTACATATCAGTCACCTAGGAGTATTCTCAGGGCGAAAGGTACGGCAGGCTGAT
>JAEEGL013189525.1_pt1 | contig 12349 bp, 1 predicted proteins | sample 9134231 | NCBI WGS metagenome assembly JAEEGL01 (sample SAMN16246548, study PRJNA631951) | gut metagenome | biome: gut microbiome; feature: rumen; material: fiber-attached | host: Bos | place: Iran: Karaj | collected 2018-10 | reverse complement strand
TGCCATTCCGTTCATTTTCCGCCCTTGGCACGAATACAACGGCGGATGGTTCTGGTGGGGCAAAGGACGCTGCACCGACGAGGAATTCAAACAGCTGTGGATACTCACACAAAACTATATCAACCGCACACTTTCCGACGTAATCGTGTGGAGTTGCTCCCCTAATCTCGGTGTGGTTCCTGCCGAATTCTACAGCCGTTGGCCAGGCGATGAGCGCGTGGATTTGCTCGGACTTGATGCCTACCAATGGGGAACGGAAGCCGACTACATCCAGCAGTGCAGTGCTGACCTCGACTTCCTCGATGCATTCGCCAAGGAACACAGCATGCTCTTCGCCATGACGGAATGTGGTTACAAGAACTCTCCCGATGCCACTTGGTGGAGCCGTGTGCTCCGTCCTATGATGGACAAGCACCCTCTCTGTTACTTCTTGGCATGGCGCAATGCCCAGCACGAGCATTTCGGTTGTGCTCCAGGTCTTGCCACTGCCGACGACTTCAAACGCATGGCAAAGCAAAAGGAAATGCTCTTCACGAAGGACATCAAGAAAATAAAGTAGAAAAAAGCAAAGATATTCAGAGAGGAGTGATTCCTATCCAAATCATATCATCATAAAACCCCGTCATCGCACTTTCACAATGGCGGGGTTTGATTTGAAACCTGAAATAGGTGATGCTTCGAAACTTGAAACAGGCACACAGTGCCCTAACAAGTGTCAGCCTACTTCACATACACTTTCTTGCCTTTCACCACATGGAAGCCCTTGTCGGTTTCACGGATGATGCGGCCATCAAGACTGTAGTGGTTCTCGTTGGATTCCTGCGCAGCCTTCATCAATTCAATCAGCGTACTCTCGCTCCAAACAATAGCTACTGAAGCAAGATGACTGGAAGTGGTGTATTTGCAGTAAGCCTTACCCTTTGGCACCACGAATCCCTTGTCAGCAAGGATGAACGATTCGCCCTTGCCCTCCGTCACTATATAGACATCATCATTGCCCACGGTGAACGGAGCGTATGCAGTGCCTGTAAGCATATTGTTAACGATAGGACGGGCAGAAGAAGCCTCTGGAATATCTACACGTCTGCCAGAAATGCCTTTCAGAATCAGTCCTTCACCAGCTGCCGCCGTGAAGACTTGCTCAGCTACGAACCTTTGTTGACTGAGTTCCCTCACGAAGTAAGCCTCGACGGAAAGGTTGGAGAAATCGAGAGCCGCCGTACTGGAGAAGGTGCAGATACCATCTGCCGAGAGCACAGCCGATGCTCCACGATTCAGTGCGAAGTTCTTGTTCTGAGAGCCAGGCGCTGTGAACCACACATCGCTCGGATTGCTCCACATATATCCATCCGCCTCGCACATCATGGTATAGGTCAAGGACCTGTCATACACTTCCACCGTGTAGTTTCCGAATTCATCAGTCGTTGCGGAATAGACGGTGTTCCCATTCGTCAGTGTAATTGTAGCGTTGGCAATCGGCGTTCCATCGCTATCGTTAATGACATTACCCGCCAATATCGCGGTGGAGAGTTCAGCGAACACAGCCTCCACAGTCACGTTAGCATCCACCTGCAATGTCAGTGTTGCTGTTTTGCCTTTGCTCTTTCCATTCACCTTCCAGTTCTTGAACTCATAACCGTCCTTGGCAGTGGCGGTGAGTGTCATCTGCGTGCCATATTGGTAATGGCCCGTGGCACCACCCTCCACCGTTCCACCAGCGGCATCGTAGTTAATCGTCACATCGAAGAACTTAGGTGAGAATGCAGCCGTCAGTGTTACGTCGTTGAGAACCATGTAACTGAATTGTGCATCGGTAGAGACTGTGGTCTCACCATCCATCCAACCCGTGAATTCATATCCTGTGGCTGGTGTGGCAGTCATGGTGACAGACTTGTTGTAGTCGAACTGCCCCGTTTGAGGCGTTACCGTACCACCTTCGGCTGGTTGAGCTTTCACCACGAGGTTCACCTTGCCATTGACGAACTGTACCCATGTTGCTTGTTTGCCTACAGCACCCTTGAATCCTTCGAAGTCGGTTATCTCGGATGTCTGAACAGTGAGCACATAGTATCCGTTCTGCAAGGTCAGCTCGTTCAGTTTCAACTTAAACGTTGTGTCATTCACTTTCACGATGGAAATCTTCGACGTATCGAGTGGCTTGCCTTGGCACGCTAAAGTAATGTCGGATGTGGTGAAGGTAGAAGCATCGATTGCCTTCGTGAATTTCACGGTCAAGTCTGTGAGTTGCACAGTCTGCAACGTTCCTTCTGCTGGTGCTCCTTCAATGCTCTCCACAGCCAACTCAATCTCTGGCTTAGGTGCAAAGGTGAGGACAAAGGTCTCGCCTGCCAATGGCATGTCGCCCACGAAGTGGAGAAGGTTCTCATAAATAGGTTCCTTGCCATCACGCATCGTGCGGTCGGTCTGCCAAACATTGTCGATGTTGACTTCCGCATTGTCGCTTTGGCGAACCACCTTCACGAGTTTCTGCTTGCCCACCGTTGGGTCGAGCAATGAACCATAGTTCCAACCAGCCTTCATTGGTGTGACGGTCAACAGATATTCCGTATCACTCTTCTTCGTAGCCACAGCATTGACAGCTATGGAGAGTTCCTCTTGGGTGGCATCGGAGAAATACACTTGGTCTGGCAGATCATCCGCATCCAACACGTCGTTCACAAGGAAGCCACGGACGTTGGCATTGGCATTGACTTTTGGCGTGAAGCCATGCACCAGTTCGTGGATGGTAACTTGGTCGAGCAACGACAGATTCTCATTGCCATAGCTGGACACATGGGTTGCTTCGATGTCGTAATCCACGAAATGACCGAGCAAGCTGCTCTGCAACCACCACTGAGCGTAAGCTTGAGAATGAGCAGGAATGGTTCCAAACTCGGTTGGAATGCTTTCACCCATCGCCAAGGTCTTCTCGCTGCCATTGAGTTGTGAGCTCACGAATTCGAAGTCGATGAGCAATCCCTTCTTGTTTTCCACAATCTCTGGCTGCTTCGTCACCATCCTCACTTTCGTGGCATCGCCATAGCCCTTATTGTTGATGACGAGGGCAAACTCCGCAGGCACCATCGGCTCCACATTCTCCGTCAGCGCATCGTCGCCATAGATGTCGCGCTGCATGAAATAAGTGAGGTCGAGTTCAGGCGAAGGCTTCACAGTGAGCGTCACAGGGAAGAGATCGCGGCTCACTTCCAATCCGCTACTTGGGTCCACGAAGCTCAGCGTGCCTCCGAAGGAATAGTCAACCGCCTCTTCTGGAGCCGCATACTTCGATGGGATGAAGAGGATGGTAGCCGTACCCGTTTCGTCGGCTCCCAACAGCCAACCGCTTTCCATGTCCAAGTCGCCTTCGAAGTTCTTCAGACTCTCCGTGTGCATTTCGAATTCCTTCGCCGTTGCCATTGCACCCGTCTGCATATTGGTCACTTTCAGTTTCAGCTTCACGTCGCGCATCGGAACCTCCGTGTTGCCGTTCGTCACTGAGAGCGTACCTCGGAATGCCTGGCGCGTCATCGTCATTGTCTGATTGATTTGCAGAGAAATAGTGGCACAAGTGGAGTTGGAACCATCAGCAAGACGTTCCTTGAATTTCTCGAATTCATCAACGAACAAATCATCCACACTCTGATAACCCTTCGATTGGGCAATGGTTTGTGCTTCCTCCATGGCAGTGAGATAGGTTTCTATCTTGTCGATGTCAATCATATTATCGAAGGCAGTAAGTTGAATGTTCGATAAATAATAAGCATCCGAGTTATTCATGCGTTCGATAAACTGATTGAACTCAGCATCGCTAATATCCTGTGGTTTAAAGGAGCGTACATCGTCGGCATTGATTGGCGAGTTTTTCTGAGCAGCTCGGTTCAGACCTTCAAACATGTCAGATAATTCCTTTGTAGTACATATTTCCGTCCATCGCTCACTGCCAAAGAATTCATTCGCATATGCCTTGTAAGCCTCCAAATACTGCTTAAAGCACAAAGTCTGTTCCAAATAATCAGTCACGAAATCAGGAGCGGTGGAAGCTTTCTTTTTGCCAGCTATCTTCTTTTGTTTTGGAGCATCGGGTGCACCGCATCCACCTCGAATAATGTCATCCAGACTCATGATGCAACCGATGGCACCAAACACCTTACCAGTCATACCAGGCATGCAACCGCCAATAGACATACCGATAGGAACAAACCAGTCACTCCAGAACGACACCTCCTTATTCGTTGCATACTTATGGAGATTTTTCAAAAGAGTCGATGCGAAGCCCCAAACACAACCTATCGGGCCATCTATGAACAGGCTCGCGCAATCGCCCAAATCTGCTAAAGCTATAGTTGCATTCACCAAACAAGGAACACAAAGATTAGTAGCATCAATATGCTTCGTCCAGTCGTAGCCGAAATAGCTCAGGATGTTTGGACCATTAGGATTGCCCAAACCGCCCATTGGCGCAGCATCACCGCCACCACTGCTTCCGCCCGTGGAAGGACAAACCTCATATTGGATGGTTCGACTATATTGGTGCCAATGCCAATCTTTACCACAATCCCACCAGTACTCCACGCGCGGTTCAGTCTTGCACCCATTCTTCGACGGTGCACGCCGTGGCGATTCAGCCGAGCTTTCCTCCTCCATGCGTGTCACCTTCACAGGGATGACATACGACTGCTGAGGTGCAAGCGTTAAATCCTTACACTCTACCAGAGGTTCCCACTTGTAGGCACCAGCCGTTTCAGGGAGGGAGAATACAGTTTGCTGTGCGGTGATCAAACCCTTGTTGGTCAGAACAGCATAGAAGATGATGCTCTCGCCCACGCCCAACTGCGTCACTTCCACCTTGTCAGGTATCACCATTTCCACCACAGGTGTAGGCACATTGGTTTCGTACTTCACGGTGGTTGTGATGTTGTATTCGTCTTCCACTTCCGTCTCCTCCACGCTCCAGCTCACGCTCACCGCCTGATAACTGAGGTTCACCACTTCGGTAGTGACTTTATCAGGGTCCACAAGCAAGTTGTTCTGGTAGGCATTGTGTTTGTCGGCAGTCACATTCACCTGATAGTAACCCTCATTCAGTTCCACACTGAAAAGACCATCGCTACCCGTCACTCCCTGCGTCACGAGTGCTCCCGTAATAGGATTGCGAATGACCACTTCAGCACCACTAACGTGAGGTTTTTCCTCGGTGTAGTAGGTGTATTCATCGCACACATCGATGACCAGCGTACCGATGGCATTGCTCACAGGAGTAACAGAGAAATTCATATAGGTACCGTTACCATTTTCGCAGTTGATACCAATCCTACCCGTTACAGGCACATTGAGTTGCATGTCGTCGGTTGGAGTCATACGCAGCACAATGGTGGCAGTGTCGTTCTGGTTCAGTCCAGGCATCGTCGCACCACTTAGCGGTTTCATCCAGTCAGGCAACGAAAGCGTAATCTTGCCCGTATTGCCCTTACCCGTATTGGTCAGGTTGAAACTATAGTCACGTCCTGTCTGCTTCACCATGGTGGTGTTCAGATTCTGCTTCTCAACCACCAAATTTCCTTGTGCAAAACGAGCATAGACGTGCATGGTCACATCGAGTGAAACACCCTCTTTGCTGGTGATACGCACTTTGATGATTTGCCATTCATTACCCTCTGTAGGGATGGTAGGGTTCAGGCGGTAAGTCATGCCCACCGTTTTGCCACCAGCTATCGAAGCAGGAAGATCGAATGTAGCATTAAAGCCTTCAGGAGCTTCCAGCACCTCGGTCTTCACGCCCGTCAGAATCAATGTGCCAGGGTTGACCAAATCAACCACACCTTGAATAGGGTCCCCAATCGTCACGTCGCAAGTGATGTATTTCGAGTCTGCACGTTTCAGTCCATACACGTCGAACGATGCCATCTCTTCGGTGGTAGGGTCATCCTTGTAGCATGCACCTACACCGAAGTGGCCCGACTGCAAATCGTACAATTGCCACTCCATCGTGAATCGTCCAGAAGCATCGGTCACTACCGTCTCCACCTCGCGTGCTCCACCGTTTATCAAATAAACGTCAACTTCAGTGTTAGCAGTCTTGTTACCTGAAATGCTTCCGCTGATAACCACCTTGTCGCCCTGACGATACACCTTCTTATCGGTCTCCACCTTCGCAGTGAATGGTGAGGTAGCCTTGACCGTCACTTCCTCCGAACTATTATTGGAGAAAATCAACTCGTTCACTGTCTGCTGTTCGTTCACCACTGCATAATACACATAGTCTGCCACCTTGTCGGACAGTGTCATCTTGCGCACGATGGTTTCTGAGCCACCCACTGGAATCTCTGCCGAAGTGTACATGATGCCTAATGCCTTCGATTCGCCCTTTTGATAGAAAGTCACTGGAGTGGAAGCTGCCAATGGATAGGAGCCATCGTTGACAATCGTCACCGAAAGCGTGAACGGCGAGCCTATCATTGCCTCTGTCTCACTTGCAACCATCTTGGTGATGCGTGCATCTGGAAGTGTCTGGTCAGTGACAATCAGGAAGCAGGTACCTGAAGCAAAACCATCGGCTTGAACGGTGAAAATAACCGTGTGGGAATCGCCACTCACATCGTTTTTCTTCGACTTCACGCTCACATCCGCACTTACCTTGCCAGCAGGGATGATGACCGTCTTCTGATACTCTAAGTCGTCATCGAAGTTACTACTCAATTTGACTGTCAGCGGACTGCTCACATCCGAAGTGGTATTACGCTTCACAGTAAGCACAGTTTCACCACCTTCTTTCACGGTACCAGCCTGAGAACTAACGCTCAGTGCCGCACCATCATTGTCGAGCACGGTGAGACGAGCTTCCACACTACCTGCCGACTCACCGCCAGCAGAACAGCTGCACGATGCCACCCAAATGGCAGCACGCAGCGTGTATGTGCGGTCGCCATCCTGCAAGCTGTTGTCAACAGGACCCAAGTTGAAGAAAATGGTCTCCACACCCTTGTCCATGGTGAGCGTCTTGTTACTATAGTACAGACCACCTTGGGAATCATCCGAGAGACGAATGCTAATCTTGCTGTCGGTATTTCCCGTGCGACTCAGCATGGCTGAAACGGCAGTCACGCCATCCGACTCGCTCACCTGATTGGGAGTGAGAGTGAGTGATAGAACTGGCATATCGTTGTCCTGAAGAATGACAACCACTTCTCCTGCCGTGTAGTTCTGAGCTGAAGCCGTGAACGTATTCGACTGCTCAAGGTGAGGCATATCGTCGTCAACCGTTGTCACGTTAACCGTTACTGATTTCTGCCCTTTTGGAATCGTCGCCTGTGCTGGGAACTGGAAGCGCTTGTTATCCTCACTTGCCAAGGTCACCACGAGCGGACTCGCCTGCGCTTTCGTAGTGCTGATAGTCAAGTCGAATGACTCACCTTCCGTCAATAACAACTTCGAAGCCTTCACCGTGAGAGGTGGGTATTCATTGTCCTCGATAACCAAACGAGCAGTGGCTGGAGCATAGCCGTAGCCGCTCACTTCGATACTCACCACGGAGTCTTCGTCAAGCACATCATTGTCGTTTACGTTCAGATAGAACACAGTGCCCGACTGCCCTAAAGGTATCGTCACCTTTGCTGGCAACGTCAGACGAGAATCATTCGTTCCAGTAATGGTGAAGTCTTGGATATTATACCAACGACCACTGCGGCTCAACTTGCATTGGATGCGGTCTCTCGAACCTTCGCTCACCTTCAGTTTCGAGAGTTCCAACGTCAGTACCTTCGTCACGTTGAGCGCAGCCTTACTATCCTGCGTGTTATTGTCGAGCACCGAAGGATGTTCACCCGTTTTCTCAGTAGGCACCACCGTCACCCGCACTTTCGAATTTCCATCGAGTCCGAGCAAAGAAGGAACGGCAATTTTGGCTGAACGATTCACGCTTGCCTTCGCTGCCAAAGTCTTGTCGTAGAAAATCGTCTCCAGGAGTTTCACCACGCGTCCATCGGTGGTAAACAGCGAAATTTGCTCACTCCATCCATCTTCGGTTGCAACGGCTCCCACGTTCTGCACTTTCCATGTCAGTTCGATGGTGTCGCCAGGAGTGACTTGCGTTTTCTTGAAACTGATGTCGGAAGGCATCAAGTCGGGACGAGGAATTTCCTCGATGGTGATTAGACCGTCTTTTTGCTCACTCACCACATTGTTCATCTGCCTATCGCTGAGCACTACGGATTTGCTCTGCAAATAGACTGGTAACTTCGCCCCATTAGCAAGTGTGACTGGCAGGGACAAGTCCAGCGTAAGCAGAGTTCCCGTATTGTCGAGCAAAAGGGCATTGTCGTCGCTAAAAACGATGATACGGTAGTTGTAATAGTATTCTATTCCGCCCTGATTCCGCCACTGCCTGCCCATATTTCTGCAAGTATATTGATGGTTGGCAGCACGTTTCTTCGACAAATTGATAACGGGGTTACCCGTTTCGCTGTCGGTTGGCAGTTCGACAGGCAAGGAAATCTCAAACTGCACACCAGTGATGTCGCTAGTATTCTCGAGCAAAATGGGCAAACTCAAGGTCTTTCCCGCTGGATAGCTCACACTGTCCACGCGCAACACATTGGTTTGTGCCTGCATTGCCGACGCCAAGCAGACCAAGATGGTCAATAGTTGGAATTTGAAGTATCTCATAATGCTTGCATTTTTTATTTCTTCACTTTCATTTGTTTGCCATTCACATTGATGATGTAGATGCCAGAAGGCAATGTATCCCAGTCACCGAGACGACGACCTTGCAGGTCGAAGACGTCAGCTATCGTGTTAGAAATGCCCATGGCCTCTATGTTGGTAGCTTCACCTTGAATATCAACACCAAGATGTTTTGCCTTGCTATCGACAAGGCGAACACTGGTAATAGAAGCCCCGTCAGGCAGGTCTGTCAGCAACATATTATCACCCGCAGGGAGTGTGTTGCATTTTGCAGAATATACCAAAAGTCGCACACCGTCTGCCAAGTCACGCATGGAAACGGAGAATTTTTGTCGCAGTTCTTGATTCAGCTTCAATTCCCGTGCAGATGCTCCACTTACAAAGATTTGCAAAGCAGCCACAGGTTCAGCGTTCGCCAAGACAAGGTTTCCGCCGTCAACAAGGAGGTGGTTGATAACAACAGGCGATACCTTTTTGTATAAATGGATAGGCGCGACAGCTGCCTCATCCTGATCGAGGATATAGTTCACACTTCCCACGATGTCTCTCACATCGATGATATCATCTATATTGGCATCGGCAGCAGAGAAGTTGAAAGGCAATTCCTCAGAACGAGTGTCGTACATAGCAAAATAGATGATGCTCTGCAAGTCGCTCACATCGACTATCTGGTCGGCATTGGCATCTCCATCCGTCCAATCGAAAATGAAAATGGAAGGATTGTAGTTCAACGGACGATAATAATTCCAGTTGTAGGCAGAGAATGCCACAGGCACACCTTTAGGAGCCTTGAAATACTCGCCACCCGATGTGGTGATATTCCATTCGCTATTTGCATCCGCACGGCGCAAACCTGTTTGCCCGTTGGTGATGCTATTGCCACTCTTGTAGATATATTGCAAGTAATTCTCCACCAACTGATAATCTTGATAGTTGTGTCGATAAGTCTGCAATGAATTGAACTCATAGTCGAAAGGCACTCCCACAGTCACTTGGATGGCAGGATTATCCTTTGTGACAACTGGCTGTTTGGTTGCGTAGTCAATAAATTGCCCACCATAGAGCAAATTGTCCCTTGTGAGCAAGGATTGTGACAACGGCTTTGATATAGCAGTCAACTGATTATAACTGACGTCAATTTTGGTCAGTTCAGGCAATTTCGAAGCAAATGGATAGAGGTCACCACTCAGTTTGTTGCCCCACAAATACACTTCTTTGAGTCGGCTGCCAGAGAAAAGCTCAGGCAACACTTTTCCAAGATTACCACTGATGGCATTGTTGGAGAGATTGAGGGTGGTGAGGTGAGCCAAAGTGAATATGTCGTTCTTCAATTCACCCTTCAGTCCTTGAGCACTCAAGTCGATGCCCTTGATGTAATCACCATCGAAAGTGACACCCTGCCATTTACCCACAGAGCGGTGGTTGTTTTCCAAATTCCAAGGATTCTTCCAGTGTGCACCATCGAGTTGCTGATAGATGAGTTTCATCACAGCAAAATCCTCGTCTGCTAACACATCTCCTGTGTAGAAGGAACGGATTTCCTTGAATTCCTTCCACACATCAGCTGCCTGATAGAGGCTGAGTGCGTCCTCAGGCACTTCGAGCACGCAGTTCTTGCGATAGCTCATATAATAGGAATTGCACTTGGGTGGCGCACCAGCATAAATCCGGAGCAACTGCAAGGAGTCGCAGCCTTGCAGGCAGGTGAAGGAGGATATTTGGGCATAGTCCTGATTGCGACCGAGATAAACGGTTTTGAGGCGTTTACAGTTCTGCAAGGCGTACGCACCTAAGTCGTCGGTGAAACTATCTGGCAGGCGGAACGACGATAGCTTGGTGTTTGCGAAAGCATAGTCGTCAATGGTTTGGAGAACCTGAGGGAGCTCTATGCGGAGGAGCCCTGAGTTGTAGAACGTAGCATGACCGATTCGGCGGAGCGAGTCAGGCAACACGATAGTGGTGAGCTTCGTACAGTTCTGGAACGTGTAGTTAGGCAGATCCCTAAGGTCGTTAGGCAACGTCACTTTCACCAAGTCAGCGCAATTGTTGAACACGTAATTGCCAAAAGTTTCGGGCACGGCAGTGAGGGTGACTTCCTGCAAGCCAGAGTCGTCGAACGCACTGTTGTTGAGCATCTTCAGTGTGGCTGGCAAAGTCATTTTGGTGATTGCCTTGCAACCGTTGAAGGCTGAGTAGTGGAGGTTCTCTATCTTCGATGGCAGTTTCTCCAACTTCAGCTTCTCGCACTGATAGAAAGCATATTGGTCAATATAGGTGATATTGTTGTTGAGGGTGATTTTTTCGAGAGCGACACATGCATTGAAGGCGTTGTCCTTCACCGTGCGTATGCCATTGTGCATCGTGATGGTGGTGAGCAACGGACAATTCTGCACGAAACGTGCGGGCACGTAGTCGATGCCAGTTGGTACATTGATAGAGGTGAGGTTTCGGCAGTCCTGGAAGACGGAAAAATCGACCGAAGTGAGGCTATTCGGAAGGGTAACCTTAGTGAAGGCTGTGTTGCTGAATGCGTTGTGCTCCAAAATAGTCAAGCTGGATTGGTTGATATTGCAGTTTGTGAGATTCTCGCAACCATTGAAAGCATCATGACGAATGGCAGTAGTGCCTGAAGCAAGCACCACCTTCGTAAGGGCAGTACAACGCATGAAGGTGCCTAGTTGCACGTCCTTGATGGCAGCAGGGAGCGTGACCTCGGTGATAGCGCGACAGTCCTCGAAAGCATAACCGCCGATGGAAGTGAGGCTGGATGGGAGCGAACTCATGGTCATCACAAAACAATCATCGAATGCAGCATATCCGATGCTCTTGAGTCCTTGATTGAACTGAACCGATGGGATGAGATTGCCGAACTCGAAAGCTCTTTCGCCAATGGAGGTGAGACTACTAGGGAACACGAGAGGAGTAGCAAGCTTAGGGGCATTATAGAAGGCATAGTTACCGATGGTCTGCAAAGCGGTAGGAATAGTGATGGAAGTCAGAGAATCGCATTCGGAAAAAGCAGATGTGCCAATGCTGGTCACACCATTTGGCAATACGAGCTTCTTCAATTGACTGCAGTCATAACACATCTCGTTTGGAATCACCTTTACTTTCGAAGGCACAGTTATTTGGGTGATGGCAGTCTGTCGGAATGCCTGTTCGCCAATCTCAGTGAGCCCAGTCGGCAGCGTCAATTCAGAAAGATGTTGACAATACTGCACAGCGTGTGCACCCATCTTCGTTGCACCAGAAGGCAGAAGCAAGGTTTTGAGAAATGGCATATTGTAGAACATCCAGTCACCGATAACATTATTCTCTGTCTCGTAGCTTCCTTGCCATGAGATTTGATTTGGAGTTCCATTATTGATTTCCCATACATGATAGCTATCTCCACCGCTCACAATCTTAGCGCCCGAGAGGTCAAGCTTATTCAAAGAGTAAAGTTCTCCGTGGATGTAATCTATATCAGTGCCGTTGATAAATCCATTCACTTTCAGACTGAGGGCATTGCTTGCACTTCCCTGTTGCTCTACAAAATATTGCACCTGTCCGCCAGCGGTGGTGGTCATGGTGAAGTCGATTTTGCTTCCTTGCTCCACGATGCGATAGTTTTTGTATTTCTCTCGGTAGGTGGGTCCGAATCCCGCAGGAACATAAAGCACTGCAATCG
>JAEEGL010537066.1_pt1 | contig 12349 bp, 6 predicted proteins | sample 9134231 | NCBI WGS metagenome assembly JAEEGL01 (sample SAMN16246548, study PRJNA631951) | gut metagenome | biome: gut microbiome; feature: rumen; material: fiber-attached | host: Bos | place: Iran: Karaj | collected 2018-10 | reverse complement strand
TTTATTCATAATGAAAATTATGAAGAAGAAAAAGGAAAAGATATAAGTTCAAATCATATTAATAATTCAATAAATTTATTAAGTCAATCTCAGAATTTAAGTATTAATCCACAATATCAAAATAATATTTTAATGAGAGATACTACTCAAATTAATAATCATAATAATAATTTATATAATAATCTAAATATTAAACAAGAAAAAAAAGGAACATTATCATTAAAAGATATTAAAGAACTTAAAAACAAATTTTCAACAAATATAATTCAAAAAAAACAAATGAATAATTATAATCTTCAAATACCAATTGAATTTATATATAATAATATTATGATAAATAATAATTATATAAATCAAAAAGAAGAAAATTCAAAATTAAATAATTTTATTAAAATTTCAAATACACCTACATTAAATTTAGATTTAACAGATAAAAGTATTGAAATGGAATTAAAATTAAATGAATTAAAAAATCTATTAAAGGAAAAAGAGGAAATGATAAAAAAATTTGAAAATCAAATGGCAGCAAAAGAACAAACAATAGTATCTCTATCCCAAAAATTAAATGAAAAAGAAGTGTATTTATTACAATTAAAAAATACAAATGACAATTATAAAAATCAAATAGAAAATTTACAGCAAGAAAAAACTGAATTAATATCAAAAATCCCAAACTCTTCAGATTTAGAAAACAAAAATTTAACATTAAAAGAATATAGAGATGCTAAATTTCTTCCAGCAAAATATGATGAAGATTTAATAATTCATATATTACAAAAAGATTTATTAGATTATCAAAATTATATACAAGAACAAATGTCAAAAAAAAAATATATAATAGAACAATTAATAGCAAATATTCAAATGTCAATTAATGAAAGAATAGAAGATATTGAAGTTAAAATTTATGGTTCTTATGCAACTGGATTAAGTCTTCCTTGGAGTGATATTGATATTATATTAATTAATAGAAATAATCTTTTAAACACTCAACCTGAAAAAATTTTACGTGAATTATGTGTTTTATTTACTGGAAAAAAATGGATTAATTCAATGAAATTTTTAGAAAATGTTCCAATTCCTTCTATTAAAATTATATCTTCTTCTGATTATGGAAGTATAAATATTGATATTACTTTTGAAAATGAAAAACATTATGGTTTAAAATGTGTATCTCTAGTTGAAAGTTATTTAAATGAATATAATGCATTAAGACCAATAATTTTGGCTTTAAAAACTATTTTAAAAAATGCTAATTTAAATAATCCTAATTTAGGAGGTTTAAGTTCATATGGTTTAATTTTAATGGTTGTTTCATATATTCAAAGTAAAAGAGATTCAAATAATTATCAAGATAATGATAAAGATATTATTGGAAAAACTTTTCATGGATTTTTAGGTCATTATGGTATATATTTTGATTTTAATAGATATGTTATATTAACTTATCCTATTAAAGATAATAATACACCTATAATTGATAATGATACTATTTTAAATTTTGATCAAAGCCATGATTTAATTATTGTTGATCCTTTAAATAATAAAAATAATGTTGCTCAAAAAACTTATCAATTTATGAATTTAAAAATGGCTTTTATGATTGCTTTTATGGTAACAAGAGAAGATTGTGAATGTGGATGTCATTATGGAAAAGCTACTTATATTCATTCATTAAATAATACTGAACATTGTATTTTGAAAAGAATGTTTAATTCTGTCAAAAGATTTAGTGATAGTAAATAAAAAAATAAAAAAAAATAAAATTGAAGAATGCATATTAATATATAGAAAAAATAAATATACAGTTATATTATTTTTATATCATAATTAAAATAATCAAAAGTATTATTTATTCATACAGAGATTAAATTCTTTAATGTTGTAGCATATTTTGGATTAGAAAAAAAACCTAATTCTGTCACACCAATTTCTTCTATTATTTTTAAATTATTCTCTTTAATATCATTTTCATCACTAATACATACAACTAAATCACATAATTCATTTACTAAAAATTGTAATGTTTCACCACTTACTCTAGTAACTTTAACATTTAAATTATTTTTTTTAACCCATTTATTAGTTAAATAAATATATTCAGTATATAAATATAATCTTTTATTATTTTGTTTAACATATTCAATATCAAAATCATTTTTTGCAATAACTGAAATTTTTTGATAAAGAAAAGAACATTTTTTCAATTCTTCTTCATTAGGAAAATTTATTTGTTCATATATTAAAGGATGATTTTCTAATATATCTTTATAACATATTACAGCATCACAATAACCATAATCAAAAAATCTAAAAACATCTTTTGGTTTAATTAAAAAAGCACAAATTTTAAAATTTTCATCTTTTAAAAATTTAGCATTAAATTTCATTGATCTTTTACCTCTTCCTTCACTTATATCTTTTTCTAAAAAAATTCCTTGTTTCTTTAAAAAATCAAATCCATCTTTTTCATCAATTTGTTTTAAACAAATACCTAATTTAAATTCAGTAGGAATAGGATTAATTTCATATTTTGGTTTTGATAAAGTAAAATGTCTTCTAGTTAATTCATTAAAAATTTCAGATACTGGAATATTACATGAAACACAATATAAAGTTAATAAATAAATTAAATCACTAATTGTTCTTATTTCATTTTCTTGTAATATATTTGGATTAGCTTGTAATTCATTTACTTCTTCTAATAATTTACATATTAACCATTTTTTATTTGTCATTAATTTAACTTGAAATTCAAGTTCATTTAATTTTTTTTCATCATCAAAAGCTTCTTTAATTATTTCTTCTAAATATTCCATTCCTCCTTTTGATGGATTTCTATAATTAAAACAACTTTTAGCATCTTTTGAACAAAAATTTCCTCCTTCTACAATATATAATAAAGATGTTCTATCACAATTAAAAGATACTTGAACTAATTTTTGTTCATTTCCACTTTCACTTCCTTTAATCCACTTTTTATTTTTTGATCTAGAATAAATTATTAATTTTCCTCCATCAAGAGTTTCTTTTATTCCACTTTTATCAGTGTATGCTAAAGATAAAGGTAAACCATCTTTTCTCATAATAAAACAAGGTACTAATATTGGAATATCTTTACTTTGAAATTTTTCTAATTTTGAATAATCCATTATATTACTATATAAATCACCTAAAGTAAATAAATTTGTCCATAAGGCAAAACCAAATTGAGGTGAGACATTCATATCTAATAAATTTTTTACTTCTTCAATTGATTTTATACCACCTGCAATTACTAATCTTGTTTTCATATCATTTTCTTCTAAAAAATTTTTTATTTTTTTAACTTTTTCCATATCTATTCCTTTACCAGTACCTTCAGTATCATGAAATGTAATAGTTAAAACATTCATATATTTTTTTTTTTGAAGTATAATATCAAATAAATTAATTTTAGTTTGTTCTGTCCTTCCTCTTAATAATAAATTATAATCATTATCAATATCTAAAGCAATAATTAATCTATTATTTGGAATTTCTTCTATTAAATTACTATTAATTACACTTGTTGATATTACAACTCTTTTTGCATTTTGATTTAAATATTCTAATGCTATTTCTTTTGTTCTAACACCACCTGCAATATAACAATGATATTTATTACTTATTTTTTTAATTAATTCTCTATTATTTCCATTTCCTTTTGCTGCATCAATATCAACAATTTGAAAATCATTATTTATACTTAATTCTTCTGCTCTTTGGAAAGGATCACCATTATCTGTTACTACATTTCCTTTATTTACTAAAACTGCTCTTCCTTTACTTATATCTATAGTTGGAATTAATTGAAGTTTTGAAAAGGTATTACCAAATTGCTCTATTTTAATGTTATTTAATGAGTCTACCATTTTTTTATTTTTAATATTTTCTTTTAATATATTTTATTTTTAATAATTTTTTTTCAATAAAATTTAAAAATATTTAAAATGAAAAAAAAAATGTTTAATATAAATTTAATCAAAAAACATATTAAAAATTGTTCAGGACCTTTAACTGAAAGAGATTTTAGAAAAAGTGTATTAAATAATGATAGTGTAGATGATTTTATCCTTAGTAAAACATTACCAAAACTATTTAGTTATCATAAAAACAATGATTTCAAAAAAAATCATTCTAATTCATTTATATCTACAATTTCAAATAGCAAAATAAAAGAAGAAATGATTAATTTAAGGGATGAAATTAATAAAAACAATTTTAAATTAAAAGTATTAAAAATGGCTTATTCTAAATTAACAAAAGAGAATAATTCAATAATGAAATTATTAGATGATATAATTTCTAGAAGTAAAACTAATGTAAAACTTATCAAATTAAATAGAAGTAAAAGTCAAAATTCTGAAATTAAAATGACAAATAGTACATATAAACAATTAAAAAGAATTGATCATTTATCAATTTTAAGAAATAAAATTATAAAAATAAAAACTAGAATAAATTCAATTAATTCAGAAAAAAAAGATTTAGAAAAACAATCTAAAATAATTAAATTAAAAGAAAAAAGTAATGACTTATTAGAAATAATAAATCAATATGAAAATTTGAAATTAAAAAATGATAATTTGTTAAAGAAAATAAAATTAGCAGAATCTGAAAACAAAAATGAAAATAAAAGTTTAGATTATTCAAGAAGTATAAACAAATTATATAATAATGAAAATAAAAATTTAGAAAATACATTGAATTTACTTAATCAAGAAAAAATGATAAATAAGAAAAATATTGAAATAAAAAATATAAATGAAAATAAATTAAAATATCAATATAATACAATTAATAATTTATTAAAAGAATTAACTTATGAATCAAATATTCATAAAAATAATATAAATGGAATCTCTGAACTCAAAAAAAATAAAGAGAATTCAAAAAAAATAATAGAAGATAATAAAACAATTATAAATAAATTAAACGAAGAAAATAAAAAGTTGAAAGACTCTTTTGAACAATTAAATCTAAATCTTCAAGAATTGAAAAATAAATTACATGAAAAAAAAAATATATATATAAAACAAGAAAGTTTATTTAATAAAGAAAATGAAGAAATAAAAAATCAAATTATCTTTTTGAAAGAAAGTATTTATGAAGAAAATATGCAATTAGAATATAATTTATCTTTATTACAAAAAGAGAAAGAAAAAAATAACAAAGAGGTAATAAATATAGAATCAAAAAATGAATTAAAAAAAAAATTATATTCTTCAAATAATTTAATCCAAAAAAATAATAATGAAATAAAACAAGATGACAAAACAAAAAACAAATTATCTTCTACATATATTGATTTAAACAAAAAATAAAAAATAAATTTTTTCATAATTAAATTTATTGTTTTAATTATTTATTAATTTTTACTCATTTAAAAAATGAATGAAATATTAATTGATGATAGTTTAAATTCATCAATTAATCAACAAAATCAATTTGAAATATCAAATGAAAATTTAGATTTAGTTGAAGAAACAACAGAAAATAAAAAAAATTGTTGTTGTTGTAAATTATGTTATTATTTATTTTGTTGTTGTTGTTTTAAATGTTGCGAATCAGAAGAAAATTCACAACAAAATTTATTTATTTCAAAATGGAAAAATTATGTTAAACATAATCATGAAAAAGAAGATACAGATTTACCATTTTTAATATTAACAAATTTATATACAAAAAATTTTCACAATGCAATAGAACAATTACATTCAATAAGAATTAATCCAAATTACTTAATTAAATTTAGAACTGATTTAGAATTTTATATTCCTCAATTATGTACTTTTTTATTATTTTGTGGAGAAAAAGATTTAGATGAATTTTTCTTATTTTTATGTAGAGCATGTGAACTTAATTTATATTTTTCACATAGAGTTCATTGGTTTTTATCTGCAATGATTAATGATACTAATGAAAAAAACAATGAAATTGAAAATTGTTTATTAATGTTAAATAGTTTATTTAAAAGTGAATATTCACAAGAAAAAACAATATTAAAATATTTTTATATTCATAAAGGCGATGAATATATTAAATTAATTACCCAAAACAATTTACATTTTTTATATATTAATTCTATTTTGGAAAATGATTTTGAAAAAATAGATCAAAGTGAATTAAAAATAGAGCAAAAAAATTATTATTCAAAATTTCAAAAATCTAGAATGATAATAAAAAAATATTCTGATATAGAATTGAGAAAAGAATTAAATAAAAACAACAATTTAGAATTAAATAATGAAGAAGAAGAAATTATAAAATATAAATTTAATCCAAATGATTTTTATATTGATATATCAAATTTTAAATTATTAAATAGAGATTTTAATATTGAAGAATATGACAATGAAGAAGAGGATAATAATTATGAAAGTATAAATAGAACACACGATTTAAATTTTATTTCTTATTATTCAAGTATAAATTTCATAAATCATTTATGTGATTTAAGTAATCAATTATCAAAATATTCAGAAGATCAACAAATAAATTTTTTATATGAAGAAATCAATAAAATAAATCAAAAATTACCATGTAATGTTTATTTACCATTTATGTCAAATAAATGTAGACATTATTTTATTCTTCATATTCCATTAGATGGAATCAAAATATTTAGAACTAAAACAAGAACTCCAATAATGTTAACTTTTGAAATATGTTTATTAAAAGATATTGTTGAATCTGCTATAAATAATGGTGAAATAATTGATAATTCTAAAAACAATAGAGCACAAACTTTAAATAGCATTTCTTCAAATAATAATCTTAATGAAAATGAAGATGAAAAAGATGATGAAATTTTGTTATGTAAACCTTTAAAAGTTGCTAAAAATATTCCAATTAAAAAAAACAAAAATTCAAGTTTACTTTATGAAGATAATAAAGAAATTATAGATGAAAATAGTGAAGATAAAAAATTTAATATGATTAGAGAAAGACTTAAAATATTTAATTTAAATAAAAAAGGTATTTATTTAAGAAAAAAAAATGCTAATACATTGTTTGAAAGTGTAAAACCAAATATTTTAAATTTACAATCTGATGAAAATAATATAGAAAAAAAAATAAATGATTTAGAGATTACTACTACAGTTGAGAAAAATGACAATACAATAATTTCAAATCAAATTCATAATGATATAACAATAAATGATGAAAATTATAATAAAAATATTAAAAATAATAATCAAATATCACATAGAGAAGAAATAAAAAAATCTTTTGGAGAAACATTCAAAAATAAAAAAAAAAGTATAAAACAAAGAAGTCTTTTTGGTAAAATAAAATCTCATACCATTTTTACATGTATAATAAAAACAAATGAAGATTTAAGACAAGAACAATTTGCAACACAATTAATAAATGAATTTAATCAAATATTCCAAATAACAAATTCCCATTGTTGGTTAAATACATATGAAATAATAAGTACAGGACATAATTCAGGTTTAGTAGAAATGGTAAATGACTCATTAAGTATAGATCAATTAAAGCAAAAATTAAATGGTATATCATTAAATAATTTTTATACAACATATTTTACTGGAAAACAATATGAAACTGCAATAGAAAATTTATGTCAATCACTAGCAGGATATTCTTTAGTATGTTATTTTTTACAAATAAAAGATAGACATAATGGAAACATATTAATAGATATAAATGGACATATTATTCATATTGACTTTGGATTTTTATTATCAAATGCTCCTGGTAAAGGACTTAAATTTGAAAATGCACCTTTTAAATTAACTAATGATTTTGTTGAATGTTTAGGTGGAATTGATGGAGTATATTTTAGAAGATTTGTTAATTATTTAAATGAAGGTTTTTATAATATACATATTCATAGACAAAAAATTATTATTTTAGTTGAAATGATGTGGTGTGGACATGGTACTGGATTATCTTGTTTTGAGAATAAACAACAAACTATTGATGATCTTAAAGAAAGATTATGTCCTAGTAATTTTAATAAAGATTCTTATGGGAATATTGATAAGAAAGATTGTTTTAATTTTGTTAATTCTTTAATTAGTCAAAGTGTTGATAATTGGAGAACTAAATGTTATGATTGGTTTCAATATAAAGTACAAGGTATTTTTTATTAATTATTATAATTAATAAATAAAAATTATATTAATGTTTCACTTACTTCTTCGCTTAATTCTTTTGCATATAATAATTTCTTTCTATTTTTTAATATTTTCATTAAATAAAACAATAGAATAATTATTATAATTGCTAGAATTATATAAATTATAATAAAAAATATTGAATTTGAATTATTTTATTTTGAATAATAACCAAATAATTTTCGATTTAAATCATACATTAATTGATATTTTTTTAAAAATATTCTTCCTAAAACCCAATCATTTTTATCTTCTTTTGGAAAAACAATTAAAAAATAAATTTGATTGTTTTTTTCAATAAATAAATCTTCATATGTTAAATTAAAAAATATATTCATTTCCCGATTATAAAAATTTAAACTAGGAAAATCTTTAATATTGATATTTTTATTACATATATAATAATAAGTATTATTAATATTTTTAGCAACATTTTCAAAGCATATTTTTTTATCAATAAGTTCTTTAAAATAAAGAGTATATATTTTTGTTTTATATAAATTTGTTCCAATTAAACATCCTACTTCAATATCTAATAAACCATATATTGATTCCCCAATAATTTCATTATTTATATAAACTTTAGAAAATAGCATTTCCCAATTTTGACGATACATATTTTTACCAGCCCTTGAAGTTTTAAAATAATTTTGATCAAATTCACTTGATGCATAATCATGAGGATATTCTCCAATTATTAATTGTCCATTATTAATATTTTTTAAATCAACTGTGAAAATATAATAGTCAATTAAATTATTATATTTTAAATGAAATATAAAATTTGAATCCTCATAACTTGGATTGGGACAAATTTTTAATCCCATTACATTTGTATATGCAAAATTAGAAATATTATTAGCAAGAATAAATGCAAAATTTTCTGCTTTTAAATTATTATTTTTTTTTGTTGAAAAGTAAAATGTCTCATTTGAAAGAACACCATTATTTATATCACTTTGAAAAAAACCTCTTGATTTTCTAGTTGTAAAATATGAAGAAGATTTTTCCTCGTTATAATTATGATTTAATATATTTCTACCTGATATATAAAAATATTCAGAATTAAATTTAATATGAATAGGAATATTTTGAAAAGGAGTACCAATTCTAATATTTGTATATACTTCAGTTTGAATTAAATTTTCTATAAAATTTAATTCATTATTTTCTTTGAAAAGAATTGGAAAATAAATATAAGATTTAAATTTATGGAAAACACTGAGAAAAAATAAAATAAAAAATGAATTCATTTCAAAATAAAATGTAATAAATATATTATTAATAAAAATTGATAATAAATAAATATTTTTCAAAAATCAAATTTTAAAAATTAATGGAATAAAATAATTTATTTAACTAATACAATTTAAATTCTTTAATAATAATAATTATATCCATTACTTTTATATAAAAATTTGTCATCTTTACGATTTTTATTAGATTCACTATTTTTATCAATATAATAATAATATCCTCTATTATTATTAAATTTATCATTTTCATTAAAACTAATTTTTGAATTATCAATTTTATTATAAGTTTCTTGAAAATCAGGTTTAAAATCAGAATAAACCCAAATATCATTATCTTCTTGTATAGGATTTTTAATTAAATAATTTTTAAATAAAAATCTAAATAAAATATTATTTGGTATATGATAAGCCATTAAATTAGGTTTTATATTATATAATTCTATAATTTTATCAAAAATTTCTTTTCCATGACTTTGTTTTTGCATTGTTGAATAAACATAAAAATCCTTAATTGTAAGTAATCTTTTAATAAAAGATTTATTATTATAATTTTTATCTCTTATTATAATATTTTCAAATCCGAATCTTATAAATCCAATAATCCATTTTTGTTTAATTTTTAAAATTATAAAATCTTCATTTTCATTTGTAAAAAAATTTTTAGAAGAAGTTACAACAAAATTTAATTTTCTTGCATTACTTGAATAATTTCCAATAGTATCAATAATATTATCAACATAATAATGTATATTTTGAGGAATATATTGTTTTGAATTTGAATTAATTAAAGAGTAACCTAATTTATCACATCTAAATAGTTTTTCACAATCTACTTGAAATTCCATTAATTATTATTATTTATAATTTTAATTTGAAAAAATGGAAAATTGTTTTCGTTGTAAAGAAAATTATCCAAATTCTATAACTTTATCATGTAATCATAAATTATGTGCAAGATGTTTATTACGTCAAATATTAAAAAAATATTTATTGGAAATTCCAGATAAAGATTCAATTATTTTTAATTGTAAATGTAAAAAAGGAAATATAGATTTAAGTTTAATAAAAATTGGTGAAATTGTTAATACAAATTTAGAAGAAGCAAATATTCAATGTGAAAAACATAACATAGATGTAATAAAATTTTGTAAAGAATGTAAAAAAAATATGTGTGAAAAATGTTTTGAAGGACATGAACAATTATTTTCAGATCATCATATAGTAGATGTAACTGATTCAAATGGAAAAAATTTTGTAAATACAATATGTAATACTCATAATAAAGAATATTCATATTATTGTAAAACTTGTAAAATTTCTTTATGTAATGCATGTGTTCATGATAAAGATATTATTTCAATTCATAAAGATCATGAAATTGAATCTTATAAATCTATTTTAAGTACAATTAATGAAAATTCTAATAGATTACAATTTAATTCTTTTGAAAGTTTTAATGAATATATGAATAAAATGGAAAAAGAATTTGATAATAATTATAATGATAATTTTAATAAGACTACAAAAAGTTTGGAAAATATTATAAATACATTGACAAAAACTTTAGATGATTATAAAGTAAAAATGGAAATTAAATTTGCAAAAAAAGATTTAGTAATGACTATAATAAAAAAAATATATCAAGTATATTATGAAGATATAAAAAAGGTAAAAAATGGTGATAGAAATATTTCAACTTTAAAATTTTTATCAAAAGATTATTCTGAATTTTCAGATATTAGTTTTAGATCTGATTTAGATTTAATAATAAATAAATTAGAAAAAATAAGAAATGTTTTAGACAAAGAAGACATAGGTAATGCAATAAGAGTAGCATATGCATATTTTTCAAAAAGAGAATTAAAATTAACAACAAAAATAAAAGATACTTTTAAAGATCAAGTAACAGATATAATAGAATTAAAAGATGGAAGAATAGTAGTATCTTGTGATGATAATTTAATAAGATTTTTTGATAAAAGAGGGAAAAATGTATATAATTTAAAAGGACATTTAGGAGGAGTAAGATCTTTATGTCAACTTAAAGATGGAAAACTTGCATCAGGAAGTACAGATAAAACAATAAGAATATGGGATTTAAAACAAAATAAAACAATTGAAATATTAAAAGAACATAGTAATGCAGTTATTTCATTAAATCTTTTATTAGGTGATAAATTAGCATCTTGTTCTTTAAGAGAAATTATTATTTATAATGAAAAATTAAAAGCTCAATATATATTAAAAGATCATTCAAATTGGGTTAGAAATATTATTCCAATAGATAAATCTAGATCTTGTTCTTGTTCTGATGATGAAACAATAAAAATTTATGATAAACATTTTAGAGTTTTAAATTCTTTTAAAGATCATGAAATGGCAGTTTTATCTGTTTGTTTATTAAGAGATGGAAGACTTGTTACTGGGGATAGAAGTGGTAAAATGATTGTTTGGAATAAAAATTTAACTTATACTAAAGAATTAAAACAACATTCTGCTGGAATTTTATCAATTAAACAATTAAAAGATGGTAGAATTTGCTCAAGTTCTGCTGATAAAACTGTTAAAATTTGGGATATTGATTTTAGATGTTTGTATGTTTTTAAAGAGCATACTGGATATGTGAATTGTTTATGTATACTTAAAGATGGAGGATTAGCTTCAGGTGGTGCTGATGGAGTAGTAAATATTTGGACTTAATATAAATATGAAAAATTATAGTAATAATATAAATTAAAAATAATAAATTTATAAAATAAAGTATAATAAATAATATAAAATATATTTTTAAAAATTTAGTAAGTTTTTAAAAAAAAATTAAGAAAAATTTAAGATATTAATATTAAGAATTAATAATAAGAAAAATTTAATATTAAAAAATAGATAAATATATATTGGGGATTGGGGACTGGGGATTGGAGAGTG
>JAEEGL014306551.1_pt1 | contig 12350 bp, 11 predicted proteins | sample 9134231 | NCBI WGS metagenome assembly JAEEGL01 (sample SAMN16246548, study PRJNA631951) | gut metagenome | biome: gut microbiome; feature: rumen; material: fiber-attached | host: Bos | place: Iran: Karaj | collected 2018-10 | reverse complement strand
TGCTACCGTTAATTTCACTTGTCACTTGTGTGGTCCAGTTGGCCCAGTCATAAGTGTCTAATTCAAATTTCATCTTGAATTTGTTTTCGATCTCTTCAAGATAACGGTCTCCACCTTTATAGGCATCAAAATACAAGTTTTTGATAGAAACGATAAGTTTTCCGTCTTTTGTATATTTGTCCTTTTTGTTATTTGGACAGGCAGTTAATGAAAGCATGCCTAACGCCATTGTGCTTGCGGCTAATAATAAGAATGATTTTTTGTGCATAGTTAATACCTCCTTAACCTTTAATAGCACCGACAACAATACCTTTAACAAAGTACCTTTGAAGGAATGGATAGAAACACATCATTGGTAAGATTGTGAAGAAGATTGCTGCCATCTTCAAACTTTCATCGTTAATTTGATTTGGATGTGGGTTTGGAATCATTGTTGATTTGGTAACAATGATGTCCTGTAAGACTTGTTGTAAAGTCCTAATGTTACGTGAATGGTTGAAAATCATACCGTTATACCAAGAGTTCCAGTTACCAACAGCGAAGAATAAACCGACTGTCGCTAACATTGGAAGAGATAATGGCAGGAAGATTTTCACGAAGATTTGTACGTCGTTTGCGCCATCCACTTTTGCGCTTTCTTCAAGTTCCTTTGGTAAGGATGCGAAGTAGTTACGCATTAATAACATGTTGAATGTATCAATCGCACCAGGAATGATCATGACCGCAATAGTGTCTAACATACCTAGTGATTTGATTAAGATGTAATAAGGAATTAATCCACCACCGAAGAACATTGTGACTAAGATCATGTTCATCACGAAGTTCTTACCGAACCAGTTATTTCTACTCATCGCATAGCCGGTAATGACGGTGAAGAATAATTGATATGCGGTACCACCGACAAGAAGAATCATCGTGATACCAAAGCCGTTCCAAATGTCTTTATTAGTGAAGACGTTTTGATAGGCTTCAAAAGTAATTTTAGGTGTATAAAGCAACACCGGATTGTTCGCGTAAATTTCTGTCGGAGTGATAGAAACAATAAATAAGTAATAGAATGGGAAGATAATCGCTAAAGCGTAAATTAATAAGATAACGAAGATAACGATATCTAATGGGCCAATCCTTGTGGATGGACCTGGTTTATCTTTACTCGCTAAAGGGAGTCTACTAATGCCAACTTTTCTCATTAGATGATGCCCCTTTCTCCACAAGCCTTAGCAATTCTATCAGTAGTAATAACTAAGACGAAACCAACGAGGGATTTGAATAAACCAACCGCGGTTGATTGACCCTCTGTGAGGCTTCGTGTCTGGAATGTATATTGATAAATTAATGTATCGATAATTTGTACGGAGTCTAAGACTAAGCCATTGTGTAATGAGCTTGTCATATTGAAGATTTGGTCGAAACCTGCGGAAAGGACACCACCAACGGACATAATCAATAATAAGATCGCTGTTGGTTTAATACCTGGAAGAGTAATGTGCCAAATCTTTTGCAAACGAGAAGCACCATCGATATCAGCGGCTTCGTATAAGTCTGGAGAAATACCCGCCATTGTGGCGATATAAATAATGGATGCCCAGCCAGCTTCTTTCCAAATATCACTGGAGAATATTAGTCCTAAGAAGAACTTACCTTCTGAGAAGAGATGGATACCATCCCCACCAGCCTGTTCAATCATTTTGTTAATTGCACCACTTTCATTAAATAGGAGCATGAATAAGGATGCGACAACAACCCATGATAAGAAGTGTGGGAAGGTAACGATGATTTGAACACCCTTCTTGAAAAGTCTCATTCTAATTTCATTGATGAGTAAAGCCACTGTAACAGCGCTTACAAAGGAGATAACGACTTTAATCGAGCCAATTATCAAGGTGTTTCTAAACGCGGTCCAGAAGCTCGGAAAATTGAAAATAAAGACAAAGTTATCAAATCCAATCCATCTTTGGAAAATGGAATTCATTAAACCGAGTCTTGGAGAGTATTTTGTAAAGGCGAGAAGAACGCCATACATTGGAACATAGTTAAATAAAGCATAATAGATTATCGCTGGGATAATCATGATAAGCAAAAATCTCGCGGAGATAATTCTCTTCTTCAGCGAGTATTTAAAGCTTTGCTTGTCTTTAATAAGAATCTTTTCCATATTTATCTGCTGTTCTTTTTCACATATTCCACTACACGATCAACTGTGGTAAATGCTAATCCGATATATGTATCAGCGGCGCCATAGTATAAGGCGATTCTACCTGTTTCAGCATCGACTAATGTGCATGTTGGAAAGATAACATTAGAAACGAATCCATTGGTTTCGTATTCTAATTCAGGTGTTAAGAGGAAGTTCTTACATCTGTATTTTACCTTACTAACATCGTCATGGTCTAATATTAACGCGCCTAATGAGTACACATATCCGTTACATGTGCGATTGACACCATGGATAAAGACTAACCAGCCATCATCTAATTCAATTGGGACTGGACCGGCACCAATCTTAAGTGCACACCACCATTCATAACCTTTTGTGGCCACAACTCTATGTTTGCCCCAATAAGTTAAATCTTTGCTTTCTGATAAGAAGATATCGCCAAAGGCGGTATGACCAGAGTCACTTGGTCTAGAAAGCATGTAGTAGTTATCATTAATTTTTCTTGGGAATAAGACACCATTTCTGTTGTATGGAAGGAATGGATTATCAAATTTCTTAAATGTTTTGAAATCTTTAGTTTCCGCGATGGAAATGGTTGGACCATTGAGTTCATCACACCAAACGACATAGTATTTATCTTCAAATGGGATGACTCTTGGGTCATATTGATAAAGTGTTTCTTTAACTGGATTACCATTTTGATCCACGAATTGAATTCTATTTTCTTCGAGTTCAAAGTGGATGCCATCTTTGGAATGACCTAAGTATAAATGAGGAATATCGTCGAGATTATCGCCACGGAAAACGCCAATGAATTCTCCATTAAATGGAACTAATGCACTGTTAAAAGCACGAGCCACTTCTTTAGAAGGATGTCTTTTAACGATAGGATTACCAGAGTAACGCCAAACAGGTCCTTCAAAACCTTTTGGGCATTCTTCCCATGGCAAGTTCTTAATTGCTTTTCCGTTGATAATCTTACTCATACTATTTGACCTCTAAATTTTCTTAATACTGTTGCGTTCGACAAAGTCGCAACGAATTGTGATTTCCGCATATTGTGGTTTATCATCTTGTAATAATCTGATGATATATTGACCAATCTCATCACCGATTTCTTCTCTAGGAACATTGAATGTCGATAAGGATGGATATGCATCTTTTCCTAAACCGACATTATCAAATCCCACAACGGAGTAATCTTCTGGAATGGATTTTCCGAGTTTCTTGATTGTCTTATATGCGTTAAGTGCGATGATGTCGTTAGCGCATACTAATGCGGTAATATCTTTATGTTCTTGAAGCATTGCTTCTAACATTTCATTATTGGCGTATTGAAGTTCTGTGTTATCAAAGATAACATCATAGCCCACAACACCTTTATTTGCGTTGGCTCTAATACAGCCTCTAAATCCATCATGTCTTTCTCTGAAACTCATCGCGTGCATATCAGAACCATAGAAGCATAGATGTTTATGCCCACAGTCGATAAGCTTTTGTGTAGCTTCATACATTGACATGTAATTGGAATATTTAATTTGTGTCACATCTGTGTAATGCATGAACTTTGGATCAACTTCAATAATTGGTTTCTTGAATTTGACGAGTTCTTTAAATATTGCATCTGGGTTTTTGTGTAACACGACGAAAGCGATACAGGCGTTATCTTTCAAAGCACGCACACTATCGAGATCGATGTTCTTACTTTCAAAAACGAAGTATTCAATCTTAATGGAAGAACGGTTGAGTGTGGCGTACATATTCTTAAGAATTGGTTGCCAATAATCTTCTTTCATCAAGATTGATGAAGAAACGATGATAACGACAGATGGTTTCTTTGGAGACTTAGTGCGTAATTTTGTGAAATCATAACCGAGTTCAACGGCCTTTTGCATGATTAAATTACGAGTCTCATCGCCTACGTTATACTTACCCGCTAAAGCGCGTGAAACTAATCCTTTAGTAACACCACACGCGTTAGCAATATCAATTAATCTTACTTGTTTTGCCATTTATTTCCCCTAATTATGCGGCTTGATTGTAGAATGGTGAAATTGTGTTATAAACACAAATATCATCAACGTAGAAGTATTGTCCGTCACCACTTGAGGAACCGCTGTTCTTCATTGGTAAGATGGCAAAGCCATAGTAGTTTCTAGAAGCCTTTAATTCGACTCTAACTTCAACCCAACCATGGTTTTCATCTTGAGCAACGTCAACTTCAATTTCATCCATACTGCTTTGTGTGGATGGAGTAACTTGGTTGATATAGAAAGCCTTTAATTTAATCTTATTTGTACGTGTGCTATTTGCTCTGACCCACATAGAAAGATAAGAGCATTTCGCATAAGCGGATCCACCTTCTTGAGATAAACCATATGTTAAGAATCTCATTTGGTTGGAGGAGTTATATTTTAATCTCATGGATTTTGCACCAGTATGTGCAACAGTTGTGGATAAGTCTAAGTAGTCGCTTGAACCCATCATGGACCAGCCATCACCACCGATTGCGGAACCTGAACCACCAGAATAGTAGTCACTGTAGAATTCTTTTCTTAATCCGCTGAATGCGCTTGGATTTGTATGGGATTGATCTAAACCGACACCTGTGGCATCGAAGTTTTCGAAATCAAATAATGTTTGGCATCTGTCACATTGCATACCTTGAATGTAAGGAGCGGCTGTACCGGAAACTGATTCTAAGGAGAATGTCTTACCAGCATCTGTTGATTTGATGTTAGCAACAAAGTCCAAACCTGCTGCAACAGAGGTAATGGTCATAGATTGTGTTGGGCCATCGAGTTCACATGTGACTGGGATTGTCACTAAGTTATTGCTTTGTCTGAATTCAACTTTGGATTGACCATTTGCACTATATGTAAAGACACCAGCGTTAATTTGGTTGGATTTAAATGCATATTGACCATCGGTCACTTCGAATTTTTGATCGATGACTGTAGATGTTGGTGTGACACCTAATCTAATATCATCAAAATAAACTGCATCTGTTGGACCACCATCTTGATATTCACCAAAGGCCTTAATGGAATAAGAACCAAAGAATGGGAAGAAATCACCGATGGATTGGATGTTATAACCGAATGTCGCTAATAAAGTTTGAACTTGTGAGAATGGATATGTTTGACCATTGTAGTTCACTGTCCAGTTAGCATCATCAGTACTGACTGTATATTCACACCAACTTTGTGGAGCAGGTTGAACCATGTATGTCGCGTAAACATTCTTTAAATTAATATTGCCGACTAAAACATCGTCAGTAATATCGAATGATAAGGCGAATCTTGTCGCAGGACCACCTTTAACAAAGAAGTGGACAGATTCAATACGGCCTTCGCAGTTTAAGCTGTTTGTCCATTTGAACCATGCGCCATGATGCCAGATATTGGCTTTGACACATTTACCTGTGGAGAATGGATTGTTTTCTTCTAAAACGATTGTTGCTTGAGTATCAATCCAGCCTTGGTTGTTGTCATATTTCTTAACAACGTATTTTTCTTGCAAATCTGTATTAGATTCTTCTTCACCATCTTCAAGCAAGATGCCTTCTGCTTGAGCTTGTTGAACAAGAATTGCTTTTTTATTTAAGACACCAGTTTTTTCAACATAGTATTTGTTTGTGGCTTCATCATAACCAGGTAAAGCACGAATTGTATAAATGCCTGCTTGGCTGGCATTGATTGAATTACCAACTACTTGAACTGGTTCACCTTCATCAATTGTGTATTCAAGACCGGCACCAACATAGCTGGACCAGGTGATAACACCATTGCTGACGGATAAGTTTCCGAGTGTTGCGTATAGTGTGCTATAAGAGAATTCGGCAGCATCACTATTGTTTGCTTTATTAGAAGCATTGGCGACAACCTTAAGATCGTATTCACCGGCTTCTAATTCAAAGTCATAACTTGTTGTTTTGACGGTTTGAGCGGCTTCATCATTAACACTAATTGAGTAAGACACTGCACCTTCAACAGCATTCCAAGTTACACCAGTTTTTTCGGCATTAAGCGCGATTGTGGGTGTGGAGAGTTTTGCATTATTCCCAGTTTTATCTGGACAGCCAACGCAGCCTAAAAGGAGCAAAAAGCTGACAGGGAATAAGTAGAGTTTACTTTTTTCCATATAAAATACCTCAACTACATAATTACATTATCAAGGAAAATACCTAATTAAAAAATAGTAAACATGTCCGTTTTGAAGTAAACATTATGATTTGTTTATTAAAATTAGGTCAATTTGTTTACTGAAATAAAAAATGGATGTACCTGCTTAGTACACCCAATTTTCTTAATTATGAGATTTTTAAATACTATTCAAGCAACCATTTGAGGTTGTCGTAATTGCCATATGTTTTCTCCCAGCAGTTATGATCACATTCTGGGTAAATGGTTAAAGTCACATCAGCACAGGCTTCTTTTAGGCGCGCATACATACGACGTGATTCTTCGGGGAACACAGCAACATCTTGTTCACCATGAAAGATTCTAAATTTGATGTTCTTAAGCGCGCCACTATTCCAGTACATGCCACCGCCACAACAGACAATCGCTTTATTGAATAATTCTGGCAAACACATCATGACTTGATAGATACCATATCCACCCATAGAAATACCAGATCCATTGAACCTAGATTTATCGACATCTTCACGATTATAAACTTGTTTTACAAGTTCAAGTAAATCTGAAAACATGTCATACCATGTATCTTTATGACATTGTGGGAATACGCAGATACCTTCGCTTAACGCGGAGTCACCTTTTTCTAAAATATCTAAAATACAAGAGTCTTTAAAATTCTCGAAGTTTACTCCTCTAGAACCCGCACCATGAAGATGGAACATAACAGGATATTCATGTCCTTCTTTATAGTCTTTTGGATAATAGACAAGGTATTTTATACCTTTATATTCTAACTTTTCTACTTTTGCCATAAGTTATAACCTCTATTGTTTTCTAAAGCTTGTTTGGCGATTTCCACTAGTTCTTTAACCACTTCTTTGCTAACTCCAGGAGTAACATCATCATAACTATGTCCTGATGGAACAAAACTAGAAATATCTAAGTCAGTTCTGCCTGTTAAGAAGAATACCCATAAGATACCAGTTAAAGTTCTTCCCATCTCATTGAGATGATATCCATCTCTATCTAAGACATCGCCATATTTTTCTCTTGCTAATCTAATAGCTTCACCACTTGGGATGATATATGGAATACCGGACTGTTTGCTAACTTGTTTATAAGCCTCTCTGATATCATCATCCATACCTTTTTGATTCATTGGATTTGAACCATATCTATCGTGAGAGAAACTCTTAGAATAAGACCATGTTTTATGTAATAAGTATGTTGCGTCACTATACTTTCTAATTCCTTCCATTAACAAAGTTAATTCTGGAAAGAAAGTTGCCGCATCAACGGAATCACCACTTCTTTGTTGGAAGGTAATATAATCGTATTTTTTATAATTTAATCCTTCAAAAATATCACACCACATAAGTGGGTTTCTATTTCCATTAACATAGAACTCATATGCTTTATCTTTACTTAAGAAATTCTTCCAATGTAAATCAATCGGACAACCTCCGATATATAAGACATGGATATTAATATCTAAACCTGCGGCCTCAGCGATTTGATGCACGTAGGTAGAAGCATCCACGGCAAATGAGTTACCAACACATAATATATTCATATTATTTTAATAATTCCTTAATCTCAGAAATGAGTTCTTTATAGGTTCTATCATTGTAGTCAAAGTCTTGACCACAGATAGAGATGTAAATCTTTAGTTTAGGTTCGGTGCCGGATGGACGGACAACGATAGATGAACCATTATCTAAGAACATCTTTAAGACATTGGATTTTGGCAAACCATTAATGCCTTTAGAATAATCTAGCATTTCATTAACTTTGTATTTTCCAATGCTCTTCACAGAGTTTCTAAAGTTCTCCATTAAGTCATTCATTTTCTTGAATCCAGTGGATCCTTCAAATTCAAATGAATCTAAGTAATTGGAGAAATATCCATATTCTTTATAAAGTTCACTAAGTTTACTAACGAGTGAGATACCTTGGTGTTTATAGAAAGCAAACATTTCCGCGATTAAGAATGTGCCATCAACTGCATCTTTATCTCTTACATATCCACCACTAAGGTAGCCATAACTTTCTTCAAAACCAAAGATGTATCTATCTTCTTCACCTTTGGCTTCTAATAAACCAATTTGTTCACCGATAAATTTAAATCCTGTAAGGACTTCAATGATTTGAACACCATATTTATCAGCGACTTTCTTCACCATATCTGTGGTAACAATGGTCTTTACCGCAATTGGATTCTTTGGCATTCTTCCGTGTTTAATTCTTTGACTACAAATGTAATCGAATAATAAGACACCTGTTTGGTTACCAGTTAACAAACGATAGTCATCACCATCTTTAACAGCGATACCCACTCTATCAGCATCAGGATCAGTGGCGATTAATAAATCAGCGTTATTCTTTTTTGCATAATCAATACCGACTTGCATCGCTTCTTTGATTTCTGGGTTTGGATATGGACAGGTTGTGAAATTACCATCTGGTTCTTCTTGTTCTTTAACAACGATAATGTTGTCAAAACCAGATTCCTTAAGGATTCTGGTAACTGGTTTTAAACCTGTACCATGCAATGGGGAATAAATAATCTTTACGGATTTATCAACTGGTTCATCTTTGAGTAATGTTTCTTTCTTAACTCTATTGATAAACTTTGTATATAACTCATCTTTGATGATTTCGATTTTCTTTGATTTTAATAAAGCGTTGTAATCACCATGCTTAACATCATTAAAGACATCTAACACATTGATTTCTTCTAAGATATCTTTTGCTGCTTGTGTGGTGATTTGGCAGCCATCACTACCATATACTTTGTAGCCGTTATATTTGCTTGGATTATGGCTTGCTGTAACCATGATACCGGCGGAGCATTTTAATTCTCTAACCGCATAAGATAAGCATGGTGTTGGCATGAGTTCTTTATAGATATGAACTTTAATGCCATTCGCTGCAAAAACTTCACTAGCAATATGGGCGAATAATGTTGATTTGATTCGAGAATCAAAACTAACTGCGATACTAGGATTTTTTGGATATCTCTTTAAGACATAGTTTGCCAAGCCTTGGGACGCTTTTCTGACCATATAGATATTCATTCTATTTGTTCCTGCTCCGATAACTCCTCTTAGTCCACCAGTGCCGAACTCTAAGTTACGATAAAAAGCATCTTCAATACGCTTCTCATCACCAGACATATCTAATAATTCTTTAATTAGATCAGGATCTTCCTTCGCGTTATTTAACCATCTTTCGTATTCTTTCTTGATATCCATACAAATATCCTCCAAAACAACGATATTCTATACCAGTGATTTTTGCTTTTTTACTAAATTAATATGAGTTTTTTAATCTTATTTTCGGGAAGAAATATTATAAAAAATTTCTTCTTCCTTAATGTTTACTATAATCGCTGGGCATTCCCCACCGATTTGCACATCATAAAGGATTTGATTATACTTACCGTATTTGACTGCGTAGATTAATCCGGGACACATATCTCCACGGTATTTAAAATTGATTCGTTCACCAATATTGAACTTGTTACCTATGACTTTAGGTTGTTTGTTTTTCTTTCTAAAAAAGCACATATTTAAAATCCTAAATAAATAATAACATTTTCATGCATTTTTTGTTTTATCTATAAATAAAATGACTTATCATTATTTCATATATGAAAAAGCAACCATTCGACAATAATAAGTATTTAACTATACAAAGAAAAAACATTTTAGACCGCATTTCAAAATTCGGTGACAAATTATACCTTGAATTCGGTGGCAAGTTATTTGATGACTACCATGCTTCAAGAGTGTTACCTGGCTTTGAGCCAGATAGTAAACTTCAAATGCTCTTAGGTATCAAAGATAAAGCGGAAATCGTTATTGTCGTGAATGCGAATGATATCGCTTCTAACAAAGTTAGAGGAGATATCGGTATCACATATCAAGAAGACGTTTCTAGACTTATCGATACATATAACAATGTTGGTTTATATGTCTCTTCTGTTGTTATTTCTTTCTATCAAGAACTTCCAAACATTTTAGAGTTTGAACAAAAGTTAAAGAACAACGGAATTAATGTTTATAAATCTTATAAGATTAATGGCTACCCACAAAACATTCCTCTTATCGTTAGCGATGAAGGTTTAGGTAGAAATGAATACATTAAAACTACCCGTCCATTAGTGGTAGTTACCGCGCCTGGTCCAGGAAGCGGAAAGATGGCGGCATGTCTCTCCCAAATTTATTTGGACAATAAAAATGGTATCCGTGCGGGTTATGCGAAATATGAAACATTCCCAGTTTGGAACTTACCGCTTAACCATCCAGTTAACTTAGCCTATGAAGCGGCGACAATCGATTTAAACGACATCAATATGATTGATCCATATCACTTAGAGAAATATGGTGTCACCACAGTTAACTACAATAGAGATGTCGAAGTCTTCCCACTACTTAAGGCTATCTTTGAAAAGATTTATGGTCATACACCATATCATTCTCCAACTGATATGGGTGTCAATATGGTGGGATTTGGCATTGTAGATGAAGAAAAAGTCATCAAAGCCAGTCAAAGAGAAATCGTTAGAAGATATTACGAAACTCGCTTAAAGATTTTCTTAGGAAAACTTCCTCCAGAATCTTTAGAAAAGATGGAAATGCTTCTTAATAAAGCAAATGTCAAACCAGAAGATAGAAAGTGTGTCGCTAGAGCACTGGAAACACAAGTCAAGGAAGGCGAACCTAGCGAAGCTATTGAATTAGAAAATGGTAAAATCATCACTGGTCACCGTTCTAAAATGCTCGGTGCTTCCGCAGCATTATTACTCAACACACTTAAATACTTCGCAAAGATTGATAAGAATATATTCTTAATCTCACCAAATGTCTTCGAGCCTATGCAAGCGTTAAAAACTAAATACTTACATAGAAGTTATGCAAGATTACGTGCTGAGGAAATCTTATTAGCCTTATCCATTCAAGCGGTGACTAATCCACTTGCGGAAATGGCGTTAAAACAAATTCCTAAATTAAAAGGTTTAGAACTCCACAGCACAGTTATTCTTTCTGAAGTTGATAGAAATACATTAAAAGGTCTCGGCATCAACGTTACCGAGGAACCAGTTAACTATCAAAAGAGGCTTTATTATAAGAGTTAAAAAAGGGACTCATTAAGAGTCTCTTTTATTTTATGATTTTGGTTAGTCCTTCTCTTCTTGGCTTTGGAGCAGGATGTTCCATATCAGGATACCCTAAGGCAAGGGATGCTACACCCACTACTTTTTCATTCACGCCCCACTTCTTTAATAAGGCTTTACCTTCTTCTAGTTCAAACACCTCTTTACAGCGGTGAATCCAGCAGGAGCCTAATCCTAATGCATACGCAGCATTAAGCATGTTTGTGCAGGCTGCTGAGGCGTCTAAAACACCAACGTAATCATTCATGGCGAGTTCAGTATAGAAAACTAAGATAATTGTGGGCGCTCCATAATAGGCAAGACCATCTCTTCCCATAATTCCAGAAGATAATCTATTGATTAAAGCAGTATCTTCTTTATTTTGCACTGCGATGATAAGTGGGGATTGTGTACCTTTTCCGGTAGGCGCGTACATGCCCGCTTCTAAAACTTGTTTTAGTTCTTCATCTTTAATTTGTTCCGCTTTATATTTACGGATACTTCTTCTGTTTCTTAATACTTCTAATGCGTCTTTCATAAGATTATCTCCTTACTTTCATTATAAAAGAAAAAAGAGGACATCCTCAATTAGATGCCCTCAATTTTTATTTCTATTGCTTATTAAGCAACGAAGTTCACTTTATAGGATGCGCTGCTGATTGCGTATGCATCGAAGTAAGATGAATAGCCAGCGAATGTGTAGACAGAACCACTAACGGTCATTGTCATGCAACTATAAGATGAATTGTAAACCCATGTTGTGGATGGGACACTTGTTGTTGTTCCAAAGTATGGATATGAACCACTTACATAAATGTATAAGTATGTTTTAACACCATTCTTTGTGAAGTATAAGTTTTGTCCAGAACCATTGGCTTCGAAGTAGACGGAG
>JAEEGL014060178.1_pt1 | contig 12350 bp, 10 predicted proteins | sample 9134231 | NCBI WGS metagenome assembly JAEEGL01 (sample SAMN16246548, study PRJNA631951) | gut metagenome | biome: gut microbiome; feature: rumen; material: fiber-attached | host: Bos | place: Iran: Karaj | collected 2018-10 | reverse complement strand
CTCTTGATTTTCTGCGTACCTCACCCGAATGTTCCGGACTTCTGCGTCTTTCGCCGCTTCTGCTGCCGGAGGAGGATCGTCTGCGCTCATCATAATCTCTGTCCGAGCCCATTTTAGTTACCTCCTTTCGGTTTTACCGCAAAAGCATCCGGAAGTTTCCAGGATGAATTCTGATAATAGAATGTAACGGAAGTCATTTCATACTCACCGTTATAAACCATGGAAGAAGAACTTCCACCGTCTAAGTTTGCGGCATTCACCGCATCATAATCCTGCATGATGGCAATTAAATCCGAGGCTGTGGCTCCCAGATGGCCCGCAGTACCGCGGCCGTCCGTAACAAGAAGAAGAATTGCTCCGTCTTTGCGCTGTCCGATTACGGTTCTCGGATTGGCGCCGCTTCCCTGACCGCCAAGCTGTCTCGGTTCGCCGTTTATGATAAGCGGAACGAAATGATTATTGGAGTCGGAAGCTTCATCCTGAAATGCCACCGCATCACGGATGCCTTTTTCCGCAACATAATCTTCGAACTGCTTGCTGTTCATTCCCGTAATTTCATCCACAATCAGAATATTGTCGTTATTCAGTCCGATTACATAAAGACCTGCCAGACCTCCCGGGCTGTTATAGGTAATCTGTCCTTCCTGCACAACCACACCCATGGGCTGACCGCCCGCATTTCCGGTTGAAACGTAAAGACCGCCGTTTACACCGGCAACACCGCCGGCTCCTTCCACTACGTCAAGCAGTTCTTTTCCGTACTGACTCCACGGATAGGTACTGGCAACACAAACCTGTGAGGGATCCTTGATGATTAGCATTTTTGCAAAAAACGAACGTCCGGATATTTCCTCGATACGGATTCCGTTTTCATCAAAAACCTCACCGGTATCTTTCACATCTTCCGGGTTCTCCGTGGCTTCCACGGTGATTAGCGAAGCATCCTGCTTCACTTCCATTTTCTGCATGGCATTCGCTTCCACGATTTCCTGAATCTCTTCATCGGAAGCGACCATATGGGCAACGAATTTAAGCTGTCCGCTCTCCATTAAGGTCGAAATAAGAAGCGTCTTTGTGGACTCGTTCGCTACCATTTTATGAAGCATCAGTCCGATTGTTCCGACAAGTACAAGCACCGTCATTAAAACGGCAATCAGTACCACAATTGCCACGGAACCGATTTTCTTCAGTATCACGGCAGTAGCCGATTGTTTTCTTTTTTTCTTTCTGTTTGCAGCCAAGGCTTCCTCCAATTATTATTCATTTCCCAAATCACAATTTATAATTATAACATAAAATACATCATTTGCCAAATCCCGAATGATTTATCCCCATATCTTGTGATATTCTTTCCTTTTTGACCCTCCCAAAATGATGCGGTATCTTTTCTCTTTTTACCGTCACCATATGCTGTGATCTTCTTTGCTGAATTCTTCCTGTTTTTTCTTAATCTGCTCTTCAAAAAGCTTTCTGGCGAGTTCTTCTCTTTCCAACCGTTCCTGGATTTCTTTTAACTCCTTCTGATTTAAGTAGCGGATAAAGGCGCGGAAACCGAATACGATTGCTGCTGCCAAAAGGATAAAAAAGGCATACATGAAAAGATGGTACGGCGGAATCAGATTATAATTCTGTCTTGCCGTAAGACCGGTCGGCTCAAAAGAACTTGTCGCCGTTGCTCCGGTATAGGCATGCCCGACCCAGTCCTCATCACATTTTAAGAAATACTCGTACGAGGGATTCCTTCCTCCGACATCGTCCCATGTCACGTCAATGTTATACCATTCCCCGTCGATTTCGACCATGTTCCAGACATGATTCTGGCCGAACACACACACGGACGGAATGTTCAGTTCTTCCATGATTTCGTTAAAGCTGTACGCGTAGCCGTTACAAGCGGAATTCCTCAGATACAGACAGGCAAATGCACCGCCTTTGATATACGAATACTTGTTTAATAAAACCAGATAGTCATGTACCGCCTTGACTTTTTCATAGTCCGTTTTCAATTCCTTATTCAGATGGCGGGCAATCTGTTTTGCCCGGATTTTCGAAAGAACTGATGCGATTTTTGACGGCTTGCTCAGTTTAAATTTCACTTCATACATTCCATAGGCATCAGGTCCTTTGTAAATATACTGGTAGTGATGCAGTTCTCCGCCGATATAGGCATCGTTTTCAAGTACTCTCGGAAACAGGTCGTTCATGACCGATTCCGACGGGCAGACGCTGCTTTTTAACTTGACAACACGCTTGTTGTCAAGAACCGCTGCCGTCATGGCACTCAGCATTTCCTCATCGGAGGAAATTACGGTATTAATCGTCCTCCGGTGGCTGATGGAATTGATGATAAGCAGCCCGACGATTACAATGATTGGTATTATAATGATTAGTTCCGGTCGTTTTTTCATTTCAATCCCTATTTCTGTCTGTTACTGCAATTCGGAAATCAGACTGTTTGCAATCCGGATATACTCTTCCTGCGCCTCTTCAAAAGGCACAAAAGCAAGATCCGGCGTACGCCAAAGCCGGTACCCTGCTTCCGGAGCCGGCTCCTTTAAAAGTTCCACTAAATCGTAATCCAAAAGCGCATCATCAACATCCTTTATTTCCGCAAGCTCCTCTTCCGTCAGATCCGGAAGCCCGAATTTGGAATAAATCACATTTAAGAAATTGTCTTCGATTTCGTAATACTTCGGCATAAACTGCTTCACCGGACGGATCAGGTCAGCGAGATATGCCTCCGCTCCGTCATGCAAAAGACATCCGAGCTGCACTCTTACACTGTCCCCGCGCTCTTTCGCCTCTTTTGCCGCATTGATACAATGCTGGGCAACGGAATAGAAATGTGTTCCCTGTCCGTTTGCGCGGCAAATTAAAGACAGTGCATGCGCGATGTCCGTTAATGTTATGGTTTCAGGCTCCGGATTTAACGGATCCACCCTGTATCCCATAAATGTCTTTAAGTAAACACCCATCTATATGTCTGCTCCGTTCATTACACTTGATTTTATATGCGGTACTTTTGCCCGCTTTTCTCATTGTACTTGTTTTAATCGTACTTCGCAACTTTCTCTTGACAAGACCCCACATTTCTTACTATAATAATCTGCGCAGGTCAATAATTCCTGCAGACATATTTATCGGGGTGTGGCTCAGTTTGGCTAGAGCGCTGCCTTAGGGAGGCAGAGGTCGCAAGTTCGAATCTTGTCACTCCGACTTAAGAAAACCGGATTTTTGAAATTCCGGTTTTTTTATAGGAAAGGGGGAATAAAAAAATGAATTTCAGATATCGTTGTGAATGCGGAAATGTTTTTGACAGTGAGGAAACAAAAGCAGTCTGTCCGGCATGCCAAAAAGAGAATTCTGCCGAGAATTGCGGAATTGTTCAGTTTTATCGTCTGGGGAATTATGTCGGTATGTTAGTCAAGTTGCGTCTTTTCGTTGACGGTCAGCCGTACGGCCACCTTGCAAACAGGGGAAGCATCAATCTCGTAGTACCTTACGGAGAACATCAGCTCCACGCAGAACTCTCTTCTTTCAAAGAGAGTACCCAGCCGGTGATCAATCTTTCTCCGGAGACTCCCGAATTATACTTTAAAGTGGAGACACCCGTTTTTGGCGGTAAAATAGGCTTCAGGCCCGCAGAAAAAGAAAGCATGCCGCAGAAATAATTATTCATTTTTCCTTTAAAACCTTTTTATACGGCATGAGCATTCCGTCTGACATTTTTCCGTTCATCTTCTTTTGAATTTCCGGATTTTTCATCAAGGCACCAACCAGGTAAAGCGCAAGCATGGTGCCTTTCCGTTACAATGTTCTGTTTCGCGCCGGATATGTTCTTTTTGATATCCCGATTTCCATTTTAACATAAATGAACGGATCCGGTATACCCGTTCAGAATATGTATTCCTCACTCAAAAGGACCGGAAACAAATCGTTCCGGTCCTGTCTTTCCACTCAGATATATATCTGTCTTTGGTTACCGTTATTCGAATTTCATATGGAAAATACGATTATTCCGCTAAAAGCTCGTCAACGGTCGTCTTATATTTATCTATTTCGGCTCCGACAATAATGGCAAGAATCTTTCCGTCTTTATCAACAAAGTAAGTTGTCGGGTATTCTCTAATATTGAATACGGAATTATGATAACCGTCAACGTAGTAATTATTATAAGTTACTCCACATGCTTCCAGCTGAGAAGTTGCAAGATCAAGCTTTGAATCCGCATCCTGGCAGACTCCGATAATCTCGCATCCTTTTGCCGCAAAATCATCCTTTAATTTCTCAACGTCCGGCATCTCCTCGATGCACCAGTGGCACGTGGTTCCCCAAAGATTTACCATCGTCAGATCGTTTTTGGCAAAAATATCGGCACTGTTTACTTTGTTACCGTCAAAACCGATGGCATCAAACGAGATTGTATCACCTACTTTAAGCGGATCCGCATCTTTCATGATTCCCAGAACCCTGATGTTTTTAGCCAGTTCATCCGAACTTAAACCGGCCATGGCATTATACTCGTCAATGATTTCCTGCGGGGCATCTCCGGTTTTTACTCCGCCCAGTTTTTCCATATCAACCGGAAGCAGAAAGTATTCATATTCCCCTGCTTTACCGAGTGTAACCGGGTCTTTTGTTATCTCTTTGAGCGCTTTTTCTCCAACCATAAGATTTCCGATTTCGTCAACGGTCTCTCCGTGGTTCGTTCCGATAATATAAAAGAGCTGGGCGCCTACCGTATTGTAGAACGATTCGGCATCCGTCATATAGGCAGCAAATTCTTCTTCATCATCATAGTTTATATTAACCCACTTTTTATTAAACTCGTTATTTTCCTCGCGGCTTCTTCCGAGATAAGAAAGATTCACATACACTCTTCCTTCTTCATCAAACGGTGCCGCAGTTACATCAAGTACACCTTTCAGATTCTTCATTTCTTCGGGAAGCGTAAACTCAATTCCCACATTTTTTAACTTAAGCACATCCCCGTAACCGGTCGAAGAAAGATTTTTTAACACCAGCTTAAGCTGCCCGTATGATTCTTCCGTCACGTATTCGGTTTCATCCTCTGCAAATCCATCCGGAACTCCCTGTATATGTATTGTATATGCCCCCGGGGTTTCAGCCGCAAAAACGGCAATACCGTCTTCCTTGGTTTTCCCGAGATTACACATCGAATCGGTACAGAACTGTACGATTACACCGGGAACGGGATTGTCGTTTTCATCCACAACCAGTATATTGTATTCTCCGCCCGCAGTCGGCTGCGCTTCCGTCGTTTCCGTAACCTGCGTGGTTGTGTTCGTATTCGTACCCGTGTTACTTTTTGTATTGTTGCAGCCGCCAAGCATTACGGCAGCCGTTACAGCCGTTAACACAAACAAAAACTGTTTTCTCATAAACTCTCTCCTTTTTTACAAATAAAACACGTCTGTCTCTAAAAAACGATTATAATTTATCCTTATATTTTTCCGCTGTCAAGAAAAATATTGCGTTTATACAACCTCCGCCGTTTTCGGTACCGGCTAATACTTCTCAACCTCAAACTTTCCCCGTTTCTCAATCTGGTAATACTTCTTATTGATTTCGTCATATCCGAGAAGCAGCAGTCTTCCGTGTTTATAAACCGAACCGTCGATATAATAATGCGACTCGCCGTCATAAAAAATGCTGTGAAACGATTTTTCCCTTGCAAGGGAAGCCGTGCCGGTATGTCCGGCTATAACGGTCTTTAAAAATCTTCCCGTGGTTGCGGGGAACTTCCATAGAAAAATCTCTTCTCCGCTTCCCCACTCCCAGTAATCCTCCGCTTCTTCATCAACACCCGCATGAACAAAAATCTGATCATCCGTTTTATAATACAATTCCATGGAACGTATCCATTTAATCAGTTCTCCGGAATTGGCGAGTACCATTTTGACTGCTTGGGCATTCTTTTTTGCGCAGGAAGCTGTTTTGGAAAAATCTGCGAATTCACGAAACTGTTCTTCGGTTACAAGTGTACGGAACGTATTGTAATGATAATGTTCATCCGTTTCCAGCCAGGAATCATAGGACAGTTCTTCCATGGCCCTCGTGACAGGCTTGTTATACTCATCAATCCATTCCAGTAACATCGCCTCATGATTTCCTTTTAAAACGACCACCCTGTCCCTGCCGTACCGATTTTGCAAATCGTAAACAAAATGAAGTACGCCTCCCGATTCAGGCCCGTAATCAATATAATCGCCCAGAAAAAGAAGTTTATTATTTCCGTCTAAATCTACGAGACTCATTTTTTCTTTCAGTTGTTCGAGACAGCCATGGATATCGCTCATTGCATAAATCATATTTTAACCCCGTTCACAATCGTTTCTTTGTTCAGGCCAGCTGTATCATTCCTTCAAGTCCCGCCCTGCACATGGTTTTTATTCTTTCCGAAGTTGTCATGTTTTTAAACGGTTCCGTCTGTGACCATCGTTCCAGACTATAGGAAGAAGCTGCTGCCAGTTCGGAAACCGCACTTCGGACATTTTCGGATAACCCTTCCGTATAAACCTTCAATCGCCCCCCGCTTCCTTTCATAATTCCCATAAAACGAAGTGACCATTCCGCTTTATAGAAACCGAACGTTTCGTACATTCCGGTAAAATCCGCCATAAGTTCATCATGAAGGATATTGTTCGTTATTCCGTATGTCCGCTTTGTAAAATAATGCGTACATTCATGTCCCTGACGAAGCAGAATGGATTGTTCCCTCCACTGATTTTCATCGTCAAGTCCGAGTTCCGATGCCGGAACATTGCTGTACGGCTTTGCGGAAAGAATAATAAATCTCGTGATCCTTCCGTAGATAAAGAACGCTCCCGTTTCCGAAATGTTATCGGGACGAACGCCTTTATAAACAAGATTTGTAACAAGTTTTTCAAAATCCTGTGTATTTCGAACACAGATTACCGGAATCCGTCCGGCAAAAGAATCAACGATCTTTATTTCCGGCTCCCCCGGCGATTTAAAATCTACGGGACTTTTACTGCAGATTAAATCATTTATTGCTCTGTCCGGCCCAAGAAGCATCTCATAATCCAGAATCCGGTCCCATGCTTTCAGGAAGTCCTCATCCGGAGCCGTAAGTTCCGCTGCATCGGCAAACCGGTTCCTGCAATACTCATAAAAGATCTGCTGTTCTTTATTATCCAGTTGATTGTTTAAAATAATGTCCTGTATATTCATCATATTAATACCGTTTTAATGGATCCCGGCATATCCTATATACGTTAATTATGGTATAATACCATCATAAAAACAAGACCGGGAGAATCTTAAGATGAGTAATTCAGAACAAAAAGAACCGAATAATACAAATACCATAACAGATTATTCCGTAAGAAACCGTCTGATTATCAAAACCAGCATCATCGGAATCATTACGAATATTTTTCTGGTTCTGTTTAAGCTGACCATCGGGTTTCTGTCTTCTTCCATTTCGATTATTTTAGACGGAATCAACAACTTAACGGATGTTGTTTCATCTATCGTTACGATTGTCGGAACAAAGCTTGCCAGCCGCAAACCGGATAAGAAACATCCCCTCGGTCACGGACGGATTGAATACATCGCCACCATGGTTGTGTCCGCGATTATTATTTATGCGGGTATTACGGCGGCAATCGAAGCCGGCAAGAAAATATTCAATCCGGATGAACCTGACTACAGTATCCTTGCGCTGATTATCATGGCGGTTGCCGTTATCGCCAAAATCATTCTCGGGCTTTACGTCATAAAACAGGGAAAGAAAACCAATTCCGGCACATTAACCGCTTCCGGAAAGGATGCTCTTTATGATTCCGTTTTATCCGGTTCGGTTTTAATCTGCGTCATAATCACCTATTTTACCGGAATAAAACTGGAGGCATTTGCCGGTATTGTCATTGCTGTTTTTATCGTCCGTGCCGGTATTGAGATGATGGTTGAAACCATCGATCACATTCTCGGAAAGAGAGCCGATTCCGAACTGGCTAAAAAAATTAAGCAGACAATTTGCGAAACAAACCGGGTTATGGGCGCGTATGATCTGATGGTGAATAATTACGGCCCGGACAGGAACTATGCTTCCGTTCATATCGAGGTTCCCGATACCATGACCGTGGAAGAACTGGATTGTATTTCCAGAGAAATTGAGAAAAATGTATATGCCAAAACAGGTGTTATCCTTACCGGAATCGGTGTATATTCCTATAATACGGGAAATTCGGATGCTTCTGTTATTCAGGATAGAATTCTTAAAATTGTCATGTCCTATGACTGGGCACTTCAGATGCATGGATTTCATGTGAATATGGAAGCCAAAACCATGCGTTTTGATGTGGTTATGAGTTTTGACATTCAGCCCCAGAAAGGAATTGAAATCCTTTCCGAGGCTGTTTCAAAAGAGTTTCCGGATTATGAAATTGTAATTATCCCGGATGTTGATATTACAGACTAAATATTTTTCTTATTTCTTTACCGTCTCAACCTTGATGGTGTTGGTATTACCGCTTCCGCCGTTAATCTGGCCGCCTGTAAGCACCACATTGTCTCCCATCTGAAGGCCTAAAATTTCCTTTGCCTGATTTAAGTTCTGATAAAACATGACATCAATGGAATTATACTCTTCACAGAGACACGGAGTAATGCCCCAGCTTAAATTCAGCTGACGCCATACCTTTAAATCCGTTGTGGTACCGATAATATCGCAGGGGCAGCGGAAACGGCTGACCATACGGGCGGTCTTTCCCGAAACGGAGTTTACAACAATGCATTTTGCATCCACATCGATTGCCATCGCGCAGGTGGCGTGTGAAATGGAGTCAAGCGTGCTGTTGATTCTGAATTCCGTATTTAAAAAACGTTTCCTGTAATCAATATGCTTTTCGGTATATTCGGCAATCTCGGCCATATTCTTTACCGCATCCACCGGGTGTTTTCCGGCTGCCGTTTCTCCCGATAACATGACCGCACTCGATCCGTCATAAACCGCATTGGCCACATCGGAAATCTCCGCTCTGGTCGGGCGCGGATTATTGATCATGGATTCAAGCATTTCCGTTGCGGTAATAACACGTTTTCCCAGCATACGGCACTTCTGAATTAAGTATTTCTGGATGGCCGGAACTTCGACAAACGGAATCTCCACACCGAGATCACCTCTTGCCACCATGATTCCGTCTGCAATTTCACAGATTTCATCGATGTTATCAACACCGGCACGGTTTTCGATTTTGGCAATAATATTAATCTGCTGCCCGCCGTTCTCATCAAGAAGTTTACGAAGTGCTTCCACATCCTGCTTGGTGGATACGAAGGAGGCCGCAACAAAATCCACGTCGTTTTCGATGCCGAATAAAATATCGGATTTATCCTGTTCGGAAATATAATCGCCCTTCATCACTTTATTCGGAAAATTCATACTCTTCCGGTCGGATAAAACACCACCGGAAATAACCGTACATACCGCTTCGTTTTCGCGAATTTCCTTCACTTCACAGATTACCAGACCGTTATTCACTAAAATCAGGTCCCCGACGGAAAGTTCCTCACAAAGATGCTCGTAATTCACGGATACTTTTGTCTCGTCGCCTTCCACATCAAGCGTCGTGAAAATAAACTCCGCTCCCTCTGCTAAGGTAACCTTATGGTCTTTAAATGTCTTAATTCTGTATTCCGGTCCCTTTGTATCGAGCATGATGGGAATCGGCAGATTCAGGGATTCCCTGACTTCCTTAACAAGATTAATTTTCTTTAAATGCTCTTCATGCGTACCGTGCGAGAAATTAAGACGCGCCACATTCATGCCTGCTTCACACATTTTTGTTAACGTTTCCACATCCTCGCATGCCGGTCCGATGGTACAGATAATCTTTGTTTTTCTCATGATTTTTCCTCTGTTTTGCCATATTTTTCGCCGGGTCAGGTAATAAATAAAACCTGTCGGACGATACAACCATAATAAACTTTTCCGAATAAATCTTCAATTGTGCAATCGGGCAGGGAGACTTTTACTCCCTGCCCGATTGTGCATTACTAAAATCTCATTAATTATTTTATGTCCAGAATGCTTTCATGAATTCCGGATAAGCTTCATCTACGATTCCTACCATACGATGAACCAGTTCTTCAACTTCTTCCGCACAGGAATCAAGCTGAATAATCGCATCGTCACGGGCAATAATCTGATTGTGCTTGGTATCTACAATGAATTTTACCCATCTCCAGGAACGGTTGCATTCATTTGCAGCGCGAAGTGCTTTGTCGAATTTGTCTTCGGAAATCTGAAGCCAGTTGCATCCTTCAATGCTTACATGAGTATCATCCGCATCAAATGTGATATACACATCCATCGTGATGTTGTCTGCTTTCCATCCGCATCTTACAACGCTTTCGTTCTCATCTTCGGAAAGCAGAGTTGCGGTAGATCCCTTTGCCTGAACATACGCTAAAAACATTTTTGCTGAATTACATGCCATTTTAAATCCCTCCGTTATTTGTTTATTTTGCAAAATCATACGGAATCATTTCAATCGGAAATACCATCCGCCATGAATTCACCCCACAGTTACAGTTTACTATTTTCCGCCCGAAAACACAACGATTTTATTCCTTCATCAGGTTATCGAATTCCTCTCCGGTCAGACGATTTTCACGAACAAGAACATCTGCCATGGACTGGATTTTATCCTTGGCCTTTTCTAAAATCTCGATGGTATTGGCCATCTCGCGGGTTAAAATATCATTCGCAAGTTTAACGTAATCCGCAGCCAGTGAGGATTTTAAAATTTCGTCCCGGTCTAATACAATCAGTCTTCCCTCTTCCATGCCGTAAGAACAAATCAGATTGAATGCCCAGTATGTTGCATTCTTCAAATCGGAGGAAGCACCCGTATTTAAGGACTTCTCCTTTCCGTAGAAAACTTCTTCACAGGCACGGCCCGCTAATGAGCACCGGATTTTGGCCAGAATGTCTTCTTTCGAATAACTTCCGGTATTCTCCTGATTGGAATGCTGCATATATCCTCCGAAATTACCACGCGATTCGATGGTGATATACGACGGCTTGTCTCCGCTTATGTATGCAATATAGGCATGTCCGAGTTCGTGAATGGCAACGGATTTATAATACTCTACATCGTTTTCACGTTTTTCCCCGTAGAGATAATCTTCCAGTGCCGTAAGCAGATCGTCACCGTTCACCGGACGTCCTGCCTTTGAGGCATTTCTGAATGCCATCTCAAGAATATTTTCAAGTTTTGCAAGACACAGTCCCGGCGTACGCTCCGCCACATTCTGTGCAACTTCTTCCGAAATATCGGCTTTGCGCTTTTTAATGGTGCGAAGCACATATTCTTTTCTTTCTTTTTCCTTCGGAAGATCCACCTTAATCTGGTTATCAAAACGACGTACTAAAGCCTCGTCCAGTCCGGATATGCCTTCACTGTCGCTTCTGGCACCGTAATTGGTTGCCGCAAGCACGAAGACCGGCTTTGACGGATCTGTGGATGCGAATCCGTCCATCTGAACCAGAAGTTCGTTTAACATGGTTTCCGTATGATGTGTATTTGACGAACCGGTACGCTGTTTTCCGATGGCATCGATTTCATCGATAAATACGATGGCCGGAGCATATTTCCTTGCTTTCTCGAACAATTTGCGGATGTTTTCCTCACTTTGTCCGACAAGGCTGTTCATAAAGGAAGTCGCCGTTGCGGAGAAAAACGCAACATTTGCTTCTCCCGCCAGTGCCTTTGCGAGCATCGTTTTTCCGGTTCCCGGAGGTCCGTATAAGAGTACTCCCTTCGGAGGCTTTCCTCCGCTTACTAAGAACTGTTTCGGTTTCTGGAGATATTTTACGAAATACTTCAGTTCTTCCTTGGCGGTTTCGGCACCGATAACATCGTCAAAACGGATGGACGGACGGGTTGCATCGGAGACCATGGCATTTCTGGTATCCAAATCGACCGCTACGCGCTTCTTGATATCATAAAACCGGATATCAATATCACTGCCGGTTGCGGAAACTTCCTGCTTTGTCTTATAGTCCAGAACAAAGCCGCGGCGTGAGAACTGCTGGCTTTCTTTCTGCATGTAAAGTTCGTCGGCCAGCTGTTCGATTTCACGGCAGAAACTGGCACAGTTTGCCTCGTTTACCTTAATGGTTCCGGTTGCACCCTCCTGAATAAAGGTTCTGCGGTCGATATCGGACCAGCCTGTATCAAGTTCCAGCAGATAAATGGGAAGATTCGCGTTCTTTTCAATCAGATTATGGAAAAGGGATACACCTTCCGTTTCATAATCGGCAATGCTTAATACGGAATGATTGGTTTCTTCAACAT
>JAEEGL012757344.1_pt1 | contig 12351 bp, 11 predicted proteins | sample 9134231 | NCBI WGS metagenome assembly JAEEGL01 (sample SAMN16246548, study PRJNA631951) | gut metagenome | biome: gut microbiome; feature: rumen; material: fiber-attached | host: Bos | place: Iran: Karaj | collected 2018-10 | reverse complement strand
TGCGTTTCCGCGATACCATGGAGCAGGAGCGTGTGAAGATTAGCGAGCTCAATGGCATCATCGAGGATAAGGTGAGCATCGCATCATTGCTGAAGAAACTTCAGTAATGGAAAGGTAAAAAGGTAAAAGAGTAAAAAGGTAAAAAAGTAAAAATGAATGCTATAAAAATATTGGTAAAGGGCTGGGTAAAGGTTTTACCTTTTTACCTTTTTACCCTTTTACCTTTATTTACTTCTTGCAGTGAGGAAGGCGATACTGTAGAGGAGTATGCCAACTGGCAGGCTAAGAACGAAGCCTACTTCGAAGAGCAGTATCAGCAACATCTGGCTGCCAGCAGTGCGACATGCTTTGTGCTGAAGAGTTTTACAAAGGCTGATGTACTGAATTTGGACGAAGTGGCACATACCGACTGCATCCTGGTGGATGTGCTGCCCAGCGACTTTACGGTGGATGGTGACCAAACGGTTGCCCCTATCTATACTGACGATGTAATGATTCACTACCGTGGCAACCTGTTGCCTTCGCTTAGCTATGCTTCTGGCTACGAGTTTGACGCGAGTTATAGTGGCACATTCTCGCAGGATGTCGCTGAGCCGTTAATGATGTCTGTAGACAATGTCATTATTGGCTTCTCGACAGCTCTGCAGCACATGCATCGTGGCGATCACTGGCGGGTGACGATACCATATCAGTTAGGCTATGGGTCGTCTGATTATAGTGGTATTCCAGGCTATAGCACACTCATATTTGACATCCGATTAGTCGATATAATATAAGGTGAAATGGTTGACAGATAACAAAAAAGAACTACGGGAGTAACGCCCGTAGTTTTTTATGCGATTGTTTTTCCACGTCCCTTCGCGACTTCGATTTCGTTACCAGCCAGACACCGCTGAATACCAGGATGACGGCTAACGCATGGGTGGGCTTCAGGATGCCGATACCCATGAGCAATGTTGCAGCGACAGAGACAACGGGCTGTACATAGTTGTAGACGCTGACCACCGTCGGACGGAGCGTACGCTGGCCAATCATCGTCAGGATGTAACCTAAGAATGTGCCCACGCATACAACGTAGGCTACCTCCCACCAAACTTTAGTCGACAATTCAGAATTGACAATAGAGAATGTGTGGCTGAACGTAAACGGCAACAGTATCAGCGTAGCCCATGAGAACATGTATTTGTTGATGGTAAAGACGTTGTAACGACGGATCAACGGATTGAACAGCGACAGGTAGAGGGCAAACGAGAACTGTGCGAACAGGCACAGCAGGTCGCCACGGAAATTGCCCACCTTGTCGCTACTATGGGCTGCACTCGTCAGTATCAGGATGAGTGCTCCTGAGCACCCCATCAGTACACCCAACGCCTTCTTGCTGGTGATGGGCTCCTTTAGGATAAGGGCAGCCAGCAACATGGCGAAGATAGGCATCGACGTGGTGACGATTGAGGCGTTGATAGGCGATGTCATGCTCAGTCCCAACGTATAGCAGCATTGGTTGCACACCAGTCCGAAGACGGCTGCTCCGATAAACATCAGCTTGTCTTTCTTGGGAACATGTTCCTTGGGCGCAAACAGCGAAGCTATCCAGAACAGCAGACAGGCACCTACGACGCGGAATGTCACCATTGATATGCCGTCGAAACCATGTGTCATAGCGTCCTTCCCGATAGGTGCCATCAACCCCCATCCGGCACAAGCACCAAACATACTCAGGTGCGCTATTAGCGGTTTATTCTCTTTCATGAGTGCAAAGGTACAAATTTTTCACTTTTCATTTTTCACTTTTCACTTTTTTTTGTATCTTTGCACCAAAACTTATGACTATGAAGTACGCAAATTACATCAAACAAATTGAAATAGACTCCTTATGGAGTGGTAAGAAGCATATCCTTTGGACTCTCGACCCACACGTGAATATCCTGAGCGGTATCAATGGCGTAGGTAAGAGCACGATATTAAATAAGGTGTTCCGTAGTGTCAGTACTAATGGTGATTTAGTCAACCACCTGCTGAAGGGTGTGCATATCACTGCCGAACCAGAGGATGCCACGCATGTGCGCTTCGACATCATCCGCTCGTTGGACTCGCCCATGCTTGATAACGAGACGCTGAATATGGTGGACGCACGTATACGTTCAGCTCTCGACTTCCAGCTCTACCATCTGCAACGCAAGTATTTAGACTATCAGGTGAACATCGGCAACCGCATCATCACAGAGTTGCAGCAAGGGCATGCCGATGCTGCACAGCATCTGTCACAGTCAAAGACCCGCTTTCAGGATATGGTCGACGACTTGTTTGAGGAGACTGGCAAGAAGATTGTGCGTACTGAGAACGAGATACGCTTCTCGCAGATTGGTGAGACACTGGTACCTTATCAGTTGTCGAGTGGCGAGAAACAGATGCTGGCCATCCTTCTGACGGTGCTTGTCGAGGACCAGAAACCCTATGTCCTCTTTATGGACGAACCCGAGGTGTCGCTGCATATCGAGTGGCAGAAGCGACTCATTGACCTCATCGTCGAACTGAATCCCAACGTGCAGATTATCCTGACTACCCATTCGCCAGCTGTCATCATGAACGGCTGGGTGGACTGCGTGACGGAAGTGAGTGATATAGAGGTGAGAGGTGAGAAGTAAGAGGTAAGATAATGCCGAGTAAACTGAAAGATAATCTGAACAGTCGTTACTTCGAAGCGGCTAACAAGTTGACCTCGAAGCAGGCTCGACGACGTATTGTTGCATACGTCGAGAGCTATGATGACGTCTATTTCTGGCGCACGGTGCTCTCGCGATTCGAGGACGAGACGCGCTATTTCGAGGTGATGCTGCCCTCGCATCGTAAACTGGAACGTGGTAAGAAGGCGGTGCTGATGAGTTTCCTAAAGGCCACCTCTAACCCTTCCCAAGGAGGAAAACCTGATGGGGGAACGGGTGAGGTTCTGGGGCCAGACATGATAGCGTGTGTCGATGCCGACTACGACTACCTGTTACAGGGAGCAACGGCCCAGTCGAAGGTGGTGTTAGAGAGCCCATACGTGTTTCACACCTATGCCTACGCCATCGAGAATCTGCAGTGTTATGCCCCCTCGCTACACGATACGTGTGTGGCGATCACCCTTAATGACCACCGCATCTTTGACTTCGACAACTACCTGCGCCAATATTCCGAAGCTGTATTCCCGCTCTTTATCTGGTCGATATGGGCCTATAGCACAGGTCATCATAACAAGTTCTCGTTGACTGACTTCAACCGTGTGGCAGATCCTGGCGGCTTTAACGTTTTCGACCCGCAACCCTCTCTCGACCATCTACGTCGTAAGGTCAATACCAAGGTGCATCAGTTACAGATCGAATTTCCAGGGAATAAGGAGGATTATCTTAAAACCAAGGAACAGGTCAAGGCATTGGGTGTCACGCCACAGACTTGCTATCTCTATGTTCAGGGTCATCACTTGTTCGATACCGTTATCGTACCTATATTAAATAAGGTATGCAACCGTCTGCGCCAGGAACGTCAGGATGAGATAACGCTTATGGCCCGTCACCATACACAGCGCACCAACGAGATGTCATGTTACGAACATTCGTTACAGGACATCCGGCAAATGCTGAAAAAGAATACGGGTTACGAGCGTTCCTCACAGTATCAGCAGATACAGCATGACATAGAGCACTATCTGACTTCTCTCTAACTCCTTCTGATCAGTTGTCTTTCCAGAAAGTGCGGGTAAACAGCACTAACACCGTCATAATCTCCAAACGTCCCATCAGCATCAGCGGACACAAAATCCATTTGATATAGTCTGGCAGGACAGACCACGACATGACGGGACCTATCTCTGTACCCAAAGTGGGACCAACGTTGCTGACGCAACTCAGAGCTATGGTGATAGCGTTGGTGTTGTCGATGCCAGCTACAATCATGATGGTAGCAGTGAAGAGAACCATCATCATGGTTAGCGTGAAGAATGCAAAAAGGGCGATGAGCTTAGACTGGGGGATGTTATGACCGTTTATCTTTACGGGCAAAACGGCATTCGGATGCAGAATCTGGCGGAAATTGTTGCGTACTACTTTCAGCAGCATCACAACTCTGACGCACTTAAATCCTCCGCTCGTGCTGCCGGCACAGGCACCGATGTACATCACGACACCTAAGATGACCCATGTGATATGGGGCCAGGTGCCAGCATCCTCATTGAACATACCTGTAGTGGTGATAAACGATACCACCTGGAACAGCGCACTACGGAACGCATGCTCCAATCCATAACCCATCCTGGTCATAAGCAGATATGCTATCCACAAGGTTGCTCCTATCACAATGCTGATATAAAGCTTGAATTCGGAGTTGGTGAACAGCGACTTCAGTTTGAGCTTGATGATGCTGATATACAATAATGTGAAGTTAATACCAGACAGGAATTGGAACGTGATGGAAATATAGTCAATTGTTGCCGAGTCGAAGTACTCCGTGCTTTCGTTATGAATGGCAAATCCACCCGTGGCTGTTGTGGTCATCGAGTAGTTCAGTGCCTCAAACCAGTTCATGCCAGCTGCCCAGAAAGAGACTCCGCAAGCGATGGTCAGAATCAGATAGATACTCCATATCCACTTGGCTGTTGTGGTAAGTCTTGGGTGCATCTTCGCTTTGATAGGCCCTGTGGCTTCTGCTGCAAACACCTTTACGCTTCCACCTACCAGCGACGGTAGAATGGCAATGGTGAAGAACACAATTCCCAATCCGCCTATCCATTGCGTGAGGGATCGCCAGAACAGAATGGCATGCGGCAATGCTTCCACATTGTCAATGATAGATGCCCCTGTGGTGGTAAAGCCCGATGTCGATTCGAAGAAGGCATCAGTCACATTGGATATAGAGCCATGAAGCAGAAACGGGAGCATGCCGAAAAATGAAAACACCACCCATGCGGCTGTGACCACAACAAACGCTTCGCGACGGTTCAGGCTGTTGTTGGAGTCGCGCCCCAGATACAGGAAGAAGAATCCACTGCTGAATGTCACCAGAAATGAGATCAGGAATGCCATCAGGTCGTCTTCATGATATAAAAACGACATCAGGGCACACCACCCCATGAACTGCCCTTCGATGAAGAGCAGTGAACCGATGATTTTGCTGATGATACGGAAGTTTACCATATCGTATTCTTCTTGAAATAATTCTCGATTTTGTTCAGCTTCTGTTCGTGGCAGAACACCATGACAGAGTCGCCTGCAATGATTTGGGAATTACCGTTTACCAACATGCCTTTGCCATTGCGCACCAGTCCGCCGATGGTTACTCCGGAGGGAAGCCCCAGATCCTTGACAGGCTTCTTGGTGACTTTTGAATCCTCAGCAGCTGTAAATTCTGCCACTTCGCTGTCGACCATCATCAGTGACCGTAAGTTGTCTACGTCGGCATCCAACAGCATTTGGTAGATATGACTGGCTGCAATGGTCTTCTTATTGATAATGGTGCCGATGTCAAGACTCTCGGCCATACTCACATAGTCGAGGTTCTCTATCATGGCGATAGTCTTTCGTACCCCCATTTTCTTGGCAGCCAGACAGGCCAGGATATTGGCTTCGGCATTCTCTGTCAGGGCCACAAAGGCTTGCGTGTTGCGGATGCCTTCCTCTTCAAGTAACCCCAAATCGCGTCCATCACCATGAATCACCATCGTGTCTCTGTTCTCAAGCAACTCGTTGAGCCTTTCGCACCGTTTAGCGTCCTTCTCAATAATCTTGATATTCATATAATCGGGAGCTGTCAAGGCGACTCGTAGGGTGGTTTTGCCGCCACCCATCATGATGACGTTCTTCACGTCGGCATAATGCTCTTTACCCACAATCTTTCGTATATAGGGTATATACTCTCTGGTGGTCATAAAGTAAGCAAGGTCATTCACCTTCAGTTCGTCCATACCGCTGGGAATGATGGTGTCGCCGCCTCGTTTAATGGCTACGATGTGGTAGGGATCGTCTGGTCCGCACAAATTCTTTAGGGGTTGGTTCAGTATTTCAGCCTGTTCTCTCAGTTTGATGCCAAGCAATATCAGTGCACCGTCGTGTACATCCCATCGCTGTCGCACCCACGACAGTTTCAGTCCGTTGTTAATGTCTATGGCAGCCAGCACCTCGGGATAAATCAGTGAGTCCAGTCCCAGGTTCTTGAAAAACTGTTGCAGGTTTGGTGCCAGATATTCGTAGTTATCAATGCGCGCCACGGTTTTCTTTGCCCCCAATGCGTGTGCCAGTATACATGCGTTGATGTTTATGCTCTCTTCAGGTGTCACGCCTACAAAAAGGTCGGCATGCTGCACACCAGATTCCTTCAGGGCTTTTATGCTTGTTGGCAAAGCGCAGTATGTCATGACGTCATACTCGCTCATCTTGGTCAGTCGTTCATCGTCGGTATCTATCAGTACGCAGTCCTGATGTTCTCTCGACAGCAGTTTCGCCAGATGAGTACCAACGGCGCCAGCACCTACTATTATTATTTTCATAACTCTTTGCTGTTAGCTCTTGGCTCTTGGCTAATAGCTAATGGCCAATTGCTAATAGCCTTCATAATGCCTTCTTCATCAATACCCACAATGTGTTGCAGTTCCTTCACCGTTCCGTGCTCTATGAACTTGTCAGGCAATCCCAGCATTTGTATATGGGGTGTGTAGCCGTGGTCGTTCATCCACTCCAGCACAGCTGTTCCAAGTCCGCCCTTGCGAACACCGTTCTCAACGGTTATGATGCGTTTGAAATTACGACCTACCTCGTCGAGTATATTTTCGTCCAGTGGTTTCAGGAATCGCATGTCGTAATGGGCCACACTTAGCTGTTGGCTGTTGGCTGTTAGCTGATGGCTAATAGCCCTTGTCACGTTGTTGCCGATAGCTCCTATCGAGAGCACGGCAACGTCAGTTCCGTGACTCATCTTCCGACCAGTTCCTATCTTGATTTCCTCTAACGGACAGCGCCAGTCCACCAAGACACCACCGCCTCTTGGATAACGGATGACGAATGGCCCCTTGCCAGGCAGTTGTGCTGTATACATCAGCTTGCGCAGCTCGTGCTCGTCCATAGGCGAGCAGATGGTCAAATTGGGTATGGGGCGCAATGCCGCCATGTCGAAGGCACCATGATGTGTCGGCCCGTCTTCGCCCACCAGTCCTGCACGGTCCAGACAGAACACCACGTCAAGGTTCAGCAATGCTACATCATGGATGATGTTGTCGAAGGCGCGCTGTGCAAAGGCACTGTAGATATTGCAGAACGGAAGAAGTCCGTCTTTGGCCATACCTCCCGAGAATGTGACCGCATGTCCCTCAGCGATACCTACATCGAACGTCCTTTCTGGCATTTCCTTCATCATAATGTTCATCGAACACCCACTGGGCATGGCAGGCGTCACGCCGACAATCTTCGGATTCTGTTTTGCCAACTCCAGCAGCGTGTGTCCGAAGACATCCTGATACTTCTGTGGCTTTGTGGGGTCGTCGTCCACCAGTCGCTCGCCTGTGTCCGGGTTGAATTTCCCAGGAGCGTGCCAAATTGTCACGTCTTTCTCAGCAGGTGCATATCCGTGTCCTTTCTTGGTGTGCAGGTGGAGCAGTTTCGGTCCCTGCATGTCCTTGATGGCGCGCAGTATGCGAACCAGTTCCTTCACGTCGTGTCCGTCAAATGGTCCGAAGTAGCGGACATTCATACCATCGAAGATGTTCTGCTGGTGGGCAATGGCACTCTTGATGGCGTTCGACAGGCGCTGTATGCCCTTTTTCCGGTCATCGTTCATCAGTCCTTTGCTATGCAACCACCGTGTCGTCTTGAACTTGATGGCATTATAGGTCTTGTTGGTATTCAAACCTAAGAGATACTGCTTCATGCCGCCCACAGAACGGTCAATCGACATGTTGTTGTCGTTCAGGATAATCAGCAGGTTATTGGGACTCGAAGAGACATTGTTCAGTCCTTCAAAAGCCAGTCCGCCACTCATGGCTCCGTCGCCAATGACAGCCACGACATGGCGATTGCCTTTACCCTCCAGTTCGGCTGCAACGGCCATGCCGAGAGCTGCTGAGATGCTATTGGAGGCATGTCCGCAGGCAAAGGTGTCATATTTGCTTTCAAAAGGAGATGGGAAGGGACGGAGGCCGCCTAATTTGCGATTGGTGAAGAATTGCTCGCGGCGTCCCGTCAATATCTTGTGGCCGTAGGCCTGATGCCCAACGTCCCAAACGATGCGGTCCTCTGGTGTGTCGTAAACATAGTGAAGAGCAACGGTAATCTCAACAACACCAAGGCTTGATGCCAGATGGCCGGGGTTAACGCTCAGCTCCTGTACAATGTCTTCGCGCAGTTCCTGACATACCTGTGGCAGCTTATCTACTGATAAGCGTCTTAGGTCTTCAGGGTATTTTATTGTTTCTAATAATTTCACATTATTTTGTGTTTAGACTGCAAAGGTACAGTTTTACGAGCACATAACAAAGGATTTTTTAAAATTTATTTGTTTTCTTTTCGCTTATTCGTACCTTTTACCGTTGGTGAAGATAGGCTGCATCTCGTAAATAAAAGAAAAAAGTGGATTTTTTCTTTGTATTTCGCTCGATTTGCACTACCTTTGCACCCAATAAACGTTTATTATTTAGGATAATATGGAAAACAAGGAGACCTTGGTGCAGCAGTTTGCCCGCCAAATGGCCAATATCAGTACGCAGACAGGTCATGCCATGACGGCTGATGATCTGGCAGACATGTTGCAACGTATGTTGGGCGTGCTGAAGGACGATGAGCGTCAGCGGCTGACGGCAGTGGCTGAGGCTTATCTGCGCGATGTGGCCATAAACCGTAGACCGGAAGTGACAGAGGTACGCCCCAAGGAACTGGAGTGTGACGTTGTGAGATTCCAAAACAACAAAGACAAATGGGTGGCTTTAATAGGACTGCTCGACGGCTATCCTTACGAGATTTTCACGGGTTTGCAGGATGACGAGGAAGGTATTATCCTGCCTAAGTCGGTGACGAAGGGTAAGATTATCAAGCAGGTGAACGATGACGGTACGAAACGTTACGACTTCCAGTTCGAGAATACGCGAGGCTACAAGATTACGGTGGAGGGACTGAGTGAGAAGTTCAATCCTGAATACTGGAACTATGCCAAACTGATCAGCGGTGTACTGCGCTATCGTATGCCTATCGAACACGTTATCAAGCTGGTGAGCTCGCTACAGTTGCAGTCGGAGAATATCAATACGTGGAAGGTGGGCGTTGAGCGTGCCCTGAAGAAATATCTGCCTGGTGGCGGCGAGGAGAGCGAAGAGTAAAAAGGTAAAAAAGTAAAAAGGTAAAAGAGGTGACGAGTGACAATAGCTGCGAGTAAAATATATCTGGACGACATGCGTTTCTATGCCTATCATGGTGTGATGGAGCAGGAGAGACGAGTGGGGGGCGAATATAGCGTATCGCTCACCGCAGAAGTTGAACTGGCAGAGGCCGTTCGCACGGATGATGTCGCTGATACCGTCAATTATGCTGAACTCTACACGTTGGTGGAACGCGAGATGGCAGTCCCTTCGAAGCTGTTGGAACACGTGGCGGGCCGGATAGGTCGGTGCGCTATGGAATCATTTGAAAGGATAACGACGCTGACCGTGAGGGTGACGAAACTGAATCCGCCCATGGGTGCCGACTGCAAGGGAGCAAGCGTTGAGATAAAGGTAAAAAAGTAAAAAGATAAAAAAGGAGACATAATAAATAAGAAATGACGAAACGAAAAACGATATATTCAAGGTGGACGATAAAGGCATGGCTATTGCTTTTACCTTTTTACCTTTTTGTTTTTTTACCCTTACATGCAGCGAAGGCAAAGACTTTTACACTGGTCATTGATGCCGGTCATGGCGGACATGATGCAGGAGCCGTGGGAGCCATTACCAAGGAGAAGACCATTAACCTGAATGTGGCACTGGCCTTTGGCAGACTGGTTGAGCGCAACTGCAAGGATGTGAAGGTGGTATATACCCGCAAGACGGATGTGTTTGTGCCTCTGCATACCCGTGCTGACATTGCCAACAAGGCCAAGGCCGACCTTTTTATCAGCATTCATACCAATGCACTGCCAAAGAAACGTATTTCGCGTGGTATGGAGACCTATACATTAGGTATGCACCGTGCTGCAGACAATCTGGATGTGGCTAAGCGCGAGAACTCTGTTATTCTGATAGAGAAAGACTATAAGCAACGTTATCAGGGCTTTGACCCCAACTCGTCAGAGAGCTATATCATGTTCGAGTTCATTCAGGATCGTAACATGGCACAGAGCGTCGAGCTTGCTAAATTGGTACAGAAACGTACCTGCTCGTCAGCCGGGCGACAAGACAAGGGTGTGAAACAAGCTGGCTTTTTGGTACTGCGCGAGACATCGATGCCCAGTTGCCTGATAGAGCTTGGCTTTATCTCTACTCCTGATGAAGAGCGGTTCTTGAATTCTGAGAGTGGCGTTGAGAAGTTAGGTAGAGGTATCTATCAGGCCTTTGTAGACTACTATAAGAAGTCTGGACAAGGAGGAAGCGGGGTTGAAGTTCGGGAAGTTAAAGAAGTTAGAGAAGTCAAAGAAGTCAAAGAAGTTAGAGAAGTCAAAGAAGTTAAAGAAGATAAGGAAAAGGTTAAGAAGGAAGAACCTAAGGCTCGTCCGAAGGGTAGGATGGCCCGTGAGTTGGCAGATGTCCGTGAGGGACGTGTTACCGCTACTGATAGTGAGTTGGTAAACAACAATAAAGATGCACAGCCCACGATGGAGGAACCTGAGCCTGCTGACGATTTGTTCAAGGAAGAGCCTGTTACAGTGGAGAAAAAGCCTGATAGCCAGCCGGTAGCCAACACGCAAGTGCCGGTAGCCAAGAGTCAAGAGCCGACAGCAAAGAGCCAGGAACCGTCAGGCTCGCCAGTCTTCAAACTGCAGATTCTGGCATCGCCGACGAAGTTGAAGCCTACTGACCCGCAGCTGAAAAGACAGAAGCAGGCTGACTACTATCAGGAGGGTGGATTGTATAAATATACACTCGGCAGTTCGGAGGACTATCAGGAAATCTACCAGCTGCGCAAGGCACAGTTGGCTAATTTCCCCCAGGCCTTCATCATCGCCTTTAAGAATGGTCAGAAGATGAACGTGCAGGAGGCGATTAGGGAATATAAAAGTAAGGGTAAAAAGGTAAAAAAGTAAAAAAATAACGCGATATGAAATTCTTTACGAAGGAAGTGAAGATAGCACTGACAGCCATTTTGGGTATCGTCGTGCTGTTCTATGGATTACAGTTCTTGAAGGGATTGACCATTTTTTCGGATGACGACTCCTACTACGTGACGTTTAGTGATGTGAGCGGCCTCTCCTCGTCGTCGCCTATCTATGCCAATGGATATAAGGTGGGGGTGGTCAGGGATATTATCTACGACTACAGCCCGCAGGGCAAGATCGTGGCGGTCATGGGCTTGGATAAGGAAATGCGTGTGCCTCAGGGTACGCGTGCTGAAATAGCCAGCGACCTGTTGGGTAATATCAGGGTGAATTTGGTGCTGGGCAATGACCCGCTCCACATGTTGTCCAGCGGCGATACCATTTCCGGTGGTGCTGAGGAGGGCATGATGAGCAAGATAGGCTCGATGATGCCTGCCATTGAAGCCATCATTCCCAAGTTGGACTCTATCATGACCAGTCTGAACATCCTGCTGGCCGACCCAGCCCTACGTAACACGTTGCACAATGTGGAGGGTATGACGGGCAATCTGAATGCTACCAGCCAGGAACTACGGTCACTGTCGGCATCGCTGAACCGTGATGTGCCTGGCATGATGGCCAAGGCTAATGGTGTGCTCGACAATACACAGCAACTGACTCAGAACCTGTCGGCTGTCGATGTGGCTGCCATGACTGCCAGTGTGAATAAGACGTTGGAGAATGTGGAGCAGATGACCAAGAAGCTGAACTCTAACGAGGGTTCTTTGGGACTGCTGATGCGTGATGCGACGCTCTACAATAATCTGAGTTCGACAGCGGCTTCCGCCGACTCGCTTCTGATAGATTTAAAAGCACATCCAAAACGCTACGTTCACTTCTCGATTTTCGGTAAAAGTGACAAGAAAAAATAGACGTAATTTTTAATTTGTCTAAATAATTAAGGAGCGTGAAACTTCTCCGATGTGATGTCGGCAAATGCTTGAAAATAACGTACTTTACAATATATGAACAATAGAACCTGCTCGTAGTTTTTACTATGTGCAGGTTTTTGGTAATATGTGAATTATCAATAACTTGGAATTGTGCAAGAGGTTTGGTAGATTAAAAAGA
>JAEEGL012303350.1_pt1 | contig 12351 bp, 14 predicted proteins | sample 9134231 | NCBI WGS metagenome assembly JAEEGL01 (sample SAMN16246548, study PRJNA631951) | gut metagenome | biome: gut microbiome; feature: rumen; material: fiber-attached | host: Bos | place: Iran: Karaj | collected 2018-10 | reverse complement strand
CTTTCTCTCATAAAGCCCTCATCCGCCCTTCGGGCACCTTCCCCCAGAGGGGGAAGGCATATAAAAACGCCCTTGGGTTACATTTTTATATTTTAACTACATTGCTTAAATCATTATTTCAGCTACATTGCTATATATTTATAGCTTCAACGACATCGCCATTCCATCACCGACATTAAGTATTACACTCTGAAGCTCGGGGTCATGCTTTATTGCAAACAGATACTCCCTCATTCTCTCATGGATCGTGCGGTTTCTTCTTGTTACGGCAAACCTCGACTCCATTACATCTCCATCCTGGAGTACATTGTCCGACAGTAGCAATCCTCCCTTTGTAAGAAGCCTCTTACAGTCAGGCAGGAAATTTATATACTGTCCTTTAGCTGCATCCATAAAAATAAAATCATACTGCCCGGAAAGCTTTGCTAAAATATCTGCTGCATCCCCCTCAAGCAGTGTGATTTTTTTGTTTACATCATATTTATCAAAATTGTCATGAGCCACCGGGATACGTTTCTCAAACTTTTCTATCGTCGTAATCTTCGTATCCGGATCAGAATAGGTTGCCATTAAAAGCGCGGAAAATCCAACTGCGCAGCCTACCTCTAAAATATTCTTCGGATGATTCATACTGAGTAAAAATCTTATTAAGCTCTGAGTATCCTTCCTGATTATAGGAACATCGTCCGCAAGGGATTTTCTCTCAAGCTCATCCAGAAAAGGCTCATTTCCCTGATCAAGTGAATTGATAAAGGTACTTATTCTCTCGTCACTGATCACTGCTTCGACTCCTCTTTGTCTGCTTCGATAGTTGCAGCACACATAATTGCTATTATCTCATCAGGTGTCATCGACGGGCTAAGCTCATAGGTTCCCGGCGCAATCATTCCATGATACTCCGAAAAGCGCTCCTGCATCCAAAACAGATTCTTATCCTTAACCAGTCCTCTGTTCTCAAGAAGCTCTGCAATATCTCCGACTGACATGCTATCCGTTATTGATACAGTAACTGTCCTCGTATCATATTGAGAAGCCGGAAGCTGATTATATATGTTATATCCATAGGTATATGCAAGTGATGCATATTTGCTGATAAGCATTATGGCGACAATTATAAGGAACGCCTTTACTATTGTGTCCACAACACCTAATCCTACACTTCTAACGTTCATAAGTCCTCTTTTCCCAATCAGTAGTTAGAGTCCATGATAATAGGAAGAATCATGGGTCTTCTCTTGGTCTTCTTCCAGATAAAATCAGAAAGAACATCCTTAACTATGTTCTTAAGCTTATTCCAGTCTGTAATATTCTTATCAAGTGCCTCCGTTACCTCATCAAGCACGAGATCTGTAGCATCATCAATAAGCTCATCGGATTCTCGCACATATACAAAGCCTCTCGATACAATGCTGGGACCGGATACAAGCTGCGCATTTTCTCTGTCTATGCCAAATACTACGATAACAATTCCGTCCTCTGCAAGTCTCTGTCTGTCGCGAAGAACTACGTTTCCGACATCACCTACGCCGAGTCCGTCTACAAGAATAGCTCCTGTCGGAACTTTACCTACAACCTTTGCACTGTCCTCCTTAAGCTCAAGGACATCACCGGATCTGATAATAAAAATATTATCCTTGTCCATTCCAAGTCCCATGGCGATGTTCTTCTGCGCAATAAGATGCTTATACTCTCCGTGAACAGGAACCGCATACTTGGGACGAACCAGTGTATAAATAAGCTTGATGTCCTCCTGGCAGGCGTGTCCGGATACATGAACATCCTGGAATATAACATCAGCACCTCTGACAAGGAGGTCATTTATAATATTAGTAACTGCCTTCTCATTTCCCGGTATGGGATGTGATGAAAAGATGATTGTATCGCCGGGACGAACACTTATCTTTTTATGCTGTCCGCTGGCCATTCTGCTAAGAGCAGCCATGCTCTCACCCTGGCTTCCGGTAGTAATAATTACCGTCTTGTTGTCAGGGTAATTCTTGAGCTGGTCAATATCCACAAGGGTATTATCCGGAATCTGGATACACTCAAGCTTCTGGGCAATATCAATAATATTGACCATACTTCTGCCCTCTACAACAACCTTTCTTCCGAACTTGTATGCCGTGTTTATAATCTGCTGAACACGGTCTACATTGGATGCAAAGGTCGCAACAATGATTCTGGAATCGTTATGTTCCTCAAACAGTGAATCAAAGGTCTTACCAACCGTACGCTCAGATGCTGTAAATCCCGGACGCTCCGCATTTGTGGAATCACACATAAGTGCAAGAACACCCTTCTTTCCAATTTCACCAAATCTCTGAAGATCAATGGGATCTCCGAAAACAGGTGTGTAATCAACCTTAAAGTCACCTGTATGAACCACAATACCTGCAGGCGAATAAATAGCAAGTGCCGCTGCATCTACTATGGAATGGTTAGTCCTTATAAACTCAACTCTGAAATCTCCGAGATTTATTGACTGGCCAAACTTTACAACCTTTCTTCTTACCTTCTTTAAAAGGCCGTGCTCTTCAAGTTTATGCTCAATTATTCCCATTGTCAGTCTGGTAGCATAGATAGGAACATTAAGCTCTTTCAGGATATAAGGAAGCGCTCCGATATGATCCTCATGTCCATGAGTGATTACGAAGCCCTTTACTTTATCCATATTATTTTTCAAATATGTAATATCAGGAATTACGAGATCGATTCCCAGCATGTCATCATCCGGAAATGACAGACCGCAATCTACCACAATAATACTGTCCTCATATCTGAAGGCAGTTATATTCATACCAATCTGCTCCAGTCCACCAAGCGGTATGACCTGAAGCCCTGAAGCAGAATTATTAGTTTTCTTTTTATTCAATCAGTTTTTCCTCCACATTCATTGCAATAGCCGTAGAGTTTAACCTCATGATCGGTAACTTTAAATCCGGTCTTCTCGGCGATTTTGAGTTCCAGCCCCTCAAGCATGTCTTCCTCAAATTCCAAGACCTTCCCACATTTAACGCATATCAAATGATGATGGTGGTGTGCGCCATCTGCATCCGCTTCATGAGCGAGTTCATAACGTTCTACACCATCATCAAAGTTCACCCGATCTATAAGATGTAACTCCATCAGTACTTGTATAGTTCTATAAACAGTAGCCAGCCCTATTTCAGGGTGCTCTGTCTTTACCAAATTATAAATTTCCTCGGCAGTAAGATGTTTCCCGGGATTCCTGCCAAGAATTTCCAATATTACAAGTCTCTGAGTAGTGATCTTGAGACCTTTTCCTTTTAATAATACCTTGAATTCATCGGTTGAAACCATTCCCATGGATCATCCTCCCGGTTAATCCAATCCTATATCATCCTCTTCAAGAAGCTTTCTGAAAAGAGCAGCAACTGCTTCAAGCTCCTTGTCATCATCAACAATTGTATAATTGGCCTCAGCCTCACCTTCGTCCGAATCATCGCGAAGAATCAGTGCTTCACCATCTCCATCCTCAGTGTCTGTCACAAGAATGTATGACTTGGCACCGATCACTGTCTGTTCCAGCACAAAAAAGTCCACAGGTTCTTCACCTTCAGGACGGAATGTAATTTTTTCCATTATTCATTTTCCTTTTTTCTGTTATCAAGATAATCCTGCAAGATAATCTGCGCTGCGATCATATCCACATATTCCTTGCGATCAGACTTCTTAATACCCACTTCATCCATTATGGCATCAGCCTCTACCGTAGTAAGGCGCTCGTCCCACATAATCACAGGAAGAGATGTACGTCTCTCAAGCTTATCCCTGAAATCCTCAGAGAGAGCAGAACGCACTGATTCAGACTGATCCATATTCAGTGGAAGCCCAAGTACTATAAGCTCCACACCAAATTCCTGAATCAGCTCTTCTATTCTAGCCAGTGTTTTCCGAAGTTTGTTCTCTTCTTTTCTACGGATAATCTCTTTGGCCTGTGCTGTCAAAAGGAGTTCGTCGCTAATCGCAACACCGACCGTCTTAGATCCGTAATCCAATCCCATAATTCTCATTATTTTCTGGACCAGTTATTATTTTTAATATACTCTGTGAGCATTTCTTCTACCAACTCATCACGCTCAACCTTCATGATAAGGCTTCTGGCACCCATGTGGCTTGTGATATAAGTAGGATCTCCTGACATAATATAACCCACAATCTGATTTACAGGGTTATATCCCTTCTCGAGAAGCGCTTCATATACGATAGAAAGTACTTTCTTAACGCCTGTTTCCGGATCAACTTCTACTTTAAAAAATTGTGTGTTGCCAAGATTGTTATCTGTCATATTGCCGACCTCGCTAAAACTTTACTTAGAAAAATAATACCGCATTACGCCTAAATAAGCAATGTATCGTCTCTTAAGAAACTATTAAGCGTATGCTCTGTCATGCTGCCTGAAAAAATATTTAATTCCTTTGCTTTATCTTCAGGAGCTGCTACTCTTATATATCTTGTGGTAAGCCCTATCATATAGTTTTTGCCACCGATTTTTTCCATATCTTCCCAGAGAATTTTCTCTGTTTTACCGATAAATTTCTCACGGTATTCCTTTGACTGCTGCTTAGTCATTGTAAGAAGAACATTACTTCTTGCTGTTTTTTCCCTGTCTGTCAGCTGGTCCTCCATCTTCGCAGCTACAGTTCCCTTTCTCGGAGAATATTTAAAGACATGCATTTCATAAAAATTAATATCCTCTGCAAATTTTCTGCTCTCCTCAAAGGTTTCCTCCGTTTCACCGGGAAATCCCACAATAACATCCGTTGTTATTGCCGGCAATTCGTATGCTTCCCGCAGCAGCTTAACGCTGTCCATGTATTCCTCTGCGGAATAATGTCTGTTCATTCTCTTTAAGGTGTCATTACTGCCACTTTGAAGCGAGAGATGGAAATGAGGGCAAACCTTGGAAAGCGCAGCCATTCCGAAAGCAACCTCTTTTGTGATTATTCTCGGTTCAAGAGAACTGAGTCTTATTCTCTCTATTCCCTCAATAACATTGAGTTTCTGTAAAAGAGGTAAAAGGGCTGATTCACCCTTATCCACACCATATGAGCTGATATGTATTCCCGTAAGAACTATTTCCTTACAGCCATCCTTTGCAAGTTTATTAACTTCATCAATAATGTCTGCCTCATCCCTGCTCCTGATTCTTCCTCTGGCATACGGAATAATGCAGTACGTACAGAACTGGTTACATCCGTCCTGAATCTTGATATACGCCCTGGTGTGACCCGGCATGCTGGCAAGCTCCATGCGCTCATACTGCTGCTCAGGATCATTTATCTCAGTGACACTGATTCCTCCAAGAACCTTATCCGTGCATCCTTCTGAATTATCTTCCTTTTCTCTGAAATACTCATCAAGGATACCAACTATATCTGCCTTTTTGTTATTTCCAACGATGAGATCTATGCTGTCATCCAGCTTGACACCTTCCTTGTCTGTCTCAACATAACAGCCACAGGCCACAACAACAGACTCCGGATTCTTTCTCTTGGCACGGTGCAGCATCTGTCTGCTCTTATGGTCTGCAATAGCCGTCACCGAGCAGGTATTGATGATATAAATATCTGCCATTTCATCAAATGGTACAATTTTATATCCACATTCTTGTAACTTTTGTCCCATAACATCTGTCTCGTATCTGTTTACTTTACAGCCAAGACTATGCAAGGCGACACTTTTCATATTAAACCTCCGCTAATTTTGACGAATTTACATCATTGACTTTTAACGTCCTTCCGTTTATTATGAAGAAAAGAAGGAGGTATTTGCGCAATGAAAACCGTAAAAATTTCTTTAAACTCTATCGATAAGGTTAAGTCCTTTGTAAACGATATTACAAAGTTTGATTATGATTTCGACCTTGTATCAGGTAGATATGTAATTGACGCAAAGTCCATCATGGGTATTTTCTCACTCGACCTTTCAAAGCCGATTGACCTTAACATCCATGCTGAAGACGGCGCCGATGAAGTGCTTTCAGTCTTAAAGCCTTACATGATCTAATTTTAGATCTAATTTCAAGAAAACTACTGAAACCTGCGACCTGGTCGCAGGTTTTTTTAGATTGTTATGCTTCAAGCGTAATAATCTCATCTGTCTCAAGTGCTGTCTGCACAAGTTCATCAATCTTCTCATCAAGTCTGTGCTCGTGTGAGCGAATAACTTCCAACCTGGGCTTTGTTACCGGATGCTTGGCAACAAATATTGTGCAGCAATCCTCATAAGGAAGAATCGAAGTCTCATACGCATCAATTTTTAATGAAATATCCACAATATCCTGCTTATCAAATGCAATAAGAGGGCGATAAACCGGCATATCTGTCACTACCTCATTGGTAGCCATAAGGCTCTCCATAGTCTGAGATGCAACCTGTCCGATGCTCTCTCCGGTAACGAGTCCCATACACTTATTATGAGCAGCAATTGTATCCGCAATCCTCATCATGTATCTGCGCATGATGATAGTGAGCTCATCGTGCGGGCACTGTTTGTAAATATACATCTGTATATCGGTGAAATTGATCACGTGAAGACGCACTTTTCCGGTAAATCTTGCTATAACTCTGGCAAGATCAATTACCTTCTGCTTAGCTCTCTCACTGGTATAGGGCGGAGCATTAAAATATACTGCCTCAATTTCGGCGCCACGCTTGGCAATCATATATCCCGCTACAGGAGAATCAATTCCGCCTGAAAGAAGAAGACATGCCTTGCCGCTTGTTCCTATAGGCATTCCTCCCGGTCCGGGAATAATCTCTGAATAGATATTTACCTTCTCACGGATTTCCACACTTACAAGAATCTGAGGTTCTCTTACATCAACCTTCATCTCCGGGAATGCATCAAGAACCTGTGCTCCTATCTCCGCTGCAGCTTCCATTGAATCAAGAGGATATGTCTTATCAACACGTCTGCACTTAATTTTAAATGTCTTGTTTTTATCAGGATATACCCCGTCAAGGAACTTGATAACTTCCTGTGACAGACCATTGATGTCCGGAAGCTTGCCATTACCATCTCTCTCTATGCAGACAGCAGGACAGATACCGGTAATACCAAAAACTGTCTGAAGCGCTGCAACTGTTTCGTCAAAATCAAAGCCCTTGGCATTTAAGTATATTCTTCCTGAAACGCGGAATATACTGAATTCTCCTTCGCACTTTGAGAGCACACGCTCCATCTGCTTTACAAGTGCTTCCTCAAAAAGGTATCTGTTCTTACCCTTTATTCCTATCTCTGCATATTTGATTATAAATGCATGGTATTGCATATTTTCTCCTTTATCTCCTTGAAAACTGGCGAAGCATTGGAACTATTTCCGCAAATGCCTTTACTGTCTCATCTATCTCTTCTGAAGTTGTAAACTCTGACATACTGATTCTTACTGTACTATCGTAAAACTCTTTCGGAATCCTGATAGCCTTCAGGGTTCCTGAAACTGACGGATGATTTGAAGAGCATGCGCTTCCCGCAGACACATATATCTCTTTATCCTCAAGCGCATGAAGCAGAACCTCTGCCCTGACTCCCTTGACAGATACGCTGACAATATGCGGTGCTGTCTTCTTTATAACATCCATAAGTTCATCATCAGACAACTCACTAATCTTTCTTTCCGAAGTCTCGATACCATTAATCCTTATATCAGGAAGCTCTGTTGTAAGTCCTTTTATCAGTCTGAATTTCAGTTCAAAAAGTTTTGACTGCTTTTCATCAAAACCTGTATAAATTTCTTCAGCGGCTCTTCCAAGCCCGGCGATTCCGGGTATGTTCAAGGTACCTGATCTCAATCCGCCCTGCTGTCCTCCGCCATAGGTTATGGGAACAATTCTTACACCATCTCTTATATATAAAAATCCAATTCCCTTGGGTGAATGAATCTTGTGTCCGCTTACAGACATCATATCTATTCCAAGCTGCTTGGGAATAAGCTGTTCTTTTCCATAGCCCTGAACCGCATCTACATGAAAAAGAATTTTTGGATTTGCGCCGTGAATTATTTTTCCGGCTTCTTCCAAAGGCTCTACAGCACCCATCTCATTATTTACTGCCATTATAGAAACAAGAATAGTATCTTCTCTTATTGCATTCTTAAGTTCTTCTAAATCTATCAGGCCTTCCTCTGACACACTAAGATAAGTCACATCAAAGCCCTGATCCTCAAGGTACTTCATTGAATTCCCAACAGCAGGATGCTCTATACAGGTGGTAATAAGATGCTTACCCTCTCTGTGGTGAGCCATGGCTCCGCCGATTATTGCGATATTATCGGACTCTGTTCCACCTGATGTAAACAATATCTCCTTGGGCTTAGCCTTCAGTGTCTTCGCTATCTGCTCTGTCGCTTTTTTTAAGTAATTCTCGGCAACAACACCCTTGTGATGCATACTGGAGGCATTACCGTAATCCTCAGTCATAGTCTTTATGCATAATTCCGACACATCTTTGTAAATTTTAGTTGTTGCAGAGTTGTCTAAGTATATTTCCATAATTCACCGTTTTAATTTATTTTCACTCTTCCAGATGATACATAAGCCATGCCAGCATGGTAAAACCGGCAGTTTCCGTACGAAGTATCCTCTTTCCCATAGTTATTGAATTGAAGCCTTGCTCTGTTGCAAATTCTACTTCCTCATCGGCAAAGCCGCCCTCAGGGCCTACGAATACCGCTATGCTCTGCCCGGGCTTTACTGAATCAATAAGTTCACGTGTCTTTTTCATGCCCTCAGCCTGCTCATAGGGAAGAAGCTTAACATCCATATCAGCACAAAGTTTAACAGCCTCTTTAAAACTCATGGGCATATCGATTTCAGGAACAAAAGCCCTTTTACTCTGTTTTGCTGCCGCCTCAGCTATAGCCTGCCAACGTTTAATCTTATTAGCCGCTCTTTTGTCATCAAGCTTAACAACCGATCTTTTCATAGAAACCGGTATAATTTTAAAAACTCCCAGCTCAACACTCTTCTGAATAATAAGCTCCATCTTATCTGCCTTGGGAAGCCCCTGAAAAAGGTAAATCTTCGAGGGAAGCTCCACTCCCGATTCCTTCACAAAACGAAGCTCTCCGATCAGTTCATTATCATTTATTGACTCTATACCAAAGCGATACTCCTTGTCCTCCTCTTCCCTGAAGCTGACAGAAAATTCCTCGCCAGCCTTCATGCGGAGAACATTCACCATATGATTATAATCAGAGTCCGTTATAGCTATTCTTTTTCCATCATCAAAAAGCTGACTGCTCTCAGCGAAAAAATGGTACATATAGTCCTCATCCGTTCCTATACCAGGAATTCACAAATTTACTTTTTGGAAATAACGCTTACCCACTCGCCCTGCTTGCAAACCTCTATCACATTAAGGCCTGCCTCTTCGTGAGCCTTACGAATAACCTCTTCCTTGGCCTCAATAATTCCTGAAGTAATATAAATTCCACCATCCTTTAAAAGGCCTGGAACAATAGGGGTAAGCGGAACAAGTACATATGGAAGAATATTGGCAACCACTATATCATAGCCTGTGCCAACCTCTTCTTTAACTTTATCATCATCAATGATATTGCCGATTATTAGATCAAAATCTTCCGCTGCTATGCCGTTTGCTTCCTTATTATCAGCAACTGCGGGTTCAGCGCACGGATCCAGATCAGTACCGACAGTATGACCTGCTCCGAACTTCATCGCAAGTATAGACAATACCCCACTTCCGGTTCCTACGTCAAGTACTCTTGCTCCGGGAGTAATATATTTCCTGAGGGCACGTATGCAAAGCTGTGTTGTCTCATGCATACCTGTTCCGAACGCAGTTCCGGGATCTATATGAAGTGTAATGTTTGCTTTTTTCTTATCCTCTTCATCGGGAGTTTCCCAGGATGGAATTACAAGTACATCATCTACAAAGAACTTATGAAAATACTGCTTCCAGTTATTTATCCAGTCGATATCCTCAGTTACGTCTACTGAAATGGTTCCGTCTCCGATATCGGAAAACTCCTTAAGCTCATCCAGGACACCCTTTATAGCTTCCTTCATCTCGTCGGGAGTCTTTTTGACTTCAATTTCCTCTCCGTCATCATCATACTCATGAATTGTAAGTATATTATTGTCATCAACCTCTACAAAGAAATTGAGATAAGCTATTCCCTCTTCTCCGGGAGCTGTTACCGCACAGCTGTCCACACCTGTCTCTTCATCATCAGCATCCTGAAGATCATCTGTAAACATCTGCTCCTTGTCAGCAGCAGTAAGCGGCGCATTATCTTCAATCTGTGCACCTTCAAGGCCTATATCCATCATACTGCATACAATAATATCCTCTGATTCCTCATTGGTTCTGATTCGGAAACGCATCCATTTCATATTAAGACTCCTTTACATGCGAATAGCGGGGAGAATTTTTTCTCCCCGCTCCATATTCATATATTATTTTTTCTTACCGAAAAAACCACCTTTTCTCTTGCCGTCATCATTTCCGTCCTTATTACCGGATATGGCATCGGCTGCATGAAGACTATCACCTGTCTTCTCATCAAACTGCTTAAGAAGCTCCTTTGCTTCCTTTGACAGCTTATCCGGAACCTGAACCACAAGTGTTACGTAATGATCTCCGCGAATATCCTTATTTCTAAGTGTGGGCACGCCCTTTCCACGAAGTCTTACTCTTGTATCAGTCTGTGTTCCTGCCTTTACATCATACAGAACCTTGCCGTCTACTGTATCGATGGCAACAGTTCCACCGAGCGCTGCTATAGCATAGGACATAGGAACAGTTGAGAAGATATCATAATCCTGTCTCTGGAAAATAGGATGATCTGCAACTATAACTTCTACAAGAAGATCTCCTCTTGGTCCGCCGTTTCTACCGGGTTCACCCTTCTCACGAATACGTACGCTCTGTCCGTTGTCAATACCGGCAGGAATGGATACCTGAATTCTCTTTGTGCTTGCTACATAACCTGTACCACCACAATCAGGACACTTATCTTTGATCACCTTACCGCTACCGTTACAATCAGGACATGTCTGTACATTTCTTACAGTGCCAAAGAATGACTGCTGTGTGAATACAACCTGTCCTTTACCACCGCACTTAGGACACATCTGAGCTGTTGTTCCGGGCTTAGCTCCGGTTCCCTTACAGTTCGGGCAGGGATCCTTAAGCTTTAACTCAAGCTCCTTCTCACAACCAAATACGGCCTCTTCAAAAGTAATTCGTACGCTTGCACGAATATTGGCTCCCTTTGCAGGGCCACTTCTTGCACCCTGACTTCTTCTGCCACCGCCGAAGAAATCTCCAAATATATCGCCAAAAATATCACCAAAGTCAGCGCCATTGAAATCGAATCCGCCATATCCACCAGCTCCCTGATCGAATGCAGCATGTCCGAACTGGTCATACTGACGTCTCTTCTCAGGATCACTCAGAACGGCGTATGCCTCTGAAGCTTCCTTGAATTTATCTGCTGCCGCAGCATCTCCGGGATTCATATCCGGATGATACTTCTTAGCAAGAACACGGTATGCCTTTTTTATTTCATCATCACTAGCTCCCTTGCTTACGCCAAGGACCTCGTAATAATCGCGCTTCTGATCTGCCATTTATGTCTCCTAAAAAAATATTATATATGGAAGTAGTCAACCGGCTCCGATATAATCTGCCAATTGATTACTTAAAGCCCAATACATCTTATATGATGTATTGGGCATTAGCAATAATTTAATTATTAAACTTTTATAAACCCCTCATCTGGCGCTTCGCGCCACCTGTCTACGCTCCGCTTCGGTCCGCGCTAAACCGACGTCCCCCGGACGTCGAGCGCCCCCAGGGGGAAGGCTATGAGTGTTATACCTCTCTATAATCGCCGTCAACTACGTCGTCAGCTGCACCATTGTTTGAGCTCTGAGCTGCTCCGCCCATACCGCTCATGTCAGGACCTGCACCCTGAGCACCTGCTGCGCCCTGTGCACTCTCATAAACCTTAGCAAAGAGAGCCTGAGCATCAGTCATGAGTTTTTCCTTCTGACTCTTGATTGTATCGATCTCGCTATCTGTAAGCTCGCGATCCTTAGTCTGCTCAAGTGTATCCTTAAGAGCCTTGAGGTCATCCTCTACAGTCTGCTTCTGTGAAGGATCGATCTTGTCGCCAACTTCCTGAATAGCCTTCTCTGTCTGGAATACGAAGGAATCAGCTTCGTTTCTGGCGTCGATGCCTTCCTTACGCTTCTTATCCTGAGCTTCGTACTCAGCAGCTTCCTTAATAGCCTTATCGATATCCTCATCAGACATGTTAGAACCGGCTGTGATTGTGATGTGCTGCTCCTTACCTGT